>Ga0209642_10000624_pt1 | contig 22810 bp, 19 predicted proteins | sample RifCSP19_2_FD_184025 | JGI IMG/M metagenome (GOLD analysis project Ga0209642, IMG submission 184025) | Soil microbial communities from Rifle, Colorado - Rifle CSP2_sed 19_2 (SPAdes) (version 2) | ecosystem: Environmental > Terrestrial > Deep subsurface > Rock core/Sediment | place: Rifle... | reverse complement strand
AGGGCCATCCCCCTTCCCCTCGATGCCGTGGCAGACGGCGCATTTCTTCTCGTAGATCGCCTTCCCCGCGGTGGCATCGCCGGGCTGCTGGGCCTCCGCCACCGCTGGGCCCAGGCGCCCGGCCGCAGAGGCCTGAGTCTCCCAGCGGCGCGGCTGGTAGCCCGTGGCGTCGTACAGGTACAGGATCACCTTCCAGATCTCTTCTTCGGTCAACCGATCCTCCCAGGCGGGCATGACCGAGTTCCAGGGCGCGGACTCCTTCGGCAGCCCCGGTCCTCCCTTGGCGATCCGCCAGAAGAGGAAGGCCTCCTGCAGCATAGCGATGGTCCCCGGGTCCGTAAAGTTGGCAGGGGGCGGGTTGAAGGCGTGGGCGAAGTGGCCGGCACCATCCAGGTTGTCGCCGTGGCAGAACAGGCAGTTCTTGGCGTAGATCACCGCGCCCTCCGCCACATACTTGTTGAAGTTGGCGGCGTCCTTCCGAAGGGGGTTCTCGAGCCCCTGGATGTCGATGGTCTTCCCCCTGAACGAGATCGAGGCCGGGGGGGCCGGATGGACCGCGCGGAGCTCGGCAGGCGCCCCGACCTTCCCTGCCGCCTGCGTGTAGGCGTAGTACCCGAAGAAGCTCGGCAGCAGGACCATCACGGCAAACCGGATCGGGCGCCTCGAATCGTCCGCCAGCGTGGAGCGGACGGGGGCGAGGAAGGCCCGCCACGAATCGGAATCGGAGGAGACATAGACCAAAACCGCGACCAACACGATCGCCATGTAGAGCTTGAGCACGCTCCAGGGCGCGGGCGGCCGGATCCCGAATCGGAAAAAGAGGAACGTGAGCACCAGAACCAGTACCGCCCGGAGAAACTTCGACCGGAGGAGGATCATCGTTTGCTCGCGGCGGGGGCTTGAGCGGAAGCCTCACCCTTGAGGGTGAGGAGGAACGAAACCAGGTCGATATACTCTTTGGCGGTCAGGGTCTGGCCGAGGGTCGGGGGCATCAGGTTGGGCGGATAGCCCGCCACCGTTCCCATCCCGGCAGGGTCCAGGATCTTGGCCATGATGTACTCGGGGGTCTGGATCTTGGCAATCTGGGAGAGGTCCGGTCCAATGGGTGAGGCGCCGATGGCGCCGGCCTTGTGGCAGGCGATGCAGGCGCCCTTCCCCATGAAGACCACCTGGCCGGCCTTGGGATCGCCGGGCAGCTTCAGCTCGGCACCCTGGGCGGCCCCCTCGGCCCCAACGACCGCACCAGCGGTCTTCGGGATGTCGTCCAGCTTCACGTCCACCGTCCCGGCCATGGACTGGAGGAAGGCGACAGTGGCCCACAGCTCGGAGCGGTTCAGCCCAATGGGAGGCCGGTCCACCTTCGGCATGATGCCGGGGTAGCCCTCCACCAGATAAGCCCCAGGATCGAGCAAGGACTCGATAATGTAAGCCTTCGCGCTCATCCCAGGCTTCCGCTTGGCCGCCGCCGCCCCAATCCCGGCCAGGTCGGGGGCACGGGTCCCCTTCTGGCCGATCCGGTGGCAGATCTCGCACGTCCCCTTCCCCTTGAAGATTCCCTCGCCCGCTTTGACGAGTTGCTCCGGCGTCACATTTCCGCCTTCCAGGGAGAGTTCCTCGGGGAGCGTGGACTGGATCTGGGGGATCGAGTTCGCATAGTAGGCATAGACGCCCATCACCGCTAACGCGAAGGTCCCAACTTTGACGATGAGCGGCACGCGCATGGGGGTTCTATCCTTTCGCTCCCCTTTCCCCGAGCCCCCCCAACCAGAAGATGAGGACGACGAAGGCGAGGAAGATCGCCGTGACGGCGGTGATCATGTTGGCCGCGTACCCCAAGGCCGGCGTCACCGCCTCGGGGGAGGTGTCCCGGAGGATGCCGTAGACATGCCAGTGTTGGCGGATGCCCGAGCGGGCGAAACCCATAAGTCCCATGAGCCATGTGAAGCTGACGGCCAGCAGGATCAAGACGTACTGGGAGCGCGGGGCGATCTGCCCCCAGCGGATCGCTCCGGTGGAGCGCGCTCGCCGGAACATCGGGATGTCGATGGCCATGACACAGACGATGGCCGCCAGCACCGACAGCACCTGGTAGACGGAGAACCCGATCCGGACAATGGACTCCACGAAGTAACCGTACACGCCGTAGAAGGTCACGACCGCCGCGGCCACCCCCATGATGATCCATTGGGCTGTCATGCCGGACCGGACCCAGGATACGGTGGCGACGCGGTTGGCCCGCCGGTAGAGGAGGAACGACACAAAAGTGGTCAGGATCATCAAATTGACGGCGGTGTTCTTGGCCGACATGACGCCCAGCACGCCGAGGACCGGGTGGTGAGTCCCTCCCATGGCCCTGGTTTCCTCGAGGGTCGCCACCATGCTCCGGGGTGTGGCCCACACGATAAACCCCGCTGCCAGGATCATGACCAGGTATGGAATATACGGTCGATAGCGCTCCGAGCCGGGGATCCGCTCCATCCCAAGCCAGAGGTAGTAGTTCGAACCGATAAAGAGCACCCCGATCAGAATGGCCTGGACCACCCAGAGCCAGGACATGAATCCGCCCATCATCGTGATGCCCATAGTCTGGTTGAAGGCGTAGATCTCGCGGCCCAGCCAGTAGCCGGCAAAGGGGAGAAAGAGCAGGGACGAGACCGCCACGAAGTTCCCCACATACCCCATCCAGTCGTACTGGGCGCGTTCCTCGTCGGTGCGGGCCCCGAGGAAACGGAACGCGGCGTAGGCGGCCACAATGGCGCCCCCGAAGGTGATGTTGGCGATCAGCCGATGGACATTGATCGGCATCCACGTGGGGTTATAGATCGCACCCCACAGGCTGGTGAGCTTGCCCGCCTCGTCCACCCCGCTGGGTGACATCATGAACGTGAGCCAGGCGTTGGCCACAAACATGAGGATCGTCCCCCAGATGTTGAGGAGGACCCCCAGGCCCAGGTGGATCCCTTTCCGCGGCCCGCTGAGCCAGTCCCAGCCATAGTAGTAGAGGTAGAGCGTGAACGTCTCGACGAAGAAGAGTCCGGCGTACACCCACATCGTCGGCCCGAAGATCTCGACCAGGTAGCCAAAGAAGCGGGGGTACAGGGTGATAAAGATAAACGTGAGAAGCCCTCCCAGCAGTGCGGTGGCGGAGTAGGCGGCGAAGGTGAGCTTCATGAACTGCCGGGCGAGCCAATCGTAGCGCGTATCCTGCGTCCGCCAGCCGATAAACTCGACGATGATGGCGAACATGGGGACACCGAGGATGAACGCCGCGAAGTACAAGTGGAGTTGCGCGGCGCCCCACACCGCCAGGCGGCTCCCGATCACGGGAATCCTCCTTGTGGTCGATAGGCCTCGGTCTGGCCCCCCGGGGTCCCCTGCGCCCAGGCCGGCCCCGCGACCACAAGGAGGATTCCCGCAAGGAGTAAGGTGGCGCGCGTCTGGAAATTTCTCATTGGGCCGCTCGGGCTCTTTATCACGTCGAGCTGCACGACTGCCGCCTCGGCTATGGCGGCCCCCCAGGCGCGGGATCAGAAGCCGAGGGTGCCTCGCACCTCGTCGATGACCTCTTCGGTGATCCGCGTGAATCCGCGCTCGGCGGCAAAGCGTTCGATGCCCTGGCGGGCCATCGGCCGAATGAAGTCGGGAACGCGCTCAAGGCGCTTCTCCGCCGAGGGGTCCCACGTCAGGGAGGCCGCTTCGGCCGCGCGATTGGCCACGGCCGAGAAGGGGCACCGGGGACCTGCGCCGAGCCCCTCGGCCTGAGCGTCTCGACTGAGCGACTCGACTGAGGCCTCGACGGTGAGCTCGGCCGAACCGCTCGCCGAAGTCTCGCCGAAGTCTCGGGACGCAGGTTCAGCCGAGGCGGTAGAGCCCTCTTCGCGTGCCCCCACATCCTCGCCCCTGGCCGCCAGCATGGTCCTGACGAACTCCCAGGGCTCCGCTGGACTGCTGCGGCCGCCGATCTTCACATCCAGGGCCCGGACGAGCTGGGTCTCCCCCGGGTTGGTGAGGAGGGCGATCCGGTGGGCGCAGCTCGGACAGGCGAAGCTCACGCTGAGAGACCCTTCCACTGGCCCCGTGGTCTCCTCGAGCTTCATCTGCGTGTCACAGGAGACACAGAGGAGTTTCATACGGCCTCCACCCAGCCGTGAATCGTCCGTGCGATCCGGACGAGCGCCTCGGCGGCCGGCGTATCGGGATGGCTCAGCACCAAGGGGACGCCACGATCCGACGCGGCGGCGAGCCGGGGATCGAAGTCGATGCTGCCGAGAAATGGGATCCCCATGGCGGTCGCCATCGCGCGCGTGTCGCCCCCCGGGAACATCGCCTCGGGAGCGCCGCAGTGCTTGCAGGTGAATCGCCCCATGTTCTCGACCAGCCCCAGGGTCGGCGCCCACCGGGCGTCGCGCACGGCACTCACCGCCTTCTTGACAATGAGGTGCGAGACCTCGGATGGCACAGTGACGACGAGGCAGCCGGTGAGATCAGGAAGCAGGCCGGTCAGGTGACTGATCCGGTCTGCTCCCGGTGGGAGGTCTGCCAGTAAGAGGTCGAGTTCCCCCCATGCGGTGTCGGCCAGAAACTCTCGCAGGGCATTCACTTCTATCATCCCTCGCCAGATGAAGCTCTCTTGCTGAGCCGGCCCGTGCCAGGCAACCGGCGTCTCGTCGCTCGGCAGCAGCAAGTCCATGGACACCACCTTGATCCCCATCGGTCCCTCGGGGGGCAGGATCCCATCCGGCCCCGCCCGCAGCGGGCGGCCACGGACGCCCAAGAGCTTCGCCATGGAGGGGCCGTTCACGTCCGCGTCCAGCACCCCGATACGCAGGCCATCCATGGCGAGCGCCACCGCCAGATTCGCCGTCACGGTGCTCTTGCCGACACCACCCTTGCCACTCACCACCGCGACCTTTCGCCGGACATGCGCCATCCGGCCGCGCAGGCGCGCCGTTTGCGCCTCGACTTGCGCGGCGACGTTCGAGCCACCATCCCCCACGATGTCCCAGTATGTCTTCATCGTTATCCCACCCTGAGAACCATCTGTCGGGACCTCACAGGTCCCAGGCGGCCCGCGCTACGACGGCCGCGGCGCCGACCGTCAGCAGGAAGAACGCCAACGCGCCATAGGTCATGGGAATCCACCCGCCCCCGGGCAAGGCCACGTCCTTGACGCCCGGGGCGAGGGCAATCTTTAACACCTCGAAGGCGCGCAAGGCCATGAGGAAAACCAGCAGACGCGCGAACCACGTGTACCCCCGCCAGAGCAGCCACGGAAAAAGGATCAGGATCATGCCGCCCAGGGCAAACCAGATCCAGTCCCGGGACGTCAGGGCACGAGGGGCGACGCCCATGGCGGCGAGGTAGACTGCCCCTCCGAGGTAACACGCGCCGTAGATCGCGTAGGCCCAGGCTGCGTGGCGGAACTTCAACTCCCGCGACGTCATGCTCCTGTCTCATCTGCCAGCGAACCAGGGGAAGCGGCCCACCATGCGCTGCCGCACCTCCTGCATCAGCTCCGCGGTCACGACGCCGAGCTCACGCGCACGGGCCTCGCGTTCCACGACCCGGATGACCATTCCCCGGGCAAAACCGGGGACCCGCTTGAGTCGCGCCTCAGCCTCCGTGGTCCAGGTGAGTGTTGGCTCCGCGGCAATCCCGAAGGTCTGATCCGCCGCAAGCTCGATCACACGACCCCCGTAGGTTCCGGGCTGATAGACGCAGGCCGGATCCTCCGCCAGGTAGTCGCCGTACGTGGCATAGGCGCGGCAGCGGCACCCCCCGCACACCTTCGCGAACTCGCAGGCGCCGCACCGGCCTCCCAGGCGCCCACCGCGCAGGTCGGTGAACAGGAGTGCGTCCCGCCAGAGGGTGCCGAACGGAATCCGTCGCAGGTTGCCGGCGACCACGGGCATATAGGGACACGCAGTGACGTCACCGTCCGGCATGATGCGGCAGTAATGCCGCCCTGCCGGACAGCTTCCCTCGGAGAAATTCTTCAAGAGCGGCGAGGCCGGGTCGAGCTCGTAGAGGATGCGCCGAAAGAAGGGGGCGCACTTGGCCCGGATCAGCATCTCCCCTGCCCGCCCCACCGCCGCGCCCCATGGATCATCGGCGCTGCCGTCATCCGAGCCAACCCCTTGCGCCCGGGCGACGTCGGTCAGGATCCGCTCGTACTGCGCTGGCGTGATGTCCACGAGCCCTTCCCCTCGCCCCGTTCGCACGAGAAAAAAGAGGTTGAGGACGCGCGCCCCCAGGTCACGAGCGAGGTCGATCATGGCCGGGATTTCCTCCACGTTCCACTCGATCACGCTCATGTGGAGGGAAAATGGGAGCCCCTCGGCGCGCAGCACCTCGGTGGCCTGGATTGCTCCCCGCCACGCCCCTGGCAGGCGGCGGAAGGCATCGTGGCGGGCGGGGTCGGTGGAGTCGAGGCTGATGCTCGCCCCCTGGATCCCGGATTGCCGCATCGCCTTGGCGTGCTGCTGCTTCAGCAGGAACCCATTGGTCCCCAGGACGACGGTGAATCCCTTGTCCGCCGCGTAGCCACCTAGGTCGAACAGGTCTGTCCGCAGCAGTGGCTCGCCGCCGGTCAGGATCAGCAAGACATCCGGGTTCACCTCGGCGATCTCGTCTACCACCCGGAAGCATTCCTCGGTGCTTAGCTCCTCCGCGGCACTCGCCCCCGGGAACGCGCTCAGGTAGCAGTGCGCGCATCGCTGGTTGCAGCGCTGGGTCAGGTTCCAGGAGATGGTATACGGGGTAGAGGCGGCCATAGATGCCTCGGACCCTGAGTCCTACTGCCGGGGCGATTGCCCAGTCCGGTTGTATGCCTCGATCAGCTCGGACATGATCTTCTTCCCCGCTTCGATGCCGGCCTCGACAATCTCCAGCGTGATCTCCCGCGTCGCGCGCTCCACGGCCACTTCCTCCACTCGCTTTTTCGTCATGTCCCGCATGTACCCTTCGGGGACTCGATGGAGCCGCGCCACTGCCTCCTCGGTCCAGGTGAAGAGATCGTCCGTTCGGCCCGTGGCGCGCGTGGCGCGGAGCATGTGTTGCTCTGGCGTCAGGCTATCCCGATCCTGCATCAGCATCTGCTCCTCAACGACCTCCGCCACGATCGGCCACGCCAGCTCCTTGCTGATGACCTCGAGCTCTGCACGCGCGCGAGCTTCTCGATCCGGGCCTTGGCCCGACGGCGCATGTATCCGGAGGGCGCCATCCGCAAGACGCGGTTCGCCTCCTCCGTCCAGCGGAGCTTGACCCCGTCGAAGGTCTCCTCGTCCCGGATGGCGCCTTCGGAGGCCGCCAGCGCCTCCACCGCCATCTTGTCCACCTTCTCGAACTCCGCTGCCTCCGCGTTGCAAACGACGCAGACCGCCGGCTGCACACCCCGCACCGTATGCCCACACGCCCGACAGATGTACGCCGGGATCTCCGATTCGCGTACATGCTCCACCGCCAACTCAAAGGCGAGCTTCTGGGCCTTCTCGGCCGTTCGGCGAGGCATGAAGATGTCCATCACCTGCTCGATCACGGCGTTGGTGATCACCGAGTGCCCCCGCTCCATTGCGAAGCGCAGGACCGCGGTCCGGGCGATGGCTTTCACGAAGCCCGGCACCTTCTCCATCCGCTGCTCTGCCTCGGGCGTCCAGGCGATGCTGGCCTCCGCCTTGACGTCCATGGGGGGATAGAACTTCCGGCTCGTGATCAGGACATGGCAAGGCGCCAGCCGCAGCAGGTTCTCGGTGTTCGAGCCGATGTCCAGCCTATCATCGCTATGGACGCCGATCCGGCCCAGCACCAGCATCCAGGCCTCCGTCTGGCGCACGTACCGCAGGATCCGGTCGTAGGCCTTCCCGTCGAGCAGGGTGATCTTCAGGTCCACCCCTTGGTCGCGGGCGACCTCCCTGGCCACTTCGAGGTGCGACTGGTAGATCTTGGCCAGACCGGTGTCGATGACCTCCTCGTGAAGCCGCTCCTGCTCCTTGAACTTGAAGACCTTGGCAGCCTTCTCTGTCAGGATGTCGGCGAGGCTGTGGAAGACCGTGTAGTGCAGGACGGGGTCGTACACCCCCACCGCCTCCACCCGGCGGTCGAAGGCCTTCCCGAGCGCGATGCCCGCTTGCAGGCCGGCGTACGATTGCAGACTCCCATCGATGCCGACCACGATCGGCGCCTCGGGGAGCGCGTGGGGCGGGATTACGGACTTCACGACGAGGGTATCCGTCTCGATGCGGCGGACGACTCGCTCGCAGACGCTGCCCAGGCTGCTCGGCTTGACCGCTCCCATTCCTAACGCCCCGATCACAACCAGGTCGTAGTTCGATCCCCGGATGTCCCGGACCAGCTCCGCGTAGTTCTTGCCGTCGATCATCACCTTTCGGCAAGTGAGTCCCTCGGCAGCAGCCTTCTGCGCCATGACCTCGAGGTACGAGTCAGAGATGAGCTGCAGGCCCATAGTGATCAGGGAGTCGTGAATCCTCCGCTGCTTCTCCATCTCCTCTTCGCCCTGGTACTCGGGCGGCAGCGTGTACTCCATCTGGCGGAACCGGTAGTCGTGCATCCTGGCCGCGTACACATGGCTTCCGACGAGATTGGCGCCGAACGCCCTCCCGAGGGCGACCGCTACCTCGATGGCGGCGTTAGAATGCTCGGAGTTATCCACCGGGACGTAGATCGTCTTGTACATGAGCGGCAGCTCCTCCCTGGAGTGGACCGACGTGTCCCCGCATCACCCGTGCCGGGAGGCGCGGGGATCCCTGAGGATCTTCTGCGAGGACTGAGACTCGGTCCCCTCTTCTATCCTTTTCCACCTTGGTTGTCAAGATTCGGCTGATTCGACGTCAGGCCTCGTGGAGGCCGCTTCGAAAGGTCATTTGGAAACCAAGCAAAGACAAAACGCCACCCCCTGTGGCAGGAAAGCGGCGTGTCAACGGGCAGGTCGGTGAAAGGGTGTCCGGCGGAGCCTACCAATTGATCCGACTAGGATCCCCCTTGTATAGCGTGCGGATCCAGGCGAGGACCTTCCAGATCTCATCATCCGTCATCGACTGGCCGACCGCCGGCATGGTCTGGTTCGGAATTTGTCCCCGCATCAACTTGAAGAGGCTCTCGTCGTCGCTGCCATACACCCAGTTATCGTCATAGAGGATGCCAGGCCGGCCGGCCATCCCGCCTCCCCCCGTTCCTCCGTGGCACGCGTTACAGGAATACAGAAAGTATACTTTCCGCCCTTCCGCGATCGCCTCGGGATTGCCCGTGTAGGGGTTGAGCTTTTTCGCCTTCGGTTGATCCTGGGCCGATAGGTTTCCGGGCTGGCCGAGGATAAGGCCCAGGATGAGGGCGACAAGGAGCCACCTGCTGTCTTTCATCTTCAATGTTCCTAGATAAAACGCCGCCCCCTCTGACAGGAGAGCGAAGTTTCCACCAGCACGTCGCAGCGAAGACCGTCGTCGTCGCCCATGTCCTGTCTACCAATTGATCCGACTGGGATCCCCCTTGTATAGCGTGCGGATGAAGGCGATGACCTGCCAGATTTCCTCATCCTTCATCGCTTTCCCAAACACATCGGGCATCGTCTGCCCCGGAATTTCCCCTCGGATCAATTTGAAAAGGGTCCCGTCGTCGCTGCCAAACTGCCACTCGTCGTCCAGGAGGGGCCGGCCCATCCCGCCGCCACCCTCCTTTCCGTGGCAGCCGGGACACCCGTACAGAGAGAACAGTCTTTTCCCTTCCGTGATCGCCTCGGGATTCCCCGTGAAGGGGTTCAGCTTCTTCACCGCCTGGTCCTGGGCCGGTACGTTTCCGGGCTGACGGAGGATCAGTCCCGCGACGAGGGCAACAAGAATCCACCGCCTCTGCCGCATCGTCAAGATTCCTCCTGCGCGATCGTTGCTCTCATCCTCGGCCCCGTAGTCTTACCTCGGAGACGGGGCGAGTTCTTCCCTTTCGAAACGACGGTATTCGATCTGACCTGGCTGCTCTTCCTCCGGAGGCAATGCTACCCGGGATCCAGTAGCCAGCAACGGCACGCCGTACTCCTCCAGGATTTTCCTAATCTCGGCCTGTCTCGTGCTCAGCACCTCGTCCAACCGGGCCCTGAGCTCTTTATCGGCCTTTCTGACCCCCATGGAGATCTCGAAGGCGAGCGGGATGTGGGGATCATCCCCCTGGAGTGGCACCACCTCCAAGAACGAAGCGGACCAGTTCTTGACATAGTATCCGACGGTCGGGCCCCAGACCATCGCCACGTCGATCTTGCCGCCGATAAGATCCTGGATAGGTTTCGCGAGTTGCTCCTCCGGGTGAGCCCAGCCGTAAAAGAGGGAATACTGCACCAGGTTGTCGCCGATAAGATCTCTTTGGGCCAACGCCTGGTGGGGCGGGGTGTCGCTATGGACACCGATCTTGATTTTCTTCAGGATCGGATCATCCAGCGATCTGATCTGGAAGCCGCGATCTTTTCGATAGGCGATGACATAGCCCGTGCGGTAATAGGGCTTTGTTGCCAGGACCGGATCGTAATCCTTGGGAATCCCGATCAGGACATCGCACCGATCGGCGCTCAGCGTATTCCTCACCAGCCCCCGCTGGTGCGGCCACCAGTAATAGGTGAGGCTAGCGCCTAACTCCTTCGCGACTAGTTCGGCGATCTTGTTCTCGAATCCTTCCCGTCGTTCATTCGAGTAGGGGAGGTTATTGGGATCGGCACAGACGCGCAATTCCTTCACCTCGGCCCCCTGGGCCTCCCCGACAAGAACGGAGGGGATCAGGAGCAGGAGCGCTCCGGCGAGGTGTCGCACCTTTCTGCTCATCCCCCCCTCTCCGGGCCTACGTTCCCCATCCTCTGCCTCCTTCATCAGACGTCGCACGCACCCGCCCTATTCTGCACCTTTGATCACTGAAATGCATTCGAAAACACCGCACCGAAAAAATCACCCCGCCGGAGCGGGGTGATCATCGAGCTGTCAGGGAAACAGGGAAAAAAGACCCGGCGCCGGAGAGGTGCTCACCGGCGCCGGGGTCTGCCTAGTTGTTACAGCCCGAACACGTAGAGGACGCCGCCCTTGGTCGTGGCCTTGTGGAGCCCCGCTTCCTTGGCGACCCCCACTGCGCCCAGGGCGCCGAAGGGATCGTCCTGGGGCAGGTCGAGCGACACCGGGGCGCCGAACCAGCCGCCGACCCCGGAGTAGACGGCGACGTACTGCTTCTTGTCCGGACCCACGAAGGTCATCGGGACGGCGATGATGCCGGAGGCGACCTTGTGCTTCCAGAGCTCCTTGCCGTCCTTGGCACTCACCGCCTTGAACCACCCATCCATGGTACCGTAGAAGACGATATCCGTGGCGGTCACCAGGGCGCCGCTCCAGGCCGGCAACTTCTCCTTGATCGCCCACGCCCGCTTCCCAGTGGCGCCATTCCAGGCGATGAACTCGCCGAGGTAGTTATCCTTCCCCTCGCGGCCGGAGAACATGAGGACGTTCGCCCCCACGTAGGCCGCCCCCGCCGTGTACTTGACCTCGACCCCCTCATAGTTCATGCACATGTTGTTGGTCGGGACGTAGAAGAGGTTGGTCTTCGGGGAGTAGGCGGCGGGCTGCTGGTCCTTACCCCCCATGGCGCAGGGGCAGATGTTCTTGGTGTCGGCCCCCTGCTTGGTCCGCTTCGCGGGCACCTCGATGGGCCGGCCAGTCTTCTTGTCAATCCCGGTGGCCCAGTTCACGTACACGAAGGGCTCGGCAACGAGGAGGGTCCCGTTGGTCCGGTCCAGCGTGTAGCCGAAGCCGTTGCGGTCGAAGTGAGTGATGGTCTTGTACTTCTTGCCATTGATGGTCTGCTCGCTGAGGATTCCTTCGTTAACCCCGTCGTAGTCCCACGCGTCCCAGGGGGTCATCTGGTAGGCCCACTTCGCCTCGCCGGTGTCGGGGTTGCGGGCCCAGATGGTCATGGACCACTTGTTATCCCCCTTCCGCGGCGTGGGGTTCCAGGTCCCGGGGTTCCCAGTCCCGTAGTAGAAGAGGTTGAGCTCAGGATCGTACGACCAGTAGCCCCAGGTCGTGCCGCCACCGATCTTCCATTGCTCGCCGGGCCAGGTCTTGGTCCCCTCGCCCTTCTGGCCAAAGTGGGGGTTGGCATTATTGAAGTCGGCTGCCAGGCGGAGGTCTTCATCCGGCCCCATGCTGTAGGCCTTCCAGATCTGCTTGCCGGTGTTGAGGTCGTAGGCGACCACCCACCCCCGGACCCCAAACTCACCCCCGGAGATCCCGGTGATAAACTTGTCCTTGATGATCATGCCCTGCCCGGTGTACGTCTCACCCTTGCCCGGATCGCCATTCCGGATCTTCCAGAGCTCCTTGCCCGTCTTGGCGTCGAGCGCGATCACCTGGGCATCGAGGGTGTTCATGACGATCTTGCCCTCGGCATAGTTCAAGCCCCGGTGGACGAGGTCACAGCAGGCGACCGGGGGCGCTTTCGCATCCTGTTTGGGGTGGTAGCTCCAGATGATGGGCGCCCCCGGTTTCGTCAGATCGAGGGCGTAGACGTTGTTCGGAAAGGAGCTGTGGACGTACATCGTGCTGCCGACAACCAGCGGCCCCCCTTCTTGCCCCTGGAGGGTCCCGAGTGAGAAGGACCAGGCGACCTTCAGGTTCTTCACGTTCTCCGTGGTGATCTGGTTCAGGGTGCTGTACCCCTGGGCGGAGTAGTTCTGCCGCTGCAGCACCCACTGGTTGTTATCCTGCTGGAGCGTGAGGATATCCTTATTGGCAGAAACCGAGAAGGGGAGTAAAAGCAGTATCAGAAAGAGCACTCCACTGCGCTTCATAGTCGAATCTCCTCAGAGTTGCGCACACACATTCGGTCAAGCCACACTTCCCGGACATTCCCTTTGACTTGGCAGCAGTGCCTCCGAATCTGTCACCTCCCTTCCTCCTGATTATTTTGCCGCTGATACACATCGAGAGGAAAAAAGAACGAGTTTTTACTTTCCGCGTAGGGCCCAAATCTATCCAGGGCCTTTCCCCTTGTCAAGAGAATTTTTAAAAAACTTCTTGACAGAGTGCCCCGTTCCGGATTAAAGAAGCAGCACAATTAGGCTCACCCATGGCCGTTGCCGGTTTTTCGCCAGGGCGCCATCCCGTGGCGGCCCGGAAGCGACTCGTTGATGAAGGCGTCGTCCAGAGTCCCATCGTAATGAAATTCCTGAGTCCAATGAAGGAATGAGGACACAAGAGGTGAGAAGAAAGGGCCATAAATCAGAACTGGGTTTTAGTGTTCTGGTCTCTTTCCTCATCTTCCTTGCATCGCTCTGCATCCACCCTCCGCCAGGTCTCGCTGCCGATGCCTCTCAGCTGGTGAGCGCCGCAGACAAGATCGCCGAACAATTTACGGCCGATCTCTCGAAAGGCCCGGAAGTCGGGGGTCGGGTCACGTTTGACATTCCTCCCACGGGGGTCGTGGTCAAGTTCGACCGGAGCGGGGCCCGTCCGGACTCGGAGTATCTCCTGATGCGCGAGCCGGACAAACCCCGGACCGCCTTTCCCGTCGTGATCGGCGCCGTTCGCCTGACCGAGGTTCGGGACGATGTCGCCCGGGGCATCGTCGTCTGGTCGCAGACCGCCCCTCGTCCCGGAGACCGCGTGGTCCACCCGCCCAGCATCACTATCTTCCTCGTCCCGGCCAGCGACCTCGCGCGTCACCCCGAGGCGAGCGCACCCGTAGTGGACCAGGCACTCGAGCTCGCGCTGAGTCGCAAGCCGCGGCTCCGCGTGGTTCGCCTGCCTGGCCCTCCTGATGCAGATGAGGTGGCAAAGCGGTTGAAGGCGGCTGGCGAGATCGGCCTCTTCCTCGAACCCGTACTCCTCCCTGCTCCTGGCGGGGTGCGGCTCGCGGTCAAGGCTCGCTCGGTCCTCTCGGGCCAGACGACCGCTACGTACGCCGAGGCGCTCTCGCTCGCCCCAACAGTGGCCCAGCCCTCTCCCCCGCCGACCCCTCCTTCAGAGAAGCTCGTCCCCCCTCCCGAATGGACCGGAAAGAAACCGGCAATCCCGCCGGCCCCCACACCTCCGGATAAGGCTGACGGAGCCCCGCCCGGCTTTGTCATCACGAGAAAGGAGAGGGAGCCTGGCGAGATCGTCCGGGAGGGGGAGAAGGGTGGTCCGATCCGGAAGGAGGTTGCCGAGACGCTGATTGCGATTACGGCGGCGGACGTGGACGGCGACGGGCGTCCTGAGCTGGTCGGGATCTCCGAGACCGGGGTCTTTGTGTACCGGTGGACGGACAAGGGATTCACCCTGCAAGCCGGGCATCTGGAGAACGAGAAGTTCGTCCGGTACCTCGCGGTGGATGCCGCTGACATCAACGGCAACGGCCGGGAGGAGATCTTTGTCACGGCCATCTCCAGCGTTCCGGCCGGCGTCGAGATGCGGAACCGCCTCCAGTCCCTCGCCCTGGAGCTTGACGGTCGCGCGCTCAAGCCGGTGGCAAGCAGGCTGCCATACTTTCTCCGGGTCGAGCGCATCCCGGGTCGGGACCGGCCACTCCTCCTCGCCCAGCAGATGGGGACCCATGAGCCGATCGGGGGGCCAATCCTCAAAATGGCCTGGAAGGGGAAGCAGTATGTCGAGGAAGGCCCCCTGCCCCTGCCCGGAAAGAACGCGTGGCTTTATGACTTCGCCATCCTTGAGGTTGGGGACAAGGGTTCAGCCGCCGTCACCTCGATAAACTGGAAGGGTCATCTGTTGGTCTCTCGAAACGGGGAGGAAATCTGGACAGGGAAGGAGAGCCTGGGACAGGTGGACCACGCCGGATTCCTGCAGACCCCCCGCGCTCTGAGGCTTCCCGAAACGCTTCGCGCCGCGACGCAGCCACAAGCCGAAAAGATCGCAGAGCGGCGCGTCCTGTCCCGCCGGGTCATTGCCGGACCGCCCCTCTTCGGGGACGGAAACATCGAGCTCATCACCGTGGCGAACCGGGTGCATCTTGGCCTCCAGATCCGCCTCTTCGGCGAGCCGGCAGGGGCCGCCTCGGTCGTGGGCTATGTGAGCTCCGGGGACAAGTTTGAAAAGAACTGGGAGACCACGCCGGTCGAGGGCGGGGCCCGGGACGTGGCGCTCGGTGATTTCGACGGCGACGGGCGCCGGGATGTTGTGCTCCTCTCGGCCCTCGAGGACCGGGCCACCTTAAACCTCTTTCTGCTCCGGCCGGCGGCGAGCGCCCGGTCGGAGGCCGGGAAATAAATCCGGGAAATAAGAAATAACTCGAGGAAGGGAGGGATGCCGATGAAGTGAGGGAACGGTGAAGAGGGAAGTGGGTTCACCCGCCTCATGACTCTGACACACAGGGAGGTAGGGAAATGAAAAAACGATTGCTCTTCCTCCTGATCATAGGCCTTTCAGGGGCGTTACCGCTGTCGGCGTGGGCCGACGTTTCACTCATCAAGGCGGCCGACGGCACCGAATTCAAGTTCGGGATGAGTACCAAGTTCGTGCCGTTCACGCTGCAGGGCTTGGATCTCATCAGCGAGGGAACAAACCGTCTCGGCCTTCCGACTGGCAACTTCCGGAGCTTCGTCTCGCCGGACACAGCGCTCGGGGACCAGGACTGGGGTATCCTCAACTACAACAACCTGTTATTCACCTTGGAGAGGGGCCCCCTCCGGATCCACGCCAACCTCGAGATCGAGGTTAACATCGACGCGAACTCCGTGGATCAGAACAACGTCAACATGGAACGGTTCGCCCTGTATTACAAGATCCCGGACGCGGGGACCCTGGGCGTCGGATACGATGTCCACGCCTTCGATCCGGAAGGGGGGCTCATCTGGACGGATGAGCATCCCGGAATCTGGCTGATCGGGGGCGGCGATTCATTGTCATGGGACGTCGCGTGGCACTACGTGTCGAATTGCGACCGGGGAGGATCCCTCTTCACGGGCAACTCGGCATTTTGCCCCACCACGTTGACCGGCCTCCCTGGTGCGGGTGGTTCTGCCGACTTGGACTCGAGTCAGAATGCCCAACTCTTCATGGGCCGAGTCAACATCAACGTAATTAAGGGCACGACCATCGCCCCCATGATCGTCTATTACAGACGGCATGTGCCGCAGTCCGAGCTCCAAAACGAGTTCTCGGCTCCCGTGGGAGGGCTTGGAGGCTTTCCCACCGCCAATGCCAGTACGTCGACAAGTGATCAGTTCCGGCCTGCCGTAGTGGTGAAAAGCAACTTCGGTGGTGGTCCGGTGACCCTGACAGCTGAGGCCGCGGGCCTCCTGGGCCAGATCGAGAACGTGGGTGCCGGGTTCTTGGGTAAATCCGCGCCGAACACGCTTTTGGCCCCTGGGCCGACAAACAAAGATGATTACGACCTCGTATCCTTCGCCATCTTCTTCGAGCTGGCCCTCGATGGCGCAGCGATCGGGGCACCCGGCTGGACCCCATACGTCAGCTTCGAGTGGCACAGAGGCGACGGCGACGCGTTTGACGATAAGTATGAAGGCTACGTGCCGGTCTCAAACCTCACGGCGGCCTTGCGGAAGGACGGCTTTAAAGGCCAGTCGATCTCGAGCTTTGGCCCAGCGAGCCTTGGGGCCAACTCCGAGGATGGCTGGGGCTTTGACGTGACCGGTCGAGGCACGGGGCCGACCCTGGGTACCATCGTCCCGGACGAGACGCTGGGCGTCAATTGCGCCGGCGCCGACCCCCAGTGCTTCAACAACCGGGGCGGGAAGGGCGGCAACCCGGGCTTCATGAAGGTCTCTGGCGGCGTGCTGGGGAAGATCGACAAGAACTGGGACACCCACTTTGGCTTCAACCTCTTATGGTGGGACAAGACCGAGGCGAACGTAGCCGAGGCGGCCCAGAACTGTACCGCCTTTGGGACCTTCGGTTGCGTCGCGGGTGACCCCCGCACCGATGCGACCGTCATCGCCAACCAGACTACGATCAAGAATGCGCTGCCCGACTTGGACAAAAGCTATATGGGCTTCGAGATCAACGGCAACATCGGGTACAACATCAACAACTTCCGGATCCAGCCCTTCTTCAGCGTGTTCGTCCCGGGGTCGAGCGTGGGAGCCATCAACAAGGCATTCCTCGGGACCACGGGAACAGCCATTGACAAAGAAACGGCCTTCACCGCCGGCGTGGAGTTTTCGGCCGCATTCTGAGCGAGGGGCTAGTCCATCAAGAGGCAGGGCCTTCCGGCCCTGCCTTTTCTTTTGTTGTCTCGGGCTCGATCCCTTGCCTCGGGAGGGGGAGTCGGGCTAGAATGCTGCGGTCAGCAGTCAGCCCGAACAGTACAAAGCCGACAGCTGACGGCTGACAGGCGTCACCAGAGGAGGTCATCGCGATGCATTTCCAGAACGGCGCCGCAGGCATGAGACATCCTGACCGCTGGCTGGCCCTGCTGCGGATCGCCGTGGGCCTCTGGTTCCTGCATGGGGGGACCCGCAAGGTCACCTTTGTCCTCTGGGGCGGCTTCCTGCCGCTCCCCACGGCGACCGACCGGTGGATCGGCTTCATGCCCAAGCGAATAGCCGAGTTCGCCAGCGGCAATCCCATCGAGTGGGTCAAGGAATTCCTCGAGGGGACGGTCCTGCACAACCCCAAGCTCTTCGCCGGTCTCACCGCCTGGGGGGAATTCAGCGCCGGCGTGGGGCTTACCCTGGGCCTCCTGTCAGTGCTGGCGGGGCTGATCGGCCTGGTCATGATGGTGATCTACTTTCTGGCCACCTTCTGGATGGGCCCTGGCCCGCAGGGCTTCCACCTTCTCCTCATTATGTGTATGATCGTCTTCGTCGCGTCCAGGGCCGGACGCACCTGGGGCCTGGATGGCTGGATCTTGAGTCGATTTCCGGTTCCGACTCTAGCCCGCCTGTGCTGCTAATGCCCCATCAGGTCCGCTTGCCGAAAAACTTTAGGAAAGGGGGGATCTGAGGCTTCCTGTTCGACACGTTGGGTGTCGGGAATGATTCTGATTCCTACAAGGAGAACCGAGATGGTGAAGAGACAGAAAACATACGTGAATGTCAACGAGCCAAGAGGTATACAGGTGAGTCCGCTCGAAGCACTGGCCGTCAAGCACCTTTCACGCCGCCAGGTCCTCAAAGGCGCCCTGGGCGCCGGCATCGTCACCTTCCTGGGCGGACCGGGTCGTTTCGTAAGCCAGGTCCTTGCCGCGAGTCCCCTGCTCGGTTTCACCAGCGTTCCGGTCTCCAAAGATGACGCGGTCCACCTGCCGCCCGGCTATGCCTATGACGTGCTCTTCGCTTGGGGGGATCCCATCTCCGACGGGCCGGAGCTGAAGGCCGATGCCAGCAACTCGGCCGCAGATCAGGCCGTGCAGGCCGGGATGGCCCACGACGGGATGCACCTGTTCCCCCTGCCCAAAGGGGCACCCTTGACCGACCGAGGGCTGCTGGCCATCAACTTCGAGTACACCGATGACGGGCTCCTCCATGCGGACGGAATGAAAACCTGGTCGGCCGAAAAGGTCCAGAAGTCCAAGAACGCGCACGGGATCGGCGTGATCGAGGTCCGCCGGAAAGGGGAGAAGTGGTCCGTGGTGCGTCCCTCTCGGTACGCGAGGCGCATCACCGCCGATACCCCCATGTTCCTCTCGGGTCCGGCGGCCGGCCATCCCCTGGTGCGGACCGCCCTCGACCCCACCGGCCGGATGGCCCTGGGGACCTGGAACAACTGCGCCCATGGCGTGACCCCCTGGGGGACCTACCTCACTTGCGAGGAGAACGTCACCCCCTACTTCATCAACAAGTCCGAGAAGATCCCGCCCCTCCAGGATCGGTACGGCGTCGACGCGAAGACCTGGGGCTTCCGTTGGCACGAGTTCGACCCCCGCTTCGACGCCGCGCTGCACCCAAATGAACCGAACCGCCACGGCTGGGTGGTCGAGATCGATCCCTATGAGCCCACCCGCGCGCCCATCAAGCGCACCGCCTTGGGGCGCATGGCCCACGAGGGGGCGGCGCTCGCCATTGCCCCCGACCGGCGCGTGGTGTACTACATGGGCGATGACGATTTCCGGACCAAGTTCGAATACATCTACAAGTACGTGAGTGACATCCCCTACATCCCGGGTGGGGACTTCGATGCCAACAGGCACGTCCTCGACGTGGGAAAACTCTACGCGGCCAAGTTCAATGACAACGGCACCGGGGAGTGGATCGAGCTCACGTACGGGAAGAACGGCCTGACCCCGGCCAACGGGTTCAATTCGCAGGCCGAGGTCCTGATCAACAGCCGTGGCGCGGGCGACACGGTCAAGGCTACCCCGTGCGACCGCCCGGAGTGGTTCGCCGTCCATCCCGCGACGCAGGAGGTCTATGCCGCCCTCAGCAACAACAGCGACCGCGGCAAGCCGGGAAAGCGGGGCCCCGATGCGGCGAACCCCAGGGCCAGTAACATATTCGGCCACGTGATCCGCTGGCGCGAGGCCAACAACGACCCCACCTCCACCCGCTTCGAGTGGGACGTCTTCCTGCTCGCCGGCGACCCGCAGCATAGCGATCCCGACAAGCGGGGCAACGTCAAGGGGGGCGTGGCGTTCGCATGTCCCGACGGCCTGGTCATCGATCCGCGTGGGGTCCTGTGGATCCAGACCGACTCCTCGGCAGCAAGCATGGGGACGAAAGACTGGGTCAACATCGGGAACAATCAGATGCTGGCCGCTGATCCAAGTACCGGCGAGGTCCGCCGCTTCCTGACCGGACCGAACGGGTGCGAGATCACCGCGGCGTTTGTCACGTCCGACGGGAGGCACCTGTTCGTGAACATCCAGCACCCTGGCGAGGGGGTCCAGCCGCATCCGGCCCGCAATGACCCGGCCAATCCCACGGGTGTCAGCTCTTGGCCCGATGGTGGCCGTCCGCGCTCGGCCACCATCGTCATCCGCAAGAAGGATGGAGGGCTCATCGGCACCTAAAAGCTTCCGGGGCCCACGCACCCGCCGCCGCGGTGCGTGGGCTCCCCATACATCATCCTCGCGGTGAGGCGATACCAGCTATACATGCATTCGCCGCGGGGGAATCGCCTGTGCGCCTCATGTCCAGAGTGACCCTCGAAGTGCTCGTCCTTTTTGATCTGGATGGGACCCTGGTAACGACGGGTGGGGCCGACCGGCGGGCGCTGCTACGCGCCTTCCGAGAGCTCTGGGGGGTCGATGCGGCCGTTGATGGCCTGCGGGTCCATGGCCGGACCGATCCAGAGATCATCGAGGGGATTGTCCGCGCGCGCCTCGGCACATCTCTTCGCGGCACTGAACGCCGGCTGCTGTATAGTCGCTACCTTGCCCACCTGGAGGAGGAGCTGACCGCGTCGCCCGGTTTCCAGGTCTTGCCCGGCGTCCCGGACCTCCTCGACACGCTGACCGCCGACCCGAAGATCGCCCTGGGCCTGGCCACGGGCAACCTCGAAGGGGCCGCACGATTGAAACTCCGGCGTGCCGGCCTCGTTGCGTACTTCCGGTTCGGTGCCTTCGGGTCGGATGCGGCAGATCGGGAAACCCTCGTGCGGCTGGCGATCGATCGCGGAAGGGCCCTCCTGCCGCGCCGGCGCCATCCGATCAGAGTCATCCTTGTGGGCGATACGGTCCTCGACATCGCCGCGGGGAAGCGGTTGAAGATCAGTACCGTGGCAGTGGCGAGCGGGGGTGATTCCTATGAGACGTTGGCGGCTGCGAATCCTGATCATCTTCTATCAGACCTGAGTGATCCGACCGCCTTCTTGCGAATCCTCAAGATGTCCGGGAAGGACGTCGAACCCTTGGGGAGGAGGAAGCCTCGTCCAGGCGTGAGGCCGTGATGCCAACGAGTGCGATCCCCATCGGTGGACCGTGGATATGAACGCCAGACGCAAATCCGCCCGATCGTCGCGCATCCGTGCCCGCGGGAATAGTATGGAGGCACTGGTCCGAAAGATCATCGGGGCCCTGGGGGAAAATCCAGACCGTGCAGGCCTTCGACAGACTCCGACTCGGTTTGTCCGGGCTCTGCAGCATCTGACGAGTGGAGGCCTGCGGGGCGTCAAGGTAACCCTTCCTGCGAAGCTCGAGAGTGGGCGGCGGAACGAGATGATCTTCGTCCGCAACATCCCGATTGCAAGCCTCTGCGAACATCACATCCTCCCCTTCTTCGGGCGGTGTCACGTCGCGTACATCCCCAACCGGCAGGTCTTGCGTCCTAGGAAGGTGGCCCGCTTGATCGATAGCCTCTGCCGCCGGCTGCACGTTCAAGAGCGGCTGACCGCCCAAGTTGCCAGAAGCCTGTGGGAGATGGCCAGACCGCGCGGGGTGGCGGTGGTGATCGAGGCTGCCCATCTCTGCATGATGATGCGTGGGGTGGAGAAGGCTAATGCCCAAGCCGTCACCAGCACCATGTTGGGCGTCTTCCGAAGCGACCCCACCACTCGAAATCAACTGATCCAGTTGATCTCCGACCGGCCCACCCCGTAGCAGTCAGCAATAAGCAGTCAGCCATCTCAGGACTGAGCCAAGGGCAGCCATGAGGACTGAGGCTCAAACCTCGGCACTCAGTCCTCAGTCCTGTTCTCCGGCTCGGCCCTCAGCCCTCAGTCCTCAGCACTGTGTGCGGACGGCTGCCAGCCGGCCGCTGGACAGCTTGCCTTGGGGGCATCGGTCCGCTATAGTCGTCGTCAGGCCTCACTGCCCCGCATTGACCTGCAGGCGGTGCGGGCGCGAAGGCCGCAAACTGCCTGGGCGATCCCCGGCAAGGGGACAGAACTGTGGAGCGGTCAGAAACTCTATCCATCGCCATGAAAGTTCCCTTCGATCGGGCCTGGGCCTTTCTTACGGACCCCACCAGTCTGCACCTCTGGACGGTCGATTTCGCGCTCGCCCCACCTGAGCCGCGCGGGGACACCTTTCGGGTGCGGACCCCCCGCGGTGAACTGGATCTATTTATCCGGGCAGATCACAACACGGGAGTGATCGACTTCCATTTCGGCCGGGATGGGCAGTATCGGTGCTCCCCAAGCCGACTCTTCCGAACCGGGGACGGGGTCCTGTATATCTTTACGCAGTTCGAGCCCCCTGGTGCTGCGCCTGGCTTGTTCGAAACCCTCGTTGAAAACGTTCGGAAAGAACTGCAAATCTTGAAGTCCGTTTTGGAATCGCAATGACTGACGTGCCATACGCAAAATGGGTGGGCCGTCACCAGCGGATGTTGATCGGTGGCGAGTGGCTCCCGGCGGAGGGCGGTCGCACGTTCCCGGTGATCAATCCGGCCACCGGCGAGCGGCTGGCCGAAGTCCCCTATGCTGGAGCCGCAGAGGCGGGAAGAGCCATTGAGTCAGCCCAGAAAGCCTTTCCGGGTTGGGCGGAACGCCCGGCAGCAGAGCGCGCAGGTCTTCTGCAGCGCGCGGCTGACCGGCTCCTCGCCGATCGCGAACGGCTGGCTCGCCTTCTGACGGCCGAGGCCGGCAAGCCGATCACCGAGGCGCGGGGCGAGATCGCATACACTGCTGGTTTTCTGCAGTTCGCCGCCGAAGAGTGCAAACGGATCGGGGGACGAACGATCCCCGCCTCCTCCCCCTCCAAACGCCTCCTGACGCTGCGGCACCCCATCGGCGTCGCTGCCGCCATCACCATCTGGAACTTTCCCGCGGCGGCCATCACGCGACCGGTCGCCCCCGCCTTGGCCGCCGGGTGCACCGTCGTCGTCAAACCGGATGAGCGCACACCCCTCAGCGCCATAGCAGTCTGCGAGGCCCTCCAGGAGAGCGGGCTGCCGCCGGGAGTGCTGAACCTCGTGACGGGAGATGCCCCGGCGATCGGA
>Ga0209642_10000623_pt1 | contig 22856 bp, 42 predicted proteins | sample RifCSP19_2_FD_184025 | JGI IMG/M metagenome (GOLD analysis project Ga0209642, IMG submission 184025) | Soil microbial communities from Rifle, Colorado - Rifle CSP2_sed 19_2 (SPAdes) (version 2) | ecosystem: Environmental > Terrestrial > Deep subsurface > Rock core/Sediment | place: Rifle... | reverse complement strand
CTTCCGGCCGTCAACGTAGGTGACCGGACCCGATGAGCGGACTACCCGCGAGAAGACCTGCTCCAGTCCGAGGCAGTTGCCGCAGGATCCAGATGTGGCGACGACCTCCGGCAGATAGACCCGCAGCCGATCACCGATCTTGATGTCGGGGGCCTTCTTGCGGAAGGCGAACTGCCAGTCGGGAGGAATGATCTGCTGGGTCATGGATGGAATGCGGTTTGTTGATATGCGATCATCATCAATTCGCCGGATTCGTTTTCCCAAACAGCCAATACCGCGTCATCAACGCTGGCCTCAATGGCAGTCTGTTCCGCGTCAGGCAATTCCTTGAACTGCTCGTCATCCTCCGCCGGATATTCAAGACGGCCAATGCTGTAGCGTTCCTTGATCTCGAATGTCGGTAACGTCATTCCTGCCTCCTGGTGTCTGCTCTGGAATTCATCTCGTTTCCTCCGGCAACAGCTTGAGTACATCCCGCACGAATGCCTGGTAAGCATCTGGGACATCGAAGTCCCTAGTCTCGTCGTCCACGAAGCGCATCAAGGTATCGGTCGGCCGGATCAGGTTCGGTTCTCCGCGGCTGGCGCGTTCATACCAGGTCTCCAGCGCGGGCTCCATTTGGCTGCCGTGCATGGATACGCCTGCCATGACCTGGTAGACCTTGCGGACCTTGGCACTTGATGCTGGCACGTATTCGCTGGCTGTCCGACAGGCTTCCTGGAACTCCGGGATCTGGCTGGGACTCAGGCTGACGGCGAACATCTCCAGGTGATTGCCGTAGAAGCGGATCGGTCCGTGCTCGGCCAGGATCTCGGACATGAGCAGGTCGGTGTAGAAGACATCGCCAAGCAGGATGACCGTCCGGTCCTCACGATCCCAGAATAACCGGGTGTTCAGGATGCTTTCCGCCAGCCGCTCTGACCGAAGGAGCCCTAGGTCCACCCAATTGATGGCCAGTTCAAGGCTATGTTCCATCAGTTCTTCATGATGGGTAATTAGGTAGATGGATCGGAACGGGATGCCCCGGGCACGGCACTGATTCACCATGCGCTCAATGAGAGTCTGACCCCAGACTTCCAGCATCTGCTTCAAGGGCTGGTTCGGCCCGAACCGGACCTGCTCGCCGGAGGCCATGATGATGACGTTCATCGGGATATCCCTTGTGGAAACTCGTCCCAGGTTCGACCGTCCAGCTCGCGGCCGCCCCAGGCGCCGTTGATCTTGCGACGACCGCCGTGTTGCTTGTGAAAAAACGCGACGCCAGCCTCCTGGCATTGGTCCCGGATGCTGCGGGCCCAGTCTAGTTCCATGGGACGCGGGTCAGATGGGTCGCTCTCCCCCCCAGTGATCACCCAATCCAGGGCAGGGCCAGTTGCATTGACCAAGGGTAGCCACCAATCCTGGAGTCTAATCGGCCCGAGTAGCGGTTCAGCGCTGACGAAATGGACCGCCGCCGGCACCTGCAGCAGCAGCGGAATCCGCTCATCGGCCCGACGCTGGTTCTCGGCGCTCACGCCCAGCCAGACGTTTGGCAACGGACCCATCGCGCTGAACCAATATCCCGGAAGCATTTCTCCCATGTTCTCTGGTCGCTTCGTCAACAGCATGAATGTGTGCTGTGGTGCGAGCGCCATGATCGACATCACTTCCTCGCGCCATTGGTGTGGAACCGTCTCCAGGAAGAAGTCGCTCCAGCTGCAGACAAAGATGCGCCGTGGCTCCTTCCACTTCAGCGGGTCTTCGAAGGTGGTCTTGCTCCGCGTCGGCGTACCGAAGTCGCGGCCAAACTTCTTCATGTCCCGCTCGGCGTAGCAGTTGCGGCAGCCCTCGGACACCTTCGCGCAGCCCATCCAAGGATTCCACGAAGATGACGCCCATTCGATTTTGGTGTGTCTACCCATGAATGCGTTCTCCATACTTGTTCTTCAGAAAAACAATAACTTCCTCGGCCATCCCATGCTTCAATAGCAATGACGGCCACAACAACCGACAAGCCTGATACACGTTCTTTGCGGCATAAAGATGCCATGTGTGACCGGGCACGCGGCCGCGCTTATCGGCTCCCCACGTTACCGTTCCGCCCACTTTCTCCAGTAGCCAGTCCATTAGGCGCCCATCGCTGTTATATACGGCTATTTGCGGCCGATCTCGGACGATTGAAATTGAACCTTCGCCATCGACGATACCCGCGAGATAGCCTAGATCGTGCGCGTCCAGTAGTGGAACTGTCATTGCGTCCAGATCGTATTGGCGCTGCGCATTTACTCTGCGTGTTCCAATGCCAATCTTCCGTTTGGTTTCGTCAGAATGCGTCCGACCGTAGAACGGATTCAGCTTGCCGCGCCTCATCCGGGAGAGTTTCTGTTTCGTCGCATCAGTATGTTTCATCATTCCTCCAGGTCGCCTGCGCCCATTCAACTCCAGTCGTCTTAGCCATCGACGGCCTCCCGGTTTGGCCTCTTGGCCTGGCCCAAAGCCTCTCGGGCGGCGGCGCGCTTGCGGTTGAATTCGGCCGTGTCCTTGGCGGCAGAGTAGTTCGGGTCCTTGGCGCCCGGTGGTCCTCGCCGCTCCCAGCCGTTGCGGTAGACCTCCAGCATTCCCTTGGCGTTTGTCACGTTGTATCCAGCCAGCTTCCAGGCCCGGACGAGCCGGCCCCACCGGAGCAGCGCCGGAAACCCGGAACCCACAACCCTGTTGATGGTCGGCCAGGTTGACTTGTGCAGGTAGCGATGTGTCAGTCGGCGGTGAAGTTCAATGGCATCCGGGCGCGCGGCCGAAGGCCGCGAATTCTCTGGTTCTTCTTCGTCCGTAGCCTCTTCTTTAGGAGGTTCTTCTTTAATTCCGCTACGTGAACGCGAGCGTTCATGTGGTGAACGCGAACTGACGATAGCGTTCATGTGGTGAACGTCTTTGATGGGGTGTTCACCTGGTGAACGCTTGCTCTTGGACCCCCCATATATAGCGGTGTTCTGCTCCCAGATGTCTATAAGAGCCACCGCAATGGTGCCTTGGTCGCTGGCCGAGAGTTTGACCCAACCCTTCTTGGCGAGACTAGTCCTGGCCTTGACCACGGATCCCAAGGACATGCGGCAGAGCTTCGCCGTGGTTCGGGTTGACTCGTAGGTACTGCCGACCCGCTTGTAATGGACCAGCAGCCGGAACTCGTAGAGCGTCAGGTCTGCGTCGTCGTAGACATTGGGCAGCTGCGTCCAGTATTTGTGTTCATCCGGACCGGAAATGGACTGCTGGTCGTTCGAGTTGGCTTCAGTTGACATTGATGGTCTCCGGCATCTGGGTGAAGTGGCCCCATTCGTCGGTCAGGGAATGGGGGGTCATGTGGTCTCCTCAGGACTGCTGAATTTCCCATTCAACCACTTCGGGTCCGTATATGTGGCTGAATGCTTGGATGAGCCGATAGATATCGGCGAAGGACGGGAAGAGGCCGGACTGCTGCTTACGCGGCTTCATAAGGACGCTATCATCTTTCACGGCGATGCGCAGCTTCTGCTGCGAAACGGTGAAGGTCCGCCGAGAACACATGAATCCCCGAGGGTCCCACTTATTGAGCCAGTCGATCCAATGTCGGTAATGAACAAGATCAAGCAGCGCCTCGCGTGTATATTCTCGGCCGCGGCCTTTGCCGGTTTCGCGGTATTTCTCATCCTCGTAGTCATAGATAGTCGCCAAAAGGGTGCGCAAGTCATCAAGGGAGAAACGGGACTCGCTCTCGCCTTCAAGATCGACGAATGCCTTATGCAAGCCCTCCGGGTCGTTCGGCATACGGCGGCGTTCAATTCGCAAACGCTGGAACCTCATTCCCCCAGCTGGTCCAACCATCTCGATGCCGTCTGGCAAATAACTCCAGATATGGACCGTCGAATGCCGTCTCAATGACTTCGTAGAAGACTTCCGGTTTCGTGCTGTGGGATCCTCCCGGCGTTTCGATGGCGCTTGACGGCCGATGTCTCGGTGGGTGTGCTCCATTTGCGGCACCGATCAGCAGCATCTCGTGGCGGTTCTCCAGCCACCATCCCATGCTCGGCCCTCTGGGTTTCACCCATACCATGCAGGTCTTATATTCGAAGCCCCAGGCCTCCATGACCATCCGCCCATCCCGCATCAGCAACGCGTTTGGAACCCACAGGAAAAGTACAAGAGCCTTGCCATCTATCGGCAGTTCGCAGAGCTTGGTCGTTGAGACGGTCGGATACTGGTCAGCAGCGCTCTGGCCTTTCAACTCCATGGCGAACTCGTTGGCAAAGTCCCAGGGTGGATCCGCGTAGACCACAGAAAATGTGCCCTCCGGAAGCGGCGCCCATTCGGGATCTTTGAAAAGCAGTCGCCAAAGCGCCATCAGTCGGCTGAAGGTTGGCTGCTCTCGGTTGTTTCGGAATTCCTCGTACCAGGTTCGGAAGTCCTCATCATGAATATCGGCGAGGCGCTGCCAGCGGGAAGCCTGCATCTTGTCTAGGCCCAGATCGTCTAGTAACAGTCTGTTACCAGATGTTCGGCCCTTCCCGTGATCGCCGACGATAGTCTCAGCTTCTTGTCCTGCGCTGATGAGCTGTCCGGTCCGCCGCATCCCATCCAGCCATGCCACCGACCACGGAAACATCGCCTCGAACGCGTGCTCCCGACTCAGGTTCAGCTTTGCAATGCGGTCCCGGATGGCTTTGACATCATGCGTGAACGATGCCGCCTCTGCCGGGTCCGTGATCCTCTGCAGCATCTGGTGGGCCTTGTAGCCTAACTTCGCCGCGTCTTGGGCGAGCTCGATATCGGTGAGTCCCCTCAGGGATGCCAATGCTGTCTTATTCGCCACGCCTGATCTCCTCCACAATCTCATCGTGCCGTTTCTGAACCATCAGTGCGATGGAATGCTTACATGTCCTCTTCCTGATCTGCGCATCCGGGCAGTCGCAATGCCGGAAGCCGAAGGCGTACTCTCCGCGCTTCTCGTCCAGCCGATGCGCCATCAAGAGGCCGAGGGCCCGGTCCACGTTCCCGACATCAAACTCGCCGGTCCGTTTGGCGTACCACTTCGCCTGGTTGTAGGCCGTGAACAGCGCGCTCAGGTTCATGGATCATCCGGTTAGCGAATCCCACTGCATCTCGGGCCGAGCCACCTTCCATGGCAGACTTGCCAGGACAAACCGCATCCAGTCCTCGCCGAACTCATCGGCCTTCCGGCGCCACAAGATACGCTGACCTTCCTTCGAGTCGGCCCAGCGCTCGTGGGTATGGTGCGCCTCGCAAACGAACTCCGTCAGCTCAGGTGGGTTGCAGTCCAACAGCGCTCGCACTTCGTCGTTACCTTGAGCGTCGCCCTTGCTGATGAGATGATGCAGATGGAGTCTTCCGCGGCAGCCGATGCGGAAGCCGTGCAGACCGCAGGTACGGGAGGGGTAGGCGTTCTCCAGCCAGCTCATGAGCGCCGGATCAATTCGTCGTAGTGTCGGCAGAGCTCTTCCGGATGCCAGGCTACGGCATAGTGTTCCGAGATCGGAAGCCAGAACCTGCCTGAGCGACCTTTGCGTAGCGACATCACTGTACTCAGCCGGAGTCGGCGGATGACGGCGAGGTGGATGATGTCAAAAATGCTGATGGGGGACGGGAGCGGAGGCGAAGAGGACGTGCCGGGAGCATTGGCCGGGTCAGCCATGGTGTTACCTTTCAAGATGCGGTTATCGGTCTTTGATCCGTGGTCGATGTTCACCAAGAGCGAATCGCTTTTCCCAATTGCAGTTGGCACATAGAAGCTGGAGTTGCCCAGGATGTTTTCTAGCATAGGGCAATAAGCCTCTCGCACCACTTCCATGCTTCCTTCTATGCGCGATACCCCCGCCATTTATATGATCCACTTGCAAAGCCGTGCCGACATAGCCGCATTTCGTACACCTGCCTCCAAGTAAAGCAAGTAACTCTTGTCTCGCCTGCCGTTGGGCCACTCGTCGCCACTCGCGCTGCGTCTTCGAGTTTCTGTGTTCGGGATGGGCTTTCACATATTCTCTGATGCACTCTTTACAAGCATTCTTGGATGAATAGAATTCGGTTTCGTCTTTGGACATGCCACATTTCTTACATGTCTTCATGGACATACTCTGCCAGCGAACAGAAGTCGCCTTTAGGACAGCCTGGGCTTAGGTCTTTCCCCCGCACAAGGGGCAAAGCCCAAGCCGCCCTAGAGGCGACTCCTGTGCGGTATTGGCTGGACCCTAGCCGTAAGTTGATCTCATTATAGTCATCAAATCATAGCATTGCAAGCAGTGCTTTCATAGACGCCACCACTGGCGACATTCCAGCCCTCACCCGTACAGGTACGGGAATTGAAAACCGGGGAGGAGATGCTCAGTCCGTTGGCTCATGCTGCTCCTCTCAGGTGCTTGGGGAGGGCGACATAGGCATCATCCATTTCAGGCACGAAGCCTCTCCAGGGACGGACATCATCTACAAACCTTTGCAGCGCCTCCACGTCGGCCTGGGCTTGGGCGAGGGAGGATTCGAGGATAGTCAATTGCTTATTGGCTAAGTGTCCTTCCGGCAGTCTCATTGTCCATTCACGCAAGGTCATTTCTCGGCTCTCACTCATCTGCCTGCTCCTCTCAGGTGCTCGGGGAGAGTGTGTCCTTCATACACTAAAAAGTCTCTGGCGAATGCGTCAACTCCGTCCCAATAGGAGTGGCGCTTTATCCGTTCTATGTAGTTTTGCAGCGCCTCCACGTCGGCCTGGGCTTGGGCGAGGGAGGCTTCCAAGTCTCTAGCCATACCTCTCCATGATACAAAGCGTATCCGATGTACTAATTTGGCGTCTCCGCCAAAAACGGATTGGTCGATGTCTCTGATGTATGAGTCAAAAATGTCACTTAGTTTCTCGTTCATTTGCTGCCTCTCAGGTGCTCGGGGAGGGCGGCTTCGATCTCTGCCAGCCCCTCATCATGATCCAGAACAATGTCTTGCACTTCAATATCGCCAGGGAAGAGACGCATGGTCAAGGCATCGTAAAGAGCCGCCTGCAATCGCAGGCTCTTTTTTTGCAGCGCCTCCACGTCGGCCTGGGCTTGGGCGAGGGAGGATTCGAGGGCGTCCAAACGCTCAACCACTGCGATCTCGGCCAAATCAAGATCGGAAAGCGCAGCGGTCATCGTCTCAGATTGCTGCCATTCTCTCGTTTGCTTCACCCGTTTGCGGAGGAGTTCGATCAGCTTCTCGCTCATGTCGTCTCCCCTTCCTGCTCCTTGATGAGTTCCCTTATCCACGGCCAGCTACCGCGCTTGCTCATGTAGTCTTTACGGAATACAGGAATCTCGCCCCAACCAAAGCCGCCCCGTTCTGCCAATCTCTCTAGGGTCTGATCGTTTCCGTAGACATCGTGGTAGACGGCATAGATTTCCTCGGCCAACCTCCAGGGAATAGGAGGCCCGTCCTGCATGGGGAATTCCCTTCTCAGCAGGGCGAGTTCGGATTCGAGGGAGGCCACATCGTCGGCCCTCGTATGTACCCATTCGGTTTGTATCCCTTGTCCCCCTTGGTCTTCAACATCATTTGCTGCCGAGTGCATCCAAATGCTCAACGTGTGGCTCATGTCGTCTCCCCTTCTAAGATGCGGGCGTAGGCTCGCAGGATAGGTGCATCAGATGTAATTCTTCCGAGGCCGCTCTCCTCTATGCCCATCGCAATTTCTACCGCGAACTTAGCTGGCAGCATCTCCACAGCATTCAAGCGGCGCTCGATCTGGGTTGTCCCCATCTGTTCGCCGCATCCACAAACAGCAACGCCGATGACTGCCTGATACTGGCACTCTTTACAATCGGGACCATCAACCATCAGTCGCCAGTTGTGGGTGTGCATCGTTCCTCCTGATGGGCTACTCATATCGGCCAGCCCGGAGCGGCCTCAACCGCCAGGGCCCGCCATTCAGCGATCGCCCGCCCCACCTCAGGCCGCTCCAGCCACTTCGAGATGTCGTCAGCCGTCAGGCTCCACTGGGCTCCGAACTTGGCGACGAACTGCCGTTTGAACGGCTGGTGCAGATGCCATGCCAGCGATGCTCCGTTGTACAGGTCGCTCTTGGTCGGCGTCTCACCCAGGTGGTCGATCAGGATGGCGAGGGCTAGGTCGGCCGCTCCGGCATGTCCATGTCCCCATTCAAAGCCTTCCGGGGAATGGGCCGGATAGTGTTTGAGATCCCGTAGGACCTCGCTTCCGGCCGACCGGACGCTGATCCAAACCCGCAGGTCTGTTGGACTGCGGCGCCATCCGAAGTAGACCTTCGTCGTCATGGCAACCTCGCCGCCTTCTCGATCAGCTCCCAATGCAGGATGCTGAACACGATGCCGGAGACTTCCCAGTAGAGAAAGAGCAGGACTGCGATCACCAGCTTCTGCCACAGGCTCCATCTTGCCGCGCCCTTCCAGAACTCAAGGCTGGTCACGATGCTCTCTCCTGATGATCGGTCGGGTCGGCAGCATGTCAGTACGTACCGGCGTATGGACCCGGAGTACGGAACAATTCCCAATGAGCCACCCCAGGCGCTCGCAGGCTTCAGCGGCGAAGGGCGCATCGACATCGTGCGTCTCGCCGGTTTCTCGTAGGGTCACGCGGTAGCTCGGCATCATTGGATCTCCTTAGGCCAAGATCAGGGCTATCAGGTTGAGCAGCGTCAGTACGGCGGCTGCGAGGTAGGCCCCCGCGCCGAGCAGGCTGATCATCAGGACGGCAGCCCGCACGGCGCGGAGGGCACTCTCGCTCCACTCTCGCGTGGAGGGCTGGCAGGGTTGTGATCGCCAGCCGGTCATTGACAGTATTCCGGGTGCTTGTCGCACAGCACTTCCAAGCTGTCCCGGCCAAGTCCATGCAGCCATTGGGCATCCGGCCAGCGGGCCGTCCGCCAGTCCAGGGACTCGTCGTCGCAGGCCCAGACATTGTTGTCATAGACCGGGCCAGCACAGGGGGCATTGAAGATGCGCGCTCCTGCTCTCGGATCGCTGAGTTCGCCGGGCAACCAGCCAGCCCAAGGCCCACCGCATATCTGTTCCTGCCGCTCAAACGAGGGATGGCTGTCGCTGATGACCACGCACCAGTAGCCGAAGACTTGCTCAGTCAGCAGCCACATCTTCTCGATGACCACCTGCGGCTTGCGGTCAGGCGGCTCATTGGTCGGCGTTGGGGCGGGCCAGGTGGCGGTGGGCTCAAGGATCTCCGTCGGAGCTGGCGGCTCATCCGTGTTGGTCGGCGTGGGTGTCGGCGGCTCTGCTGTATCGGTCGGGGTCGGAGTGGCTGTCGGCGGCTCATTCGTATCCGTCGCAGTCGGCGAGATCCCGCCCGGACACCACTGACCGTAAGCATACGGATCGTATCCCTGGTCCTCGATCTCATCCGGCGTGCTGGATCGGACGTTCCGAGGGTTTCCCAGGTACCAGTAGAATAGGCCATCGCTGGGGCAGTAGCCAAGCGGTTGGATCGGCCCGCAGGCCGTCAGAAGCAGGGCCGCCAGGATCAGGAGCGAGAGTGGTTTCAGCGTCTTCATGGTGGTTCTCCCTTCGGCTCCATTTTGGACCAGCTGTCACGCCCGTGCCATAGGCCGCAAGTCCCATCGGACCCTACAGATGGCCTACGACCGCCTATGATCCCGCCGCCTCTTCCAGCATCCGGAACGCCAGCGCGGTCAAGCCATCCATGCCGACCGGCTGGCGCAGCAACACGTTCAGCTTGTCCAACCCGCGGCTCACGATGCGATAGGCCGTGCGCCGATGGACCTTCAGTCTCTTAGCTACGTCCTTGATGGTTCCGCCGCGGGCCAGCATCGCCAGCGCCTCACGTTCATCGGGCTTGAGGTCTGCCCACTCGTCGAACGGGTCTTGGATCAGAAGTCGGACATGGGCAAGCGCCTGGTCGTTCATGGGCTGGCCTCTCCCTCGTTATCCCACGCGAAGATGGCATCCGCTTCCTCGGAAGCCACGCGCCGATTCCAGTGCTTAATGGCTGCCTGGCGAGTGGTACCGGTTTCCGCCTGACTGCCACAGGCGCTGCAGCTCACCCAGGCGGCACGTTCGTTGGTCCGGTTGAAGTCCAACTCATCCCAGCCACAGAATGGACATCGCTTCAGCGGCGGATCAGTCTTAGGAGGCCCCTCCTGCATAGGGAATTCCCTCCTCAGCGGGGCGAGTTCGGCTTCTAGCTCGGTTCCGGTAACTACTGTCACGTGCTTCTCGATTCCTAGTGCTTCTGCGGATGCCGACAGATTGTCGCTCAACTTGTCGCTCGTGTTTCCCCTTCCCTCATCGTCGGGGTCGTAAATGGCTCCGCGATATACACCCCCAAGGCCTCCGGCTTGGGGTGGTTCTCGTTCACCTGCTCCTCCTGGGCCGATGATCAGTCTCTCACCCATCACGCTTCCTCCTCATCCCATGGGAAGAACGGCGCATGTAGCCTCAGCAGCACCCACAGGATCAGGTCACCCATCCTCTACTCCTCCAGCCAGGTCCGGATAGGCCTCCAGCAGATACTTCGTGCCATCGGCCCAGATGCCGCGCATCTCGGATTCGATCCACTTGCGCAGCTGATCCTGGTTCTCCTTGGTGTCGCCGGCGTTGATGTGCAAGTCTTCGCAGACCCGCTCAAGGCCGATCTCGTTCACCGTCTTCCAGAACTCGGTGACATCGCCTCCGGCGATCTTGCCACCGGGCTTCTTCGAAGACTTCGCCTTGTTCGCGGGTTGCGCCGTCTCATACTGTGCTGGCTCTGTGGATGCTTCCGCGGAAGCCTGGGTCTCCGGTGCTGCAGATTCCACCTGCATGACCTCCTGCTCCAGCGGCGGGTGCTCCTGCTGCATCTGCCTGTCGGCGCTCATGCGTTCCTTCAGCCGTTCGATGCCGGCCTGAGTCTGCACACGTACAAGTTGGTTCCGGTATTCGGGCGAGACACCCTCCGGCTCGGCACCGGCCCACGGATCGCCGCTCACAAGGTTGTCCACCTCGATGGCCCGGGTGGCTTCGGGGCTCAGGTCGGCATACTTGCCCAGCCGCTTGAGCACCACCTTGCGGGCCATCTCCGGATAGTAGATCGGATTGCTCCAGGCCGGGCTATCCGGCGCTCTCGATTTCAGACGCACTCCCTCGATCACATCCCGGTCGATCACCTCAAACGTCGGGTCGGCGCCCTGGCGCCACATGATGGCGTAGGCGTGCGTCACCTTCCGGCTGGCCGTGTCGGTGCCCTGAGGCACGTGCATCAAGTCCGGGTGCAGCCCGTAGTTGAAGTGGAACACGTCGCCCTCGAACACCGCCCGGGCTTCCACCTTCAACAGTCCCGGCGACCGCAGCATCAGGCGGGTGATCCCCTGCACCATCGGCTGCAGCGTCGCCACACCCTTATATGGGATGATGGCCGCCTCCCGGTTGTCCGGGAAGAGTCCCAGGCGGGCGCACTCCATCACCGCCAGGTATACGCTCGGCAGCCCGCACTCCTGCAGCTTGTCGTTGCGGGTGATCGCCGTCAGTGCCACCATGATGAACCGCTCGGCGTCGATGTGCGCCGGTAGTGTCCGCATGATCTGATCCCGGGCACCCTCCAGCTGGTCCTTCATCGCCAGCGCGAAGGTGGCCGGTTTCTTGGCTTCGGTCTCCGGCTTCGGTTGTTCCTGCCCGGTCTGTTCGGCTACTTGCTTCATGTGTCCCATGTCAGTCTCCGATCACTTTGAGCAGCCAGCGGGCAGCATGTTCACTGCCCATCGCTGCGGCGTTCTTGCTCATCGGGCTGGCGTTCTCCGGCTCCCACCAGGGCTCGCCTTCCAGCACCCGTTCGGCCCGTTCTTTGATCCTATCCAGCTTGGTCCTGACCCTGGAATAGGACACAAGAAAGACGATGTTAGTCCCGGTCAGCACGATAGCTCCGGCCGCTACCACGATCAGGCCGATCACTTGAACGGTCATATCAGTCCTCCAGCCTCAATGGAAGCCATTTGCTCATCTCATCAATGAGCGATACAAAGGCGATTCGATGCTGAGGGTTCCGCTCGGCTAATATAGCCACAAAGTCAATAGCATCACCGATCGCTTCGTTGTAGATCTTGAAAGCAGCCCCATCCGCTGGCATTCCCTTGGTCCATTCGCAGAGTTTGGCTACGATCCGTTTGCTTGATGTGGCAATATCAATGGGCATATCAGTCCTCTCTCGATCCCCGTAGCAGATACGGGGTGAACTTTGTGTAAGAGTCACCCTTCACGATGAAGTCATCCACGTTCAGCCGCGCCTCCCGGGCGATCGCTTCCGCGGTCGGCTTCCATTTCGTATTGCCTGCGAACATCTTGTAGTAAAACCTGACTAGTCCAGACACTTCGGCCGCGTGCAGCTCGTCCCGGTGCATGAGTTCCTGCACCTTGGTCTTGGCGGTCTCCTCCAGCTCGGTGGCCGTGTCCTTGAGCTCTCGGGCCTCCCGGAACTCGGTGGCGGCCTTCACCCACTCATCGCTGTCCACGATGGTCAGCTCGCCTTCGATGTGGGGGATGTCCATTGGTTTGGCCATGGTCTCCATCGGCGGCGGGATGCGCGGGACCACGTGCTCAGTCCAGAACTTGATCTCGCGCTCGAAGAGATCAGCGATAAGGGCTTGATCGGCCTCCATGTCGAAATAGATCGGCGGACCGTCCTCAGGGTTGAAGATGGCGAAGCTGCCCCAGGAATAGCCCAGGACTCCCAGATAGTGCTGAAGTTGAATTACGGCGTAATCCGGCAGACCGTGCGCTTTCATCTTGGAGTAGTTGCCGAGGCCCGGCGACTTTATCTCTAGGCATCCCGTAGAAGTCACGCCGGCAGTTCCGGCGAGAATCTGGCGATCAACGTTGGCGAGCAGGAACGGGTGCTCAGGATGCCGGCGCAATGGCTGCTGCCGGATCTTCCGCCCAGTCTTCTCCGCGTAGAGATCGGCCGCGATGGCCTCACCGATGTTGCCCCAGCGCATCCGCCAATTGAGTTCCTCCGGCTTTAGGTCGCTGGTTTTCTCCAGGTAGACATCCATCGGCGTGCACCATGGGTTGGCTTCTGCGACGGCTGAGGCATCGCTGCCACCCAGACCGTCCTGACGGGCCAAGCGCCAGGCATCTTTATCGCGGTAGGATGCGGGCGAGGTCATTGCTTGTTCTCCTCGTGGGTGAACACATCGCATCGTTTGCAGTAGCCATCATGCCCGATCTGCCTGCCACACAGGAAGCATGTCGTTAGTCCTGCTTTCCGCGGATGCCCCGGATCCATGCACCCAAAGTTCCCGCCCGGGCCGATCAGGTGCTCGGTGTGGCGCCGGCATTCAGGACAGTAGCGGGTCTCAGACTTAGGCATCGGGCCTCCAATAGCCGATCGTAACGAAGTCATGTATTCCAGGCCAGCTCATCATCGGAATAAGTGGTTCGTCTTCCAACGGTTCAAAGCCGACCCAAAATTCAGCGGGCGCATTGCATCCGCCATCGCCCTCGCCGATGTATACGAGGGGTCGTTCTGGTCCCCAGGCATCGGCCGCCTTGACCATGGTTGTATCTCCGTAAGGAGGCCAGCTGACCAGCAATATCTCGGCCTCCAAAAACGTCTGGATGGCCTGTAGTGCCGACATCGGCTGGACTTCATAGACCGGTTTCATCCGGTCATGGCGATCCTTCCAGCTATAGTCGTCAGTGGCGACTACGCTACATCCATGATCGGTGAGCGCCTTGGCGAGCCAGCCACCGCCAGCCATGATCTCTAGGCAGCGTCGGCTACCTATCCATCTGGCAAGCTCGCCCGTCCACTGTTGGTCTATCACCATCCAGAGACCATACTTCGCAAACATCGAACGCGCTTCAACTCCTTGCATAAGGTCCTTGAGTGGGTAGTCGTAGCCATTGGGCGAAGTGCCATGCGGCGCGGTCTTCGGGATATCACCCCGCTCAATTGTGGCCCGGTAGTCTTCCAGCTTCATGAACCACTCCTAGCCGCGATGATGGACTCCTTCACGGCCTTGATACCCGGCAGGTCCAGCGCATCCTTCAAAGAGCGCGCCTGGGCGTTCAGGCCACCCTGATCCAGCTGCACCAGCGCGGCCAGGTCCGGGCGCTTCTCCACGACGTACTTCAGGAAAGCCATCTTGTCGGTGACCTCAGCCTTCCAGATCTCCCGAGTGGAGACCCCGCCGATCTTCGGCGCGGCCGATATCACAACCGGAGCCTCTCGCAGTTCGGCCTGTTCCCGCAGTTCCACGGCCTTCTCGGCCTTACCCTTGGCTTCGGCCTTCGCCGCCTGTTGCTCGAGCTTCTCGCGCTGCTTGCGGGCCTCCTCGTCGGCCTTGGCCTGGAGTTCGCGGGCGATCCGAGTCTGTTCGGACTGGTAGTCCAGGATCTTGCTCTTGAGCAGCTTCTCAGCCTGCACCAACCAGTCCTTTGCCGGCTTGAACAGGGCGTTGACTTCCCGGAGCGCGTCATTGATCGGGCCGGTGATAGCCGTGCGCTTGTCCTCCACCTGCTTGGCCAGGGTCTTGATGGCCTTCAGGTCTTCGCCGGCCGCCAGCGCCGCGTCCGCCGTGGTGATCTTGTAGGAGCGGGCGGTCTCCAGCATGGCCTCGCTGCTCTTGAATAGCGCTTCGTCGGGTCGTTTGATCGTTAATGCCACGAGGTCTGTCTGCTCGCTCACTTTGGTCTCCTTCTGGGAACGCGGATCGGGTAAGCCTGCGCGTGCAAAGTTCTCATCGTAGTCGTCGTTCATTCGCCTCCTATGGCACCTCGTTCCATCGGACTCGGAACGTCTTTGTGGCACCACGGGCAAAAAAGTCCACGGCTATCCACCGCCGGCTCTATGGTCTTCTCGCAGCTCGGACACCAGTTGCGACGGTTCTTTGGCTGAACCGGCTGGGCGATCCGGCGCAGCATCCGGCTGTTCTGGTGCAGGCCGGCGCTGCTCATGGACGATATGCTCCATCGCCGCTGTTCAGGGCTTCGTCTACGCTGCGCTTCCAGGCACGAAACCCGTCCAGCTCAGCCTTGGCCTGAATAAGTTCGGCTTGGAGGGCGGCAACTTCATGAGCCGCCGCCTCAAGCCGTAACGCGTCCGAACCGTATCCGGCATTCCCAAGGACATCGGCCAACGCATCAATGCGCTCACTCAATGTCTGGTCACTCATCTGCCCACCTCTTATGATTGACAATTTGGCTTACTTGGCTTTTGCAGACACCGAACATCTGACTGATCTCTGAGTTTGTCAGCTCGCCGATCTGATGAAGACGACGGATTTCGCGGACATCATTCCACTCCAGCCTTGCCCGTGGGTTTCCGGGCCCGCGGCGGTCAACAAATCTGCCCTTGCTAATCATGTCAGCAGAGTTGTCCGCGGGCGTGCCGAGGAACAGATGTGAAGGGTTGATACACAGTCGCTGGTCGCACCGATGGAGTACACACAGCCCATCAGGTATTGTTCCGATAGACAATTGATACGCGATACGATGGGCCAATTGCATGGTGCCATTGAGCTTGAACCTCCCATAGCCTTTATTGGTTACGCCATGAGTCCACAGCCAGCACATTTCTGGAGTTCCTATTTTGGCCTTTGACCAAAATCTATTCATCCGCTTCGTCCTCGCTCTCCGATCTTGTAGACGATGCGCACCTGCTCCAACAGCGCCTCGTCCACCTCATTCTGGCCCGGCAGCCTTTCCCGGATGTGTTCCAGGATCATCCGGCTGTCTTTGGCCGACAGCTCGTTGTGCATCACGAAGTCCAGCAGGCCATCGGCCAGTCGCTGATGATCGCGGTATTCCATCTCCGGTGGCTGTCCTTTCGGTCGCAGGTCCAGGGTGAGGCGGCGGTTGAGGGTCATCGCAATTCTTTGGTGGTGGTCGCCGTGCGGATCAAGCGCAGCATGGCCCGCTTGTCCCGCCTGGCAATTGCTTCGCGGGCCGCAGCCTCGCCCATCGCATCGAACCTGCCGCGTGCCACCAGAACCGAGAGCACATCAATGATCCTCTGATGGTCCTCGTCGGTGATCGGTCTGCTGGTGAAGCCGTAACTGTGTCCGATGTAGTTGTGCATGTCAGTCCCTTTCCGGTTCGCTGGCATCTGGGTACCGGGATCCGATCCGAGGGGGGCGAACCGGATACCGGCACCCAGGCGCCGGCGAGGCGCCTGTCCACTCACGCACTCGTCCAGTTATCTGGCAACCGCTGCTCCTCCCACCAGTCCCACAGGCTCTGGCGCGGTTCGGCCTTCGTGCCGGGCTGCGGAATCTCAAGGGCATCCTGCTCGGCGGACGGCTCCGGCGTGGCCTTCTTGGCCTCAGCGGTGGCGGTGCCGCGCATCGATCCCAGAATGCCGGTGGTCGGTTTGATGAAATCAGTCGGCTGGGCATTTCCGGGGATGCGCTTCAGCAGCTCGCCGCCAGTGAAGAGCAGATACATCGCCGCGGCCAGGGCCAGGAGCATTGCTATGAGGGCAACGGTTCGTGCTCTAGTGTCCATCATCGGTATCTCGCGTGGTGAGAGCATTGGTGATGTCGTCGAGCTTCTCGCCGAGCTTCTGGACCGCGTCAGCCACGGCCAGCAAGCCAACGAAGATAATAAGACCGACACCCAAAAGTAATATGGCCATCACCTCACCTCCACCGGTTTCAGAACCTGGACGATCTCCTCGGTCACCTCGCGCAGGAAGCTCACGTACTTGGCCTGAGCGGCCACGCCCAGGAGCGGGGCTGGCTGCTTGGCCATCGCCATCATGTAGGTCCCGGCCTGGATCATGTGGCCAACGGCCTCATCCAACGCCGCCTTGGCCTGGGCGATGTGGTCGTTGGCATTCTCCAGCGAAACCTCTTCGAAGTCCGTCATGGCTTGCGGGGGTCTCACATAGTAGCCCATCAGCTCAGCCCTCCGTCCAGCCGCCCGCGGACGATGATGTCTACCGACAGATGGTCTAGTCCACCGGACCCGGCCGTGATCTCTACGTTGTCGGGCCGGACTGTGGGGATGTGAACTCCACAGAGCCGCAGCAGCCGTCGAAGCGAAGTCTGTGTCGGATGGTAATACTCGCTGGATCGGATGATCTTGTTCCCGCCAAAGCACCAGAACATGGCGTAGACCTTCATCCTGTCCTGGGCCACCAGTCCGACCGTCACGCTTCGCTCGTCCACTTCGGGTCTCATTCTCGGCCTTCCTTCCTGCATCCAGAGTACAGCAGGTGTCACAGCCGTGCCATAGTACCGAGTTCCTATTGCTCCGGTGCTGCTTGACCTTCCAGCCGCTGGCGCTTAGGATATGAGCATGAAAGCAAAGCTCCAGCAAGCGGCGATCTGGGTTACCCTGGCGATACTGACCGGATTGGCGATGGTTGTTGCGGCGCTTTCGCTCGGTTCGGGGGCATAGAAACGCGATGCCCAAGGGAAAGCCAGCATCTAACGGATCGCTTCGGACTGAGTACGTCGCACTCTCTGAGCTGCTCAAACGGCATCATCCCGACAACCCCAAGGACCACGATATAGGCGGCATCATTGAATCCATCCAGCAGTTCGGCTTCGTCCGTAACGTGATGCTGAACGAAGAGGACGGCTTGCTGCTCTATGGCCACGGGGCGACTTCGGCGCTGGCGCAGATGAAGGCTGGCGGCATGTCGGTCCCGGAACGTGTCCGGCCGCGGAATGGCGAATGGCTGGTCCCTACTACTCGTGGTCTTTCGCTTGATCCTAAGAAGGCGAAAGCATACGTCATCGCGGACAACGCACACACGGTCGCGGGCGGCTGGGACGAACCCCGGCTGGTGGACAACTTGATCGCGCTGGCTCAGGAGAACATGCTCGGCGGCACTGGCTTTGATGGGGACGATGTGGACCGGCTGATCCGGCTGCATCGGCCAGAGCTGCTCGGGCTGGAAGAGCCACCCGATCCATCCGACCGTATTGAAGAGCTGAAGGCGAAGTGGAAGACTGCCTTGGGACAGCTCTGGGAGATCGGTGAGCATCGGATCATCTGCGGAGACTGCACAGATGCCGACGCCATAGCTTCCATGATGCAAGGCGAACGAGCAACGCTCTTGTTCAGCGACCCTCCCTATGGCGTAGATATTGGCGAGAAGAACCGTATGCTCAACGCAGTCCAGCCTTCTGGACGGCGTTTGGAAGATTTGAGCGGCGATGTTCTTGGGGAATCAGACTTGAGGGATCTTCTGCTGCGTGCCTACATCCTGGCCCGCGAACAGATCATGGCCGACAACTGCTCCTATTTCGTCTGCGCTCCACAGGGCGGTTCCCTTGGCTTGATGATGATGATGATGATGCGGGATGCTGGCCTTCCGGTCAGGCACGTCTTGATCTGGGTGAAGAACGCCCCGACATTCTCGCTAGGCCGATTGGACTACGAATATCAGCATGAGCCGATCCTGTTTGGCTGGAAGAAGACACATAAACGCCGCAAGTCTGGAATGTTCCTTTCCTCCATCTGGCGAGTGGATAAGCCGCGGGCCAGTCCTGAACATTCCACAACCAAGCCAGTCGAGCTCCCAGCCAATGCCATCGCTAACCATACCGTTCCGGGCGATGTAGTGTGCGACAACTTCCTGGGATCGGGGACGACCCTGATCGCCTGCGAACAAACGGGCCGCAAGGGCCGCGGCATTGAGATCGATCCCGGCTATGTAGCGGTCAGCCTTGAGCGCCTGTCGGCTCTCGGGCTTGAACCTCAGCTGGTCAAGAGAACCCACTGACATGCTACTGAGCTACTAGCATGAGCGAGAATGTTCGCCAACGCTTTCCGAAGCCCAGGAACTATCGGGCATCTCCAACCTGGCCGGAAGGTCACCGCTGGCATGGACTCAAGGGCCGCTGCAAAGCATGGAACCCGAAACACGGTCGTCAATGTCTTAGTCGTTCAGTACCAGATCTGGATGTCTGTAGGAAGGATGGCGGTGCCAGCCCCAGGGGCTTAGCCTCTCCCAGCTTCAAAGACGGCCGCTACTCCCGCTACATGCCTCCCGGGCTCGCGGTGGCCTTCGAACGTGCGCTGGCCGATCCGGAGCTCTTATCGCTGACCACCGACATCGCCACGGTCGAGACCCTGATCAATGAGACGATGGAGCAGTTCGCGGCTGGCGACCTGGCGGAAACCATCGGCAAGATCAAGGAGATGTGGGCGCAGCTGTGGACCGCCATTCGGCGTGAGGATGCGAAGAGCGCCGAGTCCATCCGGGTGGAGATGTCTGCGCTCATCGATCAGGGTGCATCACAGCTGCAGGCCTTGTCCAAGTTCCTGGATCTGACCGAGCAGAAGCGCAAGCTCTCCGAGACCGAGGCGCGTCGGCGGGAGAAGATGTCCGAATTGGTGGAAGCCGAGCGGGTGGCTAGAGACTATCGAGCGTTGGTCCTGGCCGTGAAAGCAGTAGAGGATGACCCAGCGAAGTTACTACGGATCCAGGCCGAGTTTGGGCGAATCATTGGCATTGATCATCTACAACGGGTTGAGCCCGGATGACTTCAGTGCCGAGAGCCAGCGCCAGGTAGCTGCGCTCCGCCCTTCCATCGGGTCCCGATACGACCATTTCCAGCACACCTACCGCGATGACCCGGCCGCGTTCATTCATGACTGCGTGGACTGGGAAGGCGGATCGCCGGCTGACTACCAGACCGACATCGCCGAGCGGCTGATCAGCAAGAGGCGGGTGGCTGTGCGGGCGTCACATGCGGTCGGCAAAACCACGACAGCTGCTATCGTGATCTTATGGTTCGCTCTCACCCGCGACGGCGATGACTGGAAGATCCCTTGTACTGCTTCAGCCTGGCGGCAGCTCTCCAAGTATCTGTGGCCAGAGATACACAAGTGGGCTCGGCGCCTGCATTGGTCCGCCATCGGCCGGCCGCCATTCGATCCGCGCACCGAATTGCTCACACTCAACCTCCGGCTGGCGACTGGCGAGGCGTTCGCGCTGGCCTCCGACGAAGCCGCAAACATGGAAGGTGCGCACGCCGACCATTTGATGTACGTATACGATGAAGCCAAAGTCGTGCCTGACGATACCTGGGACGCGACCGAAGGCGCATTCGCTGGTACCGGTGAGGCGCTGGCGCTGGCGATCTCTACTCCGGGTCCACCACTCGGTCGGTTCTACGACATTCATGCCCGCAAACCTGGCTATGAGGACTGGGATGTGCGGCATATTCGCAAAGAGGAAGCCATCAAGGCCGGCCGCATGTCAGCCGAGTGGGTGGAGTCCCGCCGCCGACAGTGGGGCGAGAAGTCGGCCCTGTTCCAGAACCGGGTGGAAGGCGAGTTCGCGGCCTCTGACGAGGACAGTGTGATCCCGCTGGCCTGGGTGGAGAGTGCGAACCAGCGCTGGCTGGAGTGGCAGGATGCCGAGTTCCCAGGTACACCGACGACCGTTGGCACGGATGTCGGCGGCGGCCAACCGACCGGCAACCCGACCGTCCACGCGCTGGTGTTCGACCAGTTCAAAGTGAAGTCGCTGCGGGTGAAGACCAGGGCCGATCCGAACAAGGCGACCATGGAGGTGGCTGGCGAGGTCGTGACGCTCTTGCGGGCGGCGACCGATGCCAAGGCATTCATCGACATCGTGGGCATCGGGGCCGGCGTGGTCCATCGGCTCCGGGAGCAAGGGCTGGAGAAGGCCATGGGATTCAGCGCCGGCGAAGGGACGACCTACAAGGACCGCACTGGCGAGCTGCGGTTCGTGAATAAGCGGTCCGCGGGCTGGTGGATCGTGCGCGAGCTCCTGGATCCGGAGCAGAACAGCGAGGTCTGTCTGCCTCCCGATGATGACCTGCTCGGCGAGCTGACTTCACCCATCTGGTCCATGACCAGCAAGGGCCAGATCCAGGTTGAGGCGAAGAAAGATATTGAGAAGCGGCTGGGCCGTTCGACCGATCGGGCGGACGCGGTGATGATGGCGCTGGCCGGTCCGGTGCTGGTAAAGAAGCCGAAGGCAACTGTGATGATGCTGGATGTTGGCTGAACATTGCCGTAGCACCCACTTGGGAGTATTCTCGTAGGAGACGCCCATGGCAAAGAGTAGAGCTGAGCAAGCGCAGGATGCTTCCGTTCAGGCCCGGGCTACTGGCGAGGGTCTTGGCCTCTCGCTCATGCTGTGGGCACATGCCGGCGGCTCGGACCTCATCGCTCCCTGGTGGAGTCGGACCCGCGACGCGCAGCTGCGTTCCTTCTGGAAGACCGTGGACCATCTGGCCGGCGCGGTCTACACCATGGAATCTCGGCTGAAGACCATCCCCTTCCACGTCCAGCCGCGGGACTTCGCGGTCAAGTCCCACCAACGCCAGGCCGAAGAGTACACCGAGATCCTGATGAACGAGTCGGACTTCGGCAACGGCTGGGGCGACTTCTATTCCAAGTTCGTGGAAGACCTGATCGTCATGGACAACGGAAGTTTCGCCGAGATCCTCGGCGACGGGAAGCCCGACGGGCCGATCATCGGCCGACCCTACGGCATCGCTGCGCTGGACGGCTGGCGATGTCAACGTACCTCCGATCCCGAATTCCCTGTTCTCTATCAGAGCCAGAAGGGGAAGATCTACAAGCTCCACTACACCCGCGTCCTGTTCGCGGCTCAACAGCCATCGCCAGCGGAGGAGATGCTGGGAGTCGGCTTCAGTGCGGTTTCGCGCTGTATCAACATCGCGCAGACCCTGCTCGACCAGCTGGTCTACAAGCAGGAGAAGCTCGGCTCAAGGCCGAAGCGGGCCATAGGTGTCACGAGCGGTGGCATTGGCCCACAAGACGTGTATGATGCTCTGGTCCTTGCCGATGATGACATGAACAACCAGGCACTACGGCGCTATTCGAAGATCCCATTCGTTGGTAGCCCGGACTTGACCGAAGCCAAGCTGGAAATTATCGACATGGTTTCGTTGCCTGATGGCTTCGACTGGAAATCGGATACCACGCTCTCTATGGCGGTGATCTCTCTGGCGTTTGGCCTGGATGCCCGTGAACTCTTCCCGGGCCTTGAGGCTGGCGCAACCCGCGCCGAAGCGCTCATCGCCCACATCAAACAGCGTGGCAAAGGCCCAGGAGACATCCTGGAGACCACCGAACGGCTGATCAACGCCAAATTTCTGCCACGCCACCTGGAACTGGTCTTCGACTTCCAGGACGACGAGCAGGATCGGCAGCGGGCGGAGATCAAGAATCTGCGGGCGACCCGCTACGTGAACCTGTCGGTGGCTGGGCTCCTCGATCCTCGGACCATGCGAGAGCAGATGCTGGACGAGGGAGACTTGAGCCAGGCGCAGTTTGAACGGCTGGAGTTGGAAGAGGGTCGCCTAGTGGACGGATCGGACGTGCTGACCCTGTTCGCCAACCCAGAACTTGAGGAGATGCTTGACATTGGGGTCGATAACCCGACCGACATTGAAGTGAACGAAGCAGCGGTGATGCTGGCGGCCATCCAGGACCAGCAGCGGATGTTGACCGCGCAGCTCTCGGGAGCCAACCCCGGCGAGGCGCAGCGCATCCGGCAGGCATTGGCGGCGCTGGACCGGCTGAAGATGCTCTACGGTGGGAGATCGGCGCAGGCGAGCGCACCACAGGCGGCCACTCAACGCAGGACCGAGGAAGGCCAGGCGCTCCTGGAGAGCGACACCGGCATCATGCCGCCGTTTACCTCGGAGGACTTGGAGCTGAAGATGGGAACCAACGGCTGGCGGGATCGGCTGCTGCGCAATGCCCGCAAGGGCAAGGCCATCCGCCAGGTTGTGGAAGCACTTACCGGAAACGGACGAGAACCAGAGTAACCAGAGGAGGACGCAATGGGTCTCTATCAGAAGGTCTCAGTCGTCAATGGTCCTGCAGAGCGGGTGTTCCTGCAGACCATCAACCCGGTGCGGGACCATGCAC
>Ga0209642_10000620_pt1 | contig 22936 bp, 16 predicted proteins | sample RifCSP19_2_FD_184025 | JGI IMG/M metagenome (GOLD analysis project Ga0209642, IMG submission 184025) | Soil microbial communities from Rifle, Colorado - Rifle CSP2_sed 19_2 (SPAdes) (version 2) | ecosystem: Environmental > Terrestrial > Deep subsurface > Rock core/Sediment | place: Rifle... | reverse complement strand
CATTGATTTGATAGCTAAGCGAGGCAGCTCGCAGAATTGACCTGCTTAGCTATCAAATCAATGAGATCGAATCGGCTCGCCTGCAGCCTGGTGAGGAAGAAGACCTGCTCTCAGAGCGCACCCGGTTGGCTAATGCCGAGTCTCTCGCTTCTCTGGCTCAGCAAGCCTTAACCAACCTCGATGAGGGCACACCCGAAGCCCCCTCGGCCATCGATCTCCTCGGTCAGGTTATGGATGCCTTGCAAGACCTGGCTCGGATTGATTCCTCGCGCTCCAGGCTGGTGGAGGACATCCAGGGTACTTTCTCCAGCCTCACCGAACTGGCGAGGGGTTTGCGCGGTTACATCGAGAGTATCGAATTTAACCCAAAGCGGCTGGATCAGGTTGAAGAGCGACTTGTCATGATCCAAAACCTGAAACGTAAATATGGCGACTCAATTCCCGCAATCTTGAGTTTTGCGGCCAACGCCCGCCAGCAGATGGAGACAATCCAGGGAGCCAGCGAGCGTCTCGCTGAGCTGGCAACTCAAGAGGCTAATTTACTCGCCGTGCTCGGGGAACGCGGCAAATTGCTTTCCCAAAAACGCCAACAAGCTGCAGGACAATTGAATCAGGAGATGGAGGCTGAACTTGCCGATCTCCGTATGTCCGGCGCTCGATTCAGCATCGATTTCCAGCAACGACCCGACCCAAACGGAGTACCGCTCACCGAGGGACACCGCGTAGCCTTCGACGCCACCGGTTTAGAACGCGTGGAATTCCTGATCGCCCCCAATCCAGGGGAGGGGCTGAAACCGCTCGTACGCATCGCTTCCGGAGGCGAGACCTCCCGGTTGATGTTGTCGCTGAAGAACGTCCTGGCACGCGCCGATAATGTCTCCACGCTGATCTTCGATGAAATCGACCAAGGGATTGGTGGTCGGGTTGGCAGTATTGTCGGTCACAAGCTTTGGCGCTTGGCGCGCCATCACCAGGTGCTGTGTATCACCCACCTTCCCCAACTTGCTGCTTTTGGCGAGCAACATTTACAAGTACAAAAGCATCTCCAGGATGGGCGAACCATCACCTCAGTAGTAGATCTCAGCGATGAAAACCGCCTCCGGGAATTAGCCCAGATGTTGGGAGAAATAAGCTCGGCTACGATGCATTCAGCCCGCGAAATGCTTGAGACGGCGCAGGCATTGACCGATTCAAAACCTACCTGATCATAATGAAGATTCTGATCTGCCACCGTATTAACAACCCATTGGTGCTATACTTAACGAAATCGAATCGCCCACTTGCTTGCAGGTTTCCGGGGAAAGAGCAAGAGGGGCCCTGCATGAGCCGACAGCAGTCTCGGGGGCGTACCGCTGTCGGCTTTTTAATATAGAATTTATTCATGCCCACCGTTTACCAGATCATTCAAATGCGTCGGCAACGCCACGCCAAATCCCTCAGAAGCCCAACCACCCGGGCTGGAAAATTGGGTATTGGCCTTGGTTTGCTGCTCTGCTTGCTAGCGGTATTCACCGTAATCGGGAGTACTTTCCTCTACGCCAGCTTGGCATCCGCCATGCCCTCACCAGAAAGTCTGCCTTTATTATTGGAACCGCCTTCCGGATTGTTGTTACAGCCCACCCGCCTCTACGACCGCACAGGCCAGCACCTGATCGCGTCCCTCCAGAATCCACGCGCAGCACAACGGCGATATTTAACATTGGACGAGGATCAACCCAATCATCTTCCTGCCTTCCTCGCGATGGCGACGATCGCCTCGTCTGACCCCGATTTCTGGAACCATGGCGGCTTTTCCTGGCAGGGTGTCAGTCAGGGTGACCATCCCACCTTGGCCCAAAAACTTGTTTCAGACTTGTTAATGTGGGATGAATCACCTGGGCTAAGGGGCGCTATCAGGGAACGGCTTTTGGCTGCACAGATCACTACAATTTTCGGTCGTCAGAAAATCTTAGAGTGGTACCTGAACAGCGCTGACTACGGCCAGTTTGCGTATGGCGCTGACGCCGCCGCGCTCACCTATTTCGGAAAATCCGCAACCTCCCTGACCCTGGCGGAGGCAGCTGCTCTGGCAGCTGCTGCCGAGACGCCCGTTCTCAATCTCATGGATGCGCCCAAAGCTGCTCTGGAGCGTAAGGATCGCCTCCTGGAAACTATGTTCGACCTCGGTTTCATCACTGCCTCACAATTCGAACAAGCCAAGCAGCAAGCGCTCATAGTCCAACAGCCGGTAGAGCTTTCCCCAAATCTGGCTCCCGCCTTCACAAAACTCGTTCTCGAACAGCTGGGAACATACCTTAATCCCTATCGCTTACCTCGCGGTGGATTGAGAGTGGTAACGACCCTCGACTACGATCTTCAATCACAGGCTGCCTGTGCCACTGAAACCCAATTAAATCGCCTGAAAAACCCTCAGCCAGGCGAAGTCCTGACTTGGGATCAGACACCTTGCCAGGCCTCCCGCTTGTTGCCGACTCTCCCAGGCGAGAGTCTCCCTGCTAATACACATTTGGCCGCCAACGTGGTAGTCCTGGATCCTGCACGCGGTCAGGTTCTGGCGATGGTAGGGGATGTCTCACCTGGACAGGACCCGGCTCGATTGCCAGGCCACCCGCCTGGATCATTGCTGACACCGTTCATCTACATGACCGCCTTCACTCGCGGGATGAGCCCAGCTTCATTGCTCTGGGACATCCCGGCCAGCCTGATGGAAGGATTCGCAGATATACGCAACCCTGATGACCGTTTCCATGGTCCAGTTCGTTTACGCATGGCTCTGGCAAACGATTACCTCGTGCCTGCAATTCAGGTTCTGGTGCAGATGGGACCCGAGCAAGTCTGGAGCATGGCAAAACAGCTCGGCTTGGCATCCCTCGAGCTACCCAACACAGAAGCGGCCAATCGATTGCCTCTGCAAGGCGGTCAGGCAACCTTATTAAACATTGTCCAGGCATATGGCGTCTTCGCCAACCAAGGCGTCCTTGTAGGACAGGCGCTCAATCCCTCTGCCAGAGATGATTCAACCCCTCAGCTGCATGCTCAAACCGTGCTGCGCGTTGAGGATAACCTGGGAAGAATATGGATAGACTGTTCGCAGGAAATCGGTGAATGCCTCACCACGCGCCGGTCGGTGATCAGCTCACAGCTAGCGTATTTGGTGACTCATATCTTGAGCGATGAAACAGCCCGTTGGCCGAGCCTTGGCCACCCAAACCCGTTAGAGATCGGTCGGGTTGCCGGCGCTAAAATCGGTCGCACCGTGGATGGGAGTGATTCCTGGACAGTTGGATATTCTCCCAACCTTGTCGTCGGCGTGTGGCTGGGTAACCCAGAGTCGAAAACTCCAACGATTGTGTCTCCAAAGTGGTCTGCTGGGTTGTGGCATGCCGTGATTCAATATGCCCTCCAGGACCAACCAACCGAGGAATGGACTATCCCTCCCGGCATCAGCCAACTGCAAGTATGTGATCCCTCTGGTTTGTTGCCCACCGCCGATTGTCCAGTTTTGGTAAACGAAGTGTTCTTATTCGGTAGTGAACCCTCCCACACAGACACGCTCTTCCGCGCCTTTCAAATCAACCGCGAAACCGGTAGATTAGCCACTGCCTTTACACCTGCTGAGTTGGTCGATACTAGAGTCTACCTGGTGCTACCTCCAGAAGCTGAAACCTGGGCGCAAACAGCTGGCCTGCCACTTCCGCCAGAAACATATGATGTGATCGATTCGGTGATCACCCCGGAGAACAACGCAGCGATCACCTCTCCAGCCATGTTCTCCAGTGTAAAAGGTCGGGTTTCAATTCTAGGTCACGCCGCTGGTAAGGATTTTGACTTCTTCAACCTCCAGTTCGGCCAGGGATTGAACCCCGCTAATTGGTTTCAGATAGACGCCGACGTCCATACTCCAGTGGCGAACGGACAACTGTCCGTCTGGGATACGACCGAATTAAACGGATTATATACACTTCAGTTATTGGTAGTTGATCACGACTTAAACGTAGAAACAGCGACCATTCAGGTGACGGTCGACAACCAGCCTCCCGAAGTCTCCATTCGTTCTCCGGCAAGCGGTGAAATTATACCTTTTCCAGAGACGAAGCTGCTTACCCTGCAAGCAGATGCCACTGATGACCTGGGATTAGTGACTGTTGAGTTCTTTGTCGATGATCGAATGACCATGTCATTAGCATTGCCTCCCTATGTCTCACCGTGGAGGGCTGAGTTAGGCAGACACGTCCTGCGCGTGCGCGCCGTCGACCGGGCGGGAAACTTTAGCGAAGCCATCACGGAATTCATCGTCGACCGATAACGCATGTGCTACCTTGAATCTAAAAGACCTTGGAGGTTTTGGAATATTCGAGGAATGATAAGAACCGTAGGGGAAAAAGGAACTCCCGGAGTCGGGGATCAACTCCGGGAGAGTGATTATTGGTAGTGGCCCGTGAGAAGTTAGGATACTTAAGGCAATGACCCTATCACCTGGAAGGTGGCCAGGATCCGGTCCAGCGCGTCCCAATCGGCTGCTTTGCCGAGTTGCATCTCAACCAGGATCAAGAATGCCTGGGAATTGTCATTCGGCACAGCGGTAAGGACAACGAAGACATTGCCTGAATTGCCACAATTTTCGAAAACATCGTACTTTCCACGGTAAAAAGCGTCCTCGTAATCATAACGACCATTGAGCTTGCAAGATTGCCTATAAATATCCCGCTCAACGTCGAGCAGGTTAACATACCCGCCCAATTTAGCCAGGTCGTCGGAAGCTCCAAAGAAAACACCGGACTCGGTCCAGTTGTCTTTCCAGGATTGGATATTCGCAGCAGCTGTGATACCCGAGCCGATCGTCTCACCATCGCTTTCCCAGTACGCGCCGTTGATATCTGTCCACTCGGCGGGTACATCCATCTGGATCGCACCATAATCATCGGTTACAGTGACATACCCTGAATAAGAACCTGTATCCTCTACACTTCCAACAACGTCTGGATCGAGAGTATTCCCAAAAGTTACCGCCGTCTCGAGCTTGCGTCCATTGATTTGACCTGTCAGGACTTCCTGGGTGGCGTAGCGCAAGACCTCGACGTTAAGGGTATCGCCAGGGTTATGACTGCGTAGAATATCGCAGTAATCCGCCATCGTGCCATCCGTCGCCAAAACCAGGTTTTCCAGGGTCGTAATGATGTCACCGCCTGTCAGACCGGTCTTGTCTGCTGGCGATCCTGATTCGACACCGTAGACCCAGATACCTGAGAAGCCTTCGCCGGCGAATGCCTCACCGTTGACACCAAACGTTTCTAAATCTTTCCCCCCTTTCAACTCGTCAACCACCCTCGTTGCCAGATCCCGCCCAATGGCGAAGTACTGGTTTGTCTCCCGGCCGCGGTAATTAATGCCAACTACCTTGCCATCCTTGTCGAGCAGTGGCCCACCAGAGTTGCCGGGGTTGAGCGTGGCGTCATGCTCGATTACATAATCTACCGACGCCCAAGAGGTCTCGCCGCCGGCTTCTTCCTTCGAGACAATGCCTCTGGTGAGAGTGTATTCTGGCTCACCCAGCGGGAAACCGGCTGCGTAGACATCCGTACCAACGCTGATCGGCCCAGCGTGCCACTCCAGGTAAGGAAATCCCTCGCCGTCAATATCGATCACAGCTAAATCCGAGCATTCCGAGACGCCCAGAACCTTGGCGTTATATGTCCGGTCGGTGTCCCCACCGATCCATACCTTGAGCAACGCGGCTCCAGTAACCACATGATTATTGGTAATAGCGAGCCCAGACTGGTCGATGATGAACCCTGACCCTCGCCCAGCCGCGTTGTATGACACGGTGAAGTCAGGGTTGACGAAAGTGCCTTGCGATTCGATCTGGATCACCGCCTTCTCGGCTTCGTCCAGGCTCGCCACCGCGCCACTCGCGGGTGCTTCGGTTACTTCAGGTTTGGGAGCCTCCGGACTAGGCTTAGTAACCTCCGTCTCTTGCGTCTGCGGGGGCTTCGTGACCGGTGGAGATTCGGTCGTCGGGGAACTTCCGATGCTAAAGCCGCAGGCCAGCCCGACGACCAGCACGAAGGCTGTTAACAAAATCAAGGATTTTAATATTCTCGTATTCATCTTCTGTCTCCTCATTTGAATGGAATTGGACAATATTTTATACCCAAGGGCCGCCCCAAACGAAATTTTATTCCCCAATCAATATAGAAATGTACTTAGGCCAGTAGTATAGCAAAACTAACCTTAAATTGCAAGTAACTAACAAAACTATTATGATGATTTTCGGATGATATTGAGGGGTGATTTAACGTGAGTTAACGAATCAGGGAGGATTTGATCGACCTGCGGCGTAGATAGAGCGCCGCCATCCCCGTGGATAGGGCCAGGATCGCCAGGAATACTTCCAGAATTCTAAGCGAAGTCCAATTGGTCAGCCCAAGAATGGTAGTCGGTTCCACGCTCGTTACAGAGACCTCAGCCCTGGCTTGGAGGCGTGGCGTGGAGGCCTGGTCGGCGGCATCTGCCTCTAAGGACTCAACTGCTGCCTCAAGCTCCTGCGGGGCAGGTGGGGCAGGGACCCGCATCTCCGCGACTACTGTGGCCTCCGCGGTTGAAACAGGCTCCTCAGCCACAGTGGCTAATTTTTCAGCAGGCTCACCGGTTTCAACGCCTGGAGCTGCACTTTCAAATAGGGTAGCTTCTGTGGACACAGGCTCCTCTACCGCGGCGACGGGGGTCTCGGCTAACTGAACAGCTCGCAGTGGAGCGATACCAGGGGTGCGTACCGTTATGAGATCACCGATTAGAACTAGAACAAATAGAAAAGAAGCCAGGGCTGAAGCCAGGCGCAAGACCGGATAGATGCGAGGCGATTGCCTTCGCACACCGACCATCTTCGGCGTGAGTGTGTAATTACGCGGGGCGCGCAGGAATGGTAAATTGCGCACTGCCGCTCGTGTTTGCCGGATCTGTTCGAGAACTGTTCGTAATTCCAATTCGGTCTGTAAACGCGCTTCAAGACGAGCACGCTCCCCTGTCGTGAGCTGCCCATCCAGATAGTTTGATAGCACCTCCAGATCGCGTTCAGAAATCCGCATCACCATGTTACATTCCTCGGTTAATCTTCACTATCCAGACGCACCGCCGTTGGTAAAAGTTCCCGGAAATCCTGCAGGCACTCGCGCAGCCGACCTCGCGCCCGCGCCAGTCGACTTTTTACTGTCCCAAGAGGCTTATCGATCACGATAGCCGCCTCGGTATAATCCATGCCCTGGATATCGATCAGGGTAACGATAACTTTAAACTCTAAGGGCAATTGTTCCAGACAGTGTTGGATCGCCCCTCTCAACTCCGTCCTTTCTACGCGCTCTTCGGGTAATGCCGCTTCATCGGCGATCCAGCGTGGCGATTCTATCTCTTCACCTGTGTCGTCCATCGGTTCAAGCGGGGTAGTTGGCCGGCGTTTACGGCGGCGTAATTCGTCATAACAGGTGTTTGTGACGATCCGCAACAGCCAGGCTCGTAAGGATCCCCCACGGAAGGAGCGTATATTATGGAAGGCTGAGATAAAGGTCTCTTGAGTCGCATCGTCAGCCGCCTGATTGTCTCCCAGTACGCGGTAGGCCTGGTTGTAAATGATATCTTGATAGGCTAGGACTAGGCGATTAAACGCATCTAGGTCACCCCCGCGCGCGGAGTGGATCAGGGCGGTCTCATCCATGCTGGCGTCCTACTCTAGAAACGACGAACCAGAACACCCCTCGCCATACTAGGATAGCCAGTGCGGCGATACCTCCCAACACGAGGACAAACACCGGTAAGATCGGAGCATCCAGCCAAGCTCCGCGTAGCCAGGCAGCCATAGGAGCCGCCAAGACCATTGCCCAGAAAGGACGCCATAGCTGATGGACATCGACTGCCAGAGCTGGATCAAAGACTCTTAAGTGTGGCGCAACGAGTAGCCAGGCCACCATCAATGGCAGAAAGGTAGTCAACATTCTTGATCCAGCTGTGTCCAAGGTGCCATGGCTGGCAAATCCAAATAAAGTCACTGCCGCTAACGTGAGCGCGTCTCCAACCAGGATGATGTAAATACGAGCAGACAGTGAAACGCTCATGACAGAACCTATCCTATCGCAAAGACTGAAAAGGGGCAAGAGGATTCAGACTGATTAGCCACTATTGCTCTCTTATCCGAAGCCGGTTACAATCGATGAGGATGTTTTTATGAATCTGCAATCCAACCCTCGCCATACCAATTCCCGGCCTTTCTGGCAACAACTTCTGACCCTCTTAGGCCTTGATTCGATTATGGTATTTATCGGCGCATTGTTATTGCACGATTGGGGGCAGGTATCCAACCTCTACTTTTGGAGCAGTATTTTGCTATTTATCATTGCGGTGATGCCCATCTTTAGCGAGTTGGGCAGCAGCGCCAAGCTTGCCGGGACGGCGGTTAGAAAAGGTGAAAGGGTTGGTCCATTGCTGAAAGAAAAACAGCCTATTTTTGAGCGAGGCGCAAAAACAACTTACCTCTATGGCCTGGCTGGTGTTTTAACCTTCATCCTGTCGATGCTCTCGATCCCCCTGGGGTAAATCATGGAATCTTCAAATCGTCGTCTCTTCATTGCTATTATTGTGGTGATTCTCATCGGCTGCCTTTGCCTCTGCCTGATCAGCCTCATCGCTGGTGGATATTTCTGGAATTTCATCGCTGGGGACACAGTGACAAATATGCCAGCCCCCACCTCGATACAACAAGATTTAGCTATTCCCACACAAACCACACAAAAAAACCCGAACCCCACTCCTACACTGACAGAGCTCTCTTCATCACCTGGAAACCCGACAACAACCCCAGAGCTTACAGCGCCTTCCCCTGGGTCTAACCTGCCGGCTGACATCTCCAACCAGATGGATAAAATTCAGGAACAGGTGATCAAGTTGCGCGGCCTGGCATCCACCGGATCTGTGACTCGCTCCTTGATCACACAAGAAGGACTGCACCAGCATGTGGTCAATGACTTCCTCAAAGACTATACGCAAGTAGAATCGCAAGAAGACGCGCTCGTTTTGGCTACTCTCGGCTTGCTCGCGCCGGATTTCGACCTCTACGATTTTTATGTAGAGCTCTATAGCGAACAAGTCGCCGGTTTCTATGACGATGAAACCAATGAAATGTATGTTATCCAGGGCGAAGGTTTCCAAGGTCCGGAACGTCTGACTTATTCTCATGAATATACCCACGCCCTCCAGGACCAGCACTTTGGGACAAAGGATGGATTGGGCTGTAATGACGAGGCCTGGGAACAAGATTCTGAAGGCTGTGCCGCCCTTCAGGCTTTGATCGAGGGTGACGCCACGCTCCTGGAGATTACGTGGCTCATTAATGACGCCACGCGCCAGGACAGGCGGGAAATCGAGCAATTCTACGCCAATCTAGAGAGCCCGGTGTTTGATCGCGCGCCGTCCTTTATGCGAGAGGATTTCTTATTTCCATATTCCTACGGCCAACTTTTTGTCGAGCACTTGTATAAGCAAGGTGGATGGGATGCCGTTGACCAGGCCTATCATAACCAGCCCCTCTCAACCGAGCAAATCTTGCACCCAGACCGTTATCCCGTTGATAAACCGGTGCCTGTCGACCTGCCTGATCTGACACCTGCCTTAGGCGATGGTTGGCGAGAGATCGATCGCGGCGCGATGGGCGAATGGTATACCTATCTCATCCTGGCCGAGGGGCTTGATCCGGCCAGCCGGTTAAAAACGTTAGAAGCTCAGACCGCAAGTGAGGGTTGGGGTGGCGATGCCTATGTCGTTTATTATAACGACCAGATTAAAGCAACTGCTCTGATACTGCAATCTATTTGGGACTCAGCCCGCGAGGCGGATGAGTTTAGTCAGGCCTTTGAAAAATACGCATCCGCCCGGTTTGACACCCCCACCGGTACGCAAGCCAGCTTGAAGATCTGGGATTCTCCAGATAGTTCCAATCTATTTCGAAAGAATGGTGTGGAGACTACCTGGATCCTGGCTCCAGACTCCTCCACCGCACAAGCCATCTACGACACCTTGGTGAGCCATTAATCATGATCCATGAGGGGTAAAGCGAGAAATTCCAAATTCACGCTTTACTTTTTTCGCTCCACCTGGCGGTAGACTTCTTCTAGATAGCGGCGGATGAATAACTGATCTGGGTTCTCGGCTGCCAACCCTTCCAGGAAGGGAATCGCATCTCCAATCTGTCCAGCACTAGCCAGATAAGAGAGATAATTGGCGAGTTCTGCTTGGGCCTGGGTTGCCTGCATCAAGCGCAGGTTTAACTCGATCAGGTTTACTCTTGCCCGCTGATCGTCAGGTTGTAACGTCCGGATTTGTTCGTATACTCGCAACGCCTCTCTCCAATCCATGCTTTGCAGATCAATATCGGCGATCCGGTGGAGGATCTGCACAATCAAAGCCGGATATTGCTTCGACTGGTTTGCTAACCGCAAGGCTTCCATATAAGCTTCGCGCGAGCGACTCAAATCTGCCAGGTTGTAATACACGCCAGCCAGATGCTGATATTCCTGGATCGCTTCAACCACTTGCCCACTGGCGTTGAGAAGAGTGATTAAATGGTAACGCGCCGCCTGTTCCATCGGCGCAGCTCGGAGGATGCGACGTAATATTTGCATGGCGCGGGGGACTTCGCCTCGGGCGCTGTAAGAATCGGCGACGACGGTGAATTTTTCTATCGCCTCAGGCAGGCGATCTTGCTGCAATAATAACTCACCCATATAAATATGTAAGGGTAAGAATGTCGGGGCGTATTGCAGCGTAAAGAAAGCCTCTTCCATAGCAGTACGCTCATACCCTAAACGAGCCAATTTGTGGATCAACATAATCGCTTCGACGATCTGCCCGCTGCGCGCCTGGCTGAGCAGCTCACCCAGAGGAATCGGAGGGGCTCCTTTAATATCAGCTTGCAGTTCTTTCCGGGCTTGAGCCATATGTTCTCGCCAGTCTGTGCGGAGCAATAGACCCGCAATGCTATCACACAACCTGCCTTTCGCCTCCAGATCGGTTTGCTCAGCCTCTGCCTCGACCAACGGTTCGTATAGCTGCATCAATTCATCAGCCTGCTCTGGTGGTACGACTTGAGAATCAGCCCACTTCAGCGCTTCCATGTACTCGTGAGCGGCTTCGTGCAAACGGTCTGTTTTCCGAAACGCCTGTCCCAATAGCAGGTGCGCTGCCAAAGCAAAGTCAACATGTATCGCCGCGCGATTCAGAAAGCGAACCGCGCTCTCCAGCCGCTCTCCTTGCAAGCGGATCAGGCCGAGATCAAAGTAAGCCGCGGGTGTGTCGAGGCCAGCGTCTATCGCACGTTCCAATTCTTCTACCGCCTTCTCCTCTTGCTGGCGCGATTGTAGATCCACTGCCTGGCTTAAGTGCTGTAAAATCTTCGCCTGGCTGGATGGTTTTGAAAACAGGTGTTTCTGGGTGCCGTGCATAAGAGCTTGCAATCCACGGTACGTTTCGGATGGTTGCTCATCCTCCATCTGCGATAACACTATCTCCGCCAGGGTCGCTAAAGCCTTCTCCCGGGCTTCTAGGATCGGATCCATCCCAGAAATCGCCTGTTCGGCAGGGCGTAGTCCCGGGCTCGAGGGCGGCGGAGCCGTCTGAAGTTGACTTGTGACCCTTGGCGAGCGGATAGGTGTTGGAAGCAATTTCCCCTCCTTGAGCATGACCTGGGATTGTTGGGCTTCCCGGCTTTGAGGCAATATCTGGAGCGCATGATTAACTGCCTGGATAGCTTTTTCAACCTCTCCTTTATGCTGAAGCAAGCTAGCAACGATCAGATACTCCGTAACGGCTTGTGGTCTACTCCCCCGCCGGTCATAAATCAAAGCCAGTCTCGAGTGGGCTGCCAGGTTTTTCTCGTCCAAGCGCGTCACTTGGGTCAAGCTGGCGATCGCTTTACCCACCTCACCCCTGGCCAGATAAAGCTCAGCCGCCCGCAGAGCAGCTTTGGCGCTGTATTGGACTTGATTGAGTTGTTCACCGATCTGGGCGATCTTTTCCAAAGGCAAAGGCTCATTTGGAGAAAGCACTGCGGCGCGGGAATAATAAGGCAATGCCTCGCCGAACCGCTCAAGTTCAAATAAGGCCAGACCCAGACTGGTGAGCGCCGAAGGGTGATCTGGAAATTCCTGCAACGCCTGACGGTAACAAGTCGCTGCCTGCTCCCAATCCTGATCCCAAGCTGCCGAATGGCCTTGATGCATTGCTTGCTGGAAGAGGTCCTGGCGTCCACTCATCTTTACTTCCTTTAGAAATACTTCAATCTCTCACCGGCCACATCTCGTACCAGTTAGGGCCGCAGCGCGCTTCGGTCAGTAAGGGCACATTCAAGGTATAAGCATCTTGCATTACCCGGCGCACCACGGCTGCCGTCGCCTGGTGTTCTTCAGTTGGGCACTCCAACACAAGTTCGTCATGCACCTGGAGAAGCATTTTGGCTGACAATCCAGCCTGTGCGAGGGCTACCGGTACTCTCAACATGGCGATCTTCATGATATCAGCCGCAGTTCCTTGAATAGGCGCGTTGATCGCTTCTCGTTCTTCCCGGTTGCGGATAGTCTGGTTGCTCGGATTCTTCAGTCCTGGGAAGTAACGCCGCCGTCCCAGGAGCGTTTCCACAAATCCCTGTTCAGCCGCCAATCTCCGGATTCCATCCAGGTAATTTTTTATTCCAGGGAACTGCTGGAAGTATGTCTGGACAAAGTTCTCGGCTTCCGCCAACGTCAAATCTGTCGCCCGGGTCAGGCCAAACGGGCTCATACCGTAAATAAGCCCAAAATTGATCCCTTTCGCCCGGCTGCGTTGGGCGCTGGTCACCTGGTCTAACGCTACTCCAAAGATAGCTGCTGCGGTTGCAGCATGGATGTCTTGACCTGATTGAAAAGCGGCAAGCATCGTCTGGTCATTCGCCATATGAGCCGCAATGCGCAGCTCAACTTGGGAATAATCTACTGTAAGGAGGAGATATCCCGGGTCGGCTATGAAAGCACGCCTTACCTGCCGGCCTAGGTCAGTACGGATAGGAATGTTTTGTAAATTCGGATCGGATGAGGCAATCCGGCCAGTGACTGAACCCGTCTGGTTATAGGAGGTGTGCACTCGCCCAGTGCGCTGGTTCACCTGTCCCGGCAGAGCATCCACGTATGTCGACTTCAGCTTGGACAGTTCTCGATACTCCAACACCCAATCGATCACTGGATGCGACCCACTCATTGCTTCCAAGGTACCGGCCGCGGTGGAATAAAAGCCGGTCGAAGTGCGTTGTGTTCGGTCGGGAGGAGTTAACTTCAATCGATCGAATAACGCATCCGAAAGTTGCTGTGGCGAATTTAAATTAAAATTCACTCCTACAATCTTGTAGATTTGGGCTTCAATCGTTCGCATCCGTTCGTTTAGCTCAGCTGACATCTGGCCAAGAAACTCAATATCCAGAGCAATCCCAGCCATTTCCATATCAGCCAATACCGGCACCAGGGGCATCTCAACTTCTTTGAATAACCGGTTTGCCTGGTTGTTCTCCAATTCCTCTTTCAATTGTGGGATCAGACGTAGGGGAGCGACCGCATCATCGACTGCGTAGGCTGCTGCGAGTTGGATGGGTGCTTCTGCCATACTGCGTTGATTCCTGCCCTTTCCAATCAGCTCTTCAATCTCGGTCATCTGCATATTCAGGCGATCCCAGGCAAGATTCTTCAATCCGAGAAACCTGGAAGCGGGGTTGATCAGCCATTCAGCGATCATGGTGTCGAAGGTAAGCGGCGCGACTCTCAGGCCTTGCCGTGCCAGGATCACAAAATCATACTTAACATTATGACCGACCTTCGGAAGTCCCGGGGTCGTGAGCGGGACACGCAACGCCTCCAAGATCAAATCGAGCGGGAGTTGCCCGTCCTGACCCGCGTGGTGCCCTACCGGAATGTAATACCCAACTTCCTCTTCGACAGCCAGGGAGATTCCAACCAGCTCGGCGCTCATCTGGTCGGTAGAAGTGGTTTCCGTATCGAACGATATCTGCTTGGCATGCTCCAGGCGTGTTATTAATTCATTCAAAGTCTGCGGCGTATTGACAATCTGGGCGTTTGCTCTACCCTCCGCGCGCTTGGCCTCCTTAACCTGCGCTGGCTCAGTGAAGAGTGAAAGTTGTCGCCCGCGGCTTGCTGGAGTCGGTCCATAAGCATCTACTAAAGCCATCAACCGGTCGAATAATGAGCGGAATTCCAATTCACGGAACAACGACTCGACTTGACGTGGGTCAAAATGATCGGAACGAGCTTGCTCGAGGTCAAAAGAAATCTCCAATTCGCTCACGATCCGAGAAAGATGCTGACTCAAATAAGCTGAGTCGCGTCCCGCTTCTAATTTCTTCCGCTGGCTATCTGGAATATCATCCAGGTGTGCGTAAACATTATCCAGGGTACCATAATTGGCCAATAAGGTTGCTGCCGTCTTATCACCGATACCAGTGACACCCGGGATATTATCGGATTTGTCGCCAACCAGCGCTTTGAAATCTACCACCTGGTCAGGCCTTACACCCAGGAAATCGAATACGTCCGAGGGAAGATAATCCTTCGCGTCAGATAGGGATTTGCCGGGCAAGCTGACGACGATGCGTTCATCAACTAGCTGCAACAGATCGCGATCGCCGGTGATGATTTTGACACCCATGCCTTGCTCGACCGCTTTCTTCGCCACGCTGCCTAAAACATCGTCAGCCTCATAACCTTCTACTTCGAGCCGTGGAATGTTGAACGCATCCACCAGCTGGCGTACCCGTTTAATCTGCACCACTAAGTCATCTGGCATCTTGGCACGCGTCCCTTTATAATCCGGGAATAGATCGTCTCGGAATGTTTTGCCGGTGTCGAAGGCGACCATCAAATAATCTGGTCTTTCTTGCTCAAGGATGCGTAGCAAAACGCTGGCAAAGCCATACACGCCCGCAGTTGGTTCCCCGCCGCGCGTTGTCCAGCGATCTCCTCCACTGCCCCGCGTCAAGGCAAAGTAGGTCCGGTAAGCCAGGGCATGCCCATCGATCAGGTATAATGTAGGAGGCATACTCAGAGTGTATCATGGGCCCTCTATGGGTGCAAGACTGTTGACAATAAACTTGTAACGTGATATTTTTGTTGTAGGATGGTCAAGGCCAAGCGGACGCATCACATCTCCTTCGCTTTTATTCTGCTCCTCAGCCTGGCCGTGTGGGTGGGTAATCCTGTTGCCGCGCAAGAAGAAGAGCCTCCCAAACGCCAAACCACATCTGTGGTTGCGGTCAATGAGTATGAATGGTGGTTGATCCGTTGGACGGATAACCTGATCGTCTGCCAGGTGCTCATCGACCACGACGGTGTACCAACCGGTGAGGAAGTCAACGCGGATTGTAGTCAAGAGGTGTACGGCGAATGGATCACAACCCCTCCGTGTGAGCAATCTCAGAAGGGTGAGTCGACCTTCTTATGCCTAGGTTTTTATCTCTACAAAGTAGGATACCAGGCCGGGGAACAGAATGTAACCATCGATCTACCCGCTCCGTCCGTATGGCTTACCTTAACGGGTTGCTCACCCACTCCTCCCCAAAACCTTTGCGCGGGAGTCCCAAACCTTCTACTCACTGGTGAAGAACCTCTCCCCAACGAGCATATCACAGCCATCCATATTGATTTCGAAGATCAATCCATTACTTGTGATGCAGAAGTCTGCGAAATCCCCCTCCAACCGACTCCCTTAAGCGGGATGCGGGTGGAATTCTGGGCTGACTCTAGCTTTGGAGATTCCAGCGAGCATTTCACCGCCCAGCTGCGTGTGCTCGAGAGCGGTGTTCCCGATTCTCCAGGCATGGGCGGATGGTATGTAGATGTCTTAAGCAGCCAGTGGCGTGGTGGACCGGTGGAGAGCTGCGCCCAAATCTGGCAGGCTTTTCCACCCATCGGGGGACCACCTTTCTGGCTTTCAACCCCAACTCAAGAACAGCTCCTGGCTTCAGATGAGCCTTACCAATACCTGGCAGGCCGGTTAATTTCTCGGGGATTGGTCAATGCGTCGGAATGCCCCGGGAACGGTCTGCTCACCAATGGATACGCCGACGCTTGTGGATTGAGTAAAGCTCGGCCATTAGTGGACACATGGCAAAATCAATTTGACCCGCGCATCCTGCAGGTCGCTCAAGAACTTGGTATACCAGCACAGTTATTGAAGAACGTATTCGCCCAGGAAAGCCAATTCTGGCCAGGTATTTTCCGCGTCGCCCAAGAATTTGGGTTGGGCCAGCTTACTGATTTAGGGGCAGATACGGTCTTATTGTGGAACCCGGCTTTCTTCGGCCAATTCTGCCCCCTGGTGCTCGCTGGTGAAGTCTGCGCCCAGGGATACCTTGGAATGGAAGAGGATGAGCGCGCTATCTTGCGCGGAGCGCTGGCGACTCAGGCGAATGCAGATTGTAAAGATTGCTCTTCTGGGATCGATCTAACGCGCGCCGATTCAACTATAATGCTTTTCGCACAGGGGATATTGGCGAACTGCGAACAAGTCGGCCAGACGATTGTCAATGCCACCCTCAGCATGCCTGGCCAAATCAGCAGTTATGAAGATTTATGGCGCTTTACACTGGCGAATTACAACGGTGGACCAGGCTGTCTTTCATTTGCCATCCACTCCGCTTGGGGCTTGCGCGAACCCATGGATTGGGAGCATGTCTCAGGTCACCTCACCCCAGCCTGCCAGGGCATGATCGCCTACGTCGATCTGGTCGCCCGATAAGGCGATTATTTCAGTGCCCTTACCAGATCGAGGAATTCCTCCCATTCTTCTGTAAAGAAATGTAGGGTCACGTTATTCAGTTCCAAGTGGTAGGTGATTTCCCCATCGGGTTCTTCGGCGCGCCAAGCGATAAAGTTCTCGGTTTCAGCGATTGTATTGGTCGCTAATTCAGGATCGTCTTTCGCCATCTCTTTTCTCTCCAGGACATCACAGGCATTTATGGTTGATTAATTCAGGATCGGGGCAAAAAAGGACCGTCATCAAACCGATTCCTTTAGTTGGTTTAAATTAAGGGGCGGGTAAGACGAACCAAGGACTGACAAAACCACCCAGATACCGTACCTCAAAATGCAGATGAGCGCCCGTCGAGTTTCCAGAGTTCCCAGCAAACCCAATAGTTTGACCTTGGTATACGCTGCTCCCGCAACCTGCCCTCACCGAGTTGAGATGGGCGTACAGAGTTTGGTATCCATTGCCATGGTCGATCATGATCATGTTGCCATAGCCACCAAAAGCGCCCCCCGCAAAGACTACCACACCGCTGTCGGCTGCATAGACCGGCGCGCCCAGACCAGCCGCGAGATCGATCCCCAAATGTCCTGACCAGTAGTCGTTCCCAGAGATGGTATGGTTATCAGCTGGCCAGATGAATCCCCCAGTCCCATACGCGCCATCATAGCCACCCGGGCAAGTCCCCGGCCCTAATAAAGAACTTGATACACCAGCCTTGCCACGTGGGATCGTGGGGACCAGCCACTGGCGATACTCTCTTTCCCCGCCAGGAACCATTACGAATGTACCAGGATCAATTACAGGGTTAGTCATATCCAGCTTGTTTCCAGACCACCCAAGGATCTCATCTACTTTAGCTTTGAAGCGTTCCGCCACACCCTGGAGCATATCCCCTTCCTGCCATTGGTACAGGACGCCATCGACTGGTGGGATTTTTAACGACATTCCTGGTGAAAGCTGGTCAGGATTATCGTTCAGAGTGTCATAGTTTGACCAGAGAATGGATTCTGGCTTGATTCCGAAAGATTTAGCGAGTCCAAATACAGAATCGCCCGCCACGACCGAATAATCTAATACATCCTGGCGCGGTCTACTGGGAATAACAGTATGCAGTTTGGTATACCTTGGGATCGCTGGCAGCTCAACATTGGGTTTCAGTTGAGGCAAAGCCAACCTGACCCTCTCTGCAACCGCCTGTACTGGGGCCTCCGCCTGGATTGGGACCTCGGCCCGTGCTGAACGTACTCGCCAGCCAAGGTAACCAGCAAAGAGCACTAGTCCAATGGCAAGCACCCACGCCCCCCAATACAACCAACGCCCCTCTCTGAGAGGCGCTGAGGAGGGGGAATTACTCACAAATTGGCCTCATGCAAGGTTTCGAGAAATCCCTGGTTATCGGTTGTCTTGGCCAGGCGTTGCAAAATAGCTTCTGTCGCCGTAGCCGAGTCCATTCCAGCCCCATGCGGAGGAGAGGTGATCATCTGGTCGAACATCCGTCTCATTAGCCAGACGCGCGGGGTAATATCAGGTCCGAGTAATAATTCTTCGCGACGGGTGGAAGATCGTTCGATATCGATCGCTGGGAAGATGCGTCGCTCTTGAAGCTTACGGGAAAGGTGTAACTCCATGTTGCCCGTTCCCTTAAACTCTTCATAGACCACATCATCCATCCGGGAACCAGTATCGATCAAGCAGGTTGCCAGGATGGTAAGCGATCCGCCTTCTTCAATATTCCGAGCTGCTCCAAAGAAACGTTTCGGGGGATATAAAGCGGATGGGTCAATACCGCCTGACAAAGTGCGCCCAGATGGTGTTACCACCAAGTTATAAGCGCGCGCCAGGCGGGTGATCGAGTCCATCAAGATCACCACATCCCGTCCGATTTCTACGAGGCGCTTAGCCCGCTCCAGGACCATTTCGGCAACCCTCACATGGGAAGTGACTGGTTCATCGAAAGTTGATGAGATCACCTCAGCCTCCACCGAGCGATCCATATCGGTGACCTCCTCAGGACGCTCGCCGATTAAGGCCACCATCAGGTGCACTTCAGGGTTTTTCACCGAAATTGCGTTGGCCATCTGCTTAAGAATCGTGGTCTTGCCTGCCTTGGGGGGGGAGACGATTAACCCACGCTGGCCTCGCCCAACCGGTGTGACCAGGTTGATCAAACGCGTGGCCAGCGTATGCCGGTCGGTTTCCAAATCAAACCGAACATCAGGGAAGATCGGTGTGAGCGCCTCAAAAACCGGCCTACGTTTGGCTTCTTCTGGATCTATTCCGTTGACGGTCTCAACTTTCAGCAATCCATAATGCCTCTCCGACTCACGCGGCGGGCGGACATGGCCAATCACCAAGTCGCCATTCCTTAAGCCATAACGACGAATTTGTGATTGCGAAACATAAACGTCATAAGGACCAGGCTGGTAATGACCGGAACGCAAGAAGCCAATACCTTCGCTCATGATCTCCAGGATACCGCCACGCAGTTCCAACCCTTCGCGTTCGGCCTCAGCCTGCTGGATTTTTAAGATGAGGTCTTCTTTCTTTAGTCGGTTTGCGTTTTGGACGTTCAGGTCCCTGGCCATCTGGCGTAAGGAGGGCAGGGGAGTGTTTTCCAATTCAAGTACTTTCATTTTTTTCAACTCTTTGATTATTAATATCTAATATGGGCTAATCCCAGTGGTGATTTTGGACCACCACCGATCAGGATAATAAAGGCGACACAAATCGCCTGTGACACATAGGTCGGCAGATATCTTAACTAAATTCTATCGATAAGCGCAGTGGGGGCCAAGGAGCAAAAATCAAGCTTTCTGGGGATCTTAGGGGGAAATGCACACGCATTATAGCATGCAAAATGACAGACTGCAAGCCCTTCTTAATGCTTACTTTGCCTCACAATTTTGCTTCAGCGAATAATAACGATGGTAATCGGAAATTGTTACGATTTTGAGATTGAAATCGGCCAATGTTTAGCTTGCAATTTTATTAATTTGACATTAATAATGTGTTAGGCTATAATTAACACAAGACTGAAACTGGGGCGGTCCAGGAAGAAGTCATGCAACCTCAATAAGTATCGTTATTCGATTTGGATCATATATCTTTGGAGGGAGGTGATATATCGATAACGAATAATTCGCACAAAACAATCCTTTGCATATTTAAACCAATCCAATCTTACTTCGAAGTGAAGGAGCCTTATCATGAAGAAGAAACTCATCTTCGCAGGAATGACTGTCTTGCTGATCTCTCTATTCATTGCAACTGCGGTTGTTGTCGCAAAATGTGAGCTCGCTCGGCTTACGATCACAAACAATACCCATCTACCCGTTGCGATGAGTCTCACCAAGGGAGACACATTCTATTACCTGACCGTCCCGGCGGGCGAATCCAAGTACTTTACAGTGGATAGGCAAGTCTACGATCGCATCACCTGGGCTTGTGAAAAAACGGATTCGGGAACCCTCAACATGAAAACCATGGTGAAGTTGACCTTCACCAAGTGCTTTTGCTCTCCTCCGAACGCGGGTGAGACGAACAACGAGAAAGTCTCTCTTCCTGACACGCCTTCGGGTATCAATTGGAAATATAGATAAGCATACCAGCTAAGTTCTGGGCTTTCGTATTACCGCAACCAGCAGAAGAAGCACAGCGGGCAACAGTCCACCCCAACAAGGTAAGGATGAACCGTCGCCTGATGTTTGTGTAGTCTTCGGTTCAGAGGTGGATTCTGGGGCAGCAAGCTGGTTGTCCACGGTGGGACCGGCTGTGCTGGGATAAGGGATATCGACCGGATCAACGGAGGTGCCGGCAGGCACGACCTGATAAGCGACATCGTCTGAGAGGACAATCACCGCCTTTCCGAGGGCAAAAGCGGAGGCGAGCTCTGGGCTGGATTCCGCCAGGGCGAAGTAGTCGTCTGAAAGGAACGCCACTTCCACCACTCGCGTTGTTTCGGGATCGAAGGTTGTGTCTATCCACAATCCATCGGTATAGATAAACGTGCGCGCGCCGTGGATTCGCACTTTTTGAGCTGCATCCACCGGAGGCGCGGCAACCGCATCCGCTCCCGCCAGGAATCCCTGGCGGGCAGCTTTTTCAACCGCCTCCTGGCCATAAGCCGGCGCGGCTGGCAATGCCTGCATCTGGCTAAGTTGCTCGGCCGCGATGCGATCTTGCTCAGCATCCCCCAGAGGCATAGGTTCAGTTATCAAATACGAAGTATAGGGCGTTACAATTCCATAGCGGATACTCAAACGCACGATCTGGTCGATGGTCTCCTGATCTGGCCCATCCAGGCGCAGCCGGTTGAGCAGGTAGCCAACTTTGCGCGTCGCCCATAGTCGTGGCAGCGTGGCAATAGAGCCGCTCTGGCCGCGGCTATCACGGCTGAAGATCTGCTGCTCATATACATAGACCTGAGTTTCACCGTCTATCTCGCCACGCAGGGTGACATTGGTCGTCCCGCTGTCACGATAGCGGCCAACCACCACGATTTGCGATCCGAGGAATAAGTCAGGCAAGGGATCAGGATACAAGTCATAGGTTGCCACTTCGCCAAAGTCCAGGGAGAGGTTGGTAAGTACTGGGGTGCTGATTTTGGCATAAAAAGTGGACAAGATTTCGTCCAAGCGCTCCCCAGGAAACACGTAAGTGCTGCTGCCGTGATGGCTCTGCGCTAAGGAATCCAGCAAGAACGTATCGACGTCATAACCCACACCGAAAGCAAACAGGCTCAGGTTATTGGGAGCCTCCGCTGAAATATTCTCCAGAACCTGGATACTATCTGTCACCCCCTCTGTCGGCAATCCGTCGGTCAGGAATATTAGGTAAGTCGGGCGTTCGACCTCCACGAGAGAAATGGCATCCAGCAAGGCGCGGTTGATATCGGTGCTCCCCTCAGCCCTTAATCCATCCACCCAGGGCATGGCTTCGTTAACTTCGGAAGCAGGACGCAAATCATTGGCATACATCTCTACGCCGGTGCTGAAGGAAATGATATTAAACCGGTCTTCAGGGTTCAGCCGCCCGAGAATGTAGCGCAAGGCCTCTTGAGCCTGCTGGAATTTCTCGCCCTCCATGCTGCCGGAGCGATCGAGCACCAACAAAACATCCTTCGGCACGATTCTGGCTGCCTGCCGGGTGCCAGGGGCGAGCAGTAGCAAGAAGAACCCATCGCGATCACCAGGATCTTCAGGGTTTCGATAGGTCAACAGGTGAATCGCCTGGGTTTCACCAATTGAATAGTACAGAGCAAAGTCCGTGTCGGGAAGCACGTTCTGCTCTTCGTAACCAACCTGCACCTGGAAATCGTCCTCGCGGTTGACAGCTACCAGATGGCTAGGCGAATACACAGCCCGGATTGGCTGGCTGGAACTCACCTCCACGCTGATGCTCGCCTCTTCCAGGGGCAAAGCGGAAAACTTCTCGGTACTAAGCGGGTAGATGTACCGCACCAGACCAGCTTCGGCGGTCAGCGCCTGGGTGTATTCGAGTTCAATCCGTCGTTCGCCCTGGGGAGGGATCGGGAAAATGCGTGCCCTCACTGCCCCCCGGTCGGCATATTCCAATAGCGCCGGGTCTTTGAGATTCATCACAATCTCTTCGTAGGTTCGCCGTGCTTGTTCGGCATTCAAAACCTCACCCTCAACCGGATTTCCGTCCACCCACAGGATGAAGTCACTCACCGCGGCATCCAGAGGCAGGGGGAAAACGTAAATCCCTTCGACTGGCCAATCGTTCGGATTAAAGAAGACCTGATCGACATGCGTCACGGCAATCTGATCTTCGATCCTGACGGTAACACGATGGAAACGAATAACCAGCTGGCTCATCGGCGATGGGACCGGGCAGGGCAGCGGCCCAAAACAAGGAGGCGGCGGGCAGGGCTCAGATTCGCAGATCGGTGGGTCAGGAATAATGATCCCATCTGCTCGGGCATTCGTCGGGAACAAAGCCAGAAAGCTAATGGTAAAAATAAATAGAAGGAATAGCTTAAGTTTCATTACTTCACCTCGCCTAGCCAAAACATCCATTCATACAGTTCACATATCACGTTTCACGCTTCACGGGTGACATTCTCTCGCTCCCAAGACGCCTCACAGAGGCG
>Ga0209642_10000619_pt1 | contig 22994 bp, 21 predicted proteins | sample RifCSP19_2_FD_184025 | JGI IMG/M metagenome (GOLD analysis project Ga0209642, IMG submission 184025) | Soil microbial communities from Rifle, Colorado - Rifle CSP2_sed 19_2 (SPAdes) (version 2) | ecosystem: Environmental > Terrestrial > Deep subsurface > Rock core/Sediment | place: Rifle... | reverse complement strand
AGGGTGGAGTTACCCTGAAATATGGTATTCTCAAGAACTTAGCCGTAGGCATAACTGGATCCTATCTTTACACCTGGCAGGCGAAGCTGGAAGGCAGTAAACTGAATGATGGAGCTGGATTTACTTTCTCTAAAGCCACCGATGCTAATACCTTTCAGAATATAATGGTCGAGGCGGCTGCTTACTACTACTTTATGCCTGAAAAGAAATTCAGCCCATATGTTTTTGGCGGTGGCGGAATCTCGGTCTGGAAGTTCAAGAAATTTGACGGTAACCAACTTGTTTCTTCTGATTCGATGCTTATGTCTAAAGGCTCATTGGTATATGACAAGACGGGTAAAGCTTTTGATGTAAAGGACCAGGAGATAACTGTTTTAGTGGGTTTAGGGATCGAATATTATCCTCTGGAAAACCTGGGCTTGAATATTGGCGGTAGAGTCCATTATCTGACTCACTTATTGACCAGTTTTAAAGATGATAAGGATGTGGTTGGCACAGCGGCAGGTGAATTGGACCTTCCCCGGGCGATCCCTGAGGCTTTTGTCGGAGTCAATTACTATTTAGGAAAACCTAAGGATACGGACAAAGATGGAGTGCCAGATAAAATTGATCAGTGTCCGGATACTCCTTTAGGCTGCATAGTTGATGATAAGGGCTGTCCCCTGGATGCAGACAATGATGGAGTCTGTGATGGCTTGGACAAATGTCCGAGCACACCCAAAGGTTGCAAGGTAGATGCCACAGGCTGTCCGCTGGATGCAGATGGTGATGGAATCTGCGATGGCTTGGATAAATGTCCCGATACTCCCAAGGGGGTAAAGGTTGACGACACCGGCTGTCCAATCGATTCGGATGGAGACGGAGTGCCTGATTATCTGGATAAATGTCCGGATACTCCTAAGGGATGTAAAATTGATAAAGACGGCTGTCCAATAGATTCAGACGGAGATGGCGTGTGCGATGGTCTGGACAAGTGCCCTGACACTCCTAAAGGAGTAAAGGTCGATGCTTCTGGTTGTCCTCTGGTGAAGCCGATCGAGCAGAAGATAACCCTGCACATCGTTTATAAACCCGGCGGCGTGGAAATCGACGAACCTGCCAAGGCGATTTTAGATGATCTGGCAACCAGGCTTCAGACTTATAAAGATGTAAAGCTCGAAATCGGAGGTTACGCGGATAACACTGGTGCTCCTGCTGTCAACAAGAGCATCTCTCAGAAAAGAGCCGAGAAGGTTATGGGATATTTGATCTCCAAAGGTGTGGAAAAGGAAAGACTGACTGCTGTGGGATACGGTGCGACCAACTTCATAGCTGATAACAAAACTGAAGAAGGGAGAGAAGAGAACCGCAGAGTGGAGATAGTGCAGAAGTAATTCACTTCAGGGATCTATTTTCGTAGGGGCGTCCGCTTTTGGTGAGACGCCCCTATTTTTTTAGATTTCTCCCAGAGATAATCCAACTCCTTCAGGCTGGTTTTCTTCAGAGATTTCTTATTTCTGGACAACTCTTTTTCTATATAATTGAATCTCCGGATGAATTTTCCCACAGTCTTTCCCAGGGCGATCTCCGGATTTATCTTCAGATGTCGGCAAAGATTTACCAGGGTGAAGAAGATGTCTCCTAATTCCTCTTCAATTCTTTTTTTGCTCTTAGATAAGCAGGCTTTTTGAAATTCCTTAAGCTCCTCCTTTAATTTTGGTAGGACATCTTCTTTTCTCTTCCAATCAAAACCATATCTTCCCACTTTTTCTCCTACGCGGAAGGCTTTGAGCAAAGCAGGTAAACTTCTCGGTATTCCGGATAAGACCGATTTGTTATCTGAAGTGGCTAATTTTATATGTTCCCAGTTTTTTATTACCTGGTCTGGAGAAAGCTTTTTTCTTTTCTTGAAGACATGGGGATGTCTTTGAATAAGTTTGAGTCTCAGACTGTTGATGACCTGATAGATATCAAACCTTTTTTCTTCCTTGGCGATCTCCGCGTGAAAGACTATCTGCAAAAGCAGGTCCCCCAGCTCCTCCCTAAGTTTCGAATCGTCCTTTTTATCTACTGAGTCCAGAACCTCGTAAGCCTCCTCGATCAGATAGGGAAGGAGCGACCTGTGGGTCTGGGCTCTATCCCAGGGACACCCCTTTTTAGAACGGAGTTTTTTCATCAAACTGACTAACTGGCTGAAACTTTCAGAATCGTTTTTCATAGCTCCTTTTTTTAAAGATCAGAATTCAAACTACGTTTTTGAACAATTAAATAAAAGGAACTATATAAAGCTACAAGATTTTTCTTTTTCGAAAAATATGAAAACAGAGACTCTTAGCCGTTTCCTCTGGAATTTCCCATTTTTCTTGACAGATTGCAAAAGTGCCACTATATTCTCTTGAAATCATTCAGTTCAATGGAGGTGAAAAATAACCAAAATCAGGAAAATTAACCTAAAAACCCTTTTTAAGGAGGAAAAAATGAAAAAGGCGGTTTATGGTTTGATGATTTTTTTGCTGATAGTCGGTTTTGCCGGGTGCAAGAAGGAAAACAAGCAAGAAAGTTCACAGACAACTGTGGGGGAGAGCGATGCCATGGCTGATACCACCAAATCTAAGTTACCCGTTGATACTACTGAAAAAATAGTCCGGGAGAAAAACCCGATCGTGGTCATTGAGACGGGTTTCGGCAATATAGAGCTGGAGCTGTTCTGGAAGGAGACTCCCAAGACCGCTCTGAACTTCTTGAGACTGGTTCATAAAGGTTTCTATAATGGCTTGACCTTTCACCGCATAGTTCCTAATTTCGTTATTCAGGGTGGAGACCCGGCCGGAGATGGAAGTGGCGGCCCCGGATATAGTATTCCTGATGAACCTACCATACAGAAGCATGTGCGGGGTGCCTTAGGCATGGCCAAGGCAGGCCCCAATACGGCAGGGAGTCAGTTTTATATCTGTTTGCGTGATGCCCCCCATCTAGATAAAGACTTTACTGTTTTTGCCCGGGTGATCAAGGGTATGGAAGTAGTAGATAAAATTGCTATGGTTAAAACCGGACCACAGAATAGACCTTTAGAAAAAGTGGTTATGAAAAAGGTTTACGAGCTGAAAACCGGCCCTAAAAAATAGAAGAACGCCTCAAGAGTCTACAACAGGGTATCAAAAAATCTGATTGGGGAGGTCGCTTTGACCTCCCTGATTTTGTTTGTGCCTCAATCTTCTTGACTTGCAAAGGGAATAAAAATATATTTTCAGCAACAGTCTCAAATAAACAAGCCGGACTTGTCCGAAAAGGGAGAGGAAAAAAAAATGATGGAATCGAAAGACAACGAGGGTGGCAAAGAGAAAAAAAGTTCAGCTGAAGTAGACATTCAAAAATCGGATGTAGAGCGGCTGGAAAAGAAAATCCGCGATGCCAGCCTGCCTTTGCAGGTTGAGAGGAAAGCCTTAATAGAGATCCAGAGACTGAAGCTAATTTCTCCGGCCTCTACTGAGTACGGTTTGATCCATGACTATATCGACTGGCTGCTTTCGCTTCCCTGGGCCCAGAGTTGTGCAGAGGAGATCGACGTAGAAAAACTGGAAAAGGTCTTGGATAAAGAATTTTTTGGGCAGAAAAAGATGAAGGAGCGAATCTACGAATATTTCTCCATTCGCCGATTAAAAAAAGATATCAAAGGCTCGATTTTATGTTTTGTTGGACCGTCCGGCACCGGGAAAACAGCCTTAGCCCGGTCAATAGCCTTAGCCTTGGGCCGAAAATTTGTGAGTTTGAACGTAGCGGGCATTTCCACCAGCCAGCAAATAAAAGGGGAAAGGCTCGGCTTTTCAGGTGGCTCACCCGGAGCTATTATAAAAAATCTTAGAGAGGCTGGTTGCAATAATCCTTTATTTCTGCTTGAAAGGATAAACAAATTAGGGAATGGAGTTCCTAAGGGGGAGGTTATCTCTGCCTTGCTTGAAGCTTTAGACCCGGAACATAATGCCAGCTTCATAGATAACTATTTAGGACTCACCTTTGACCTGTCCACGGTCTTCTTTATTGCCACAGCCCAGAATATAGACGAGATTCCAGATGCGCTGATGGAGATTTTTGAAATAATTGAGTTCACCGGATTCATAGAAGAGGAGAAGTTACAGATTGCCAGAAGATATCTTGTCCCCACCCAGATCAAAAGGCATGGGTTGACTGAGGGGGAGGTAAAGATAACGGATGAGGCGATAAAGAAAATTATACGGGAATACACGATTGAGGAAGGTTTGAGAGAACTGCAAAAGGAGATAGAAACCATCTGCCGGAAATGTGCCAGGATGAAAGCTTCGGGAAGCGGAGATTTCTGGAGGATCACGGAAGAGAATTTATCAGACTACATAGGAACTCCGGTTTACATCCCGGAAATAGCCGAGAAAAAACCAGAGGTCGGAGTGGCTTGCGGCTTAGCCTGGACAGCCTCAGGCGGGGACATAATGCTGATCGAAGGTCTAAGGATGAGAGGGAGCGGCCAGATATTCTCCACCGGGCAGTTAGGGGGAATCATCCGGGAATCGATCCAAACCGCGCATAGTTATGTTCGCTCCAAGGCTCAACTTCTCGGAATCAGCTATCAGGATTTCACCAATTATGATATCCATATCCATTTCCCTTCAGAGGCTATTCCTAAGGATGGTCCTTCTGCCGGGATGACCATTTGTCTGGTTATCGCCTCGGTGATGAGCGAAAAGCCGATCCAGAACGATTTAGCCATGAGCGGGGAAGTCTCCCTGCGGGGGAATATCCTTCCGGTCGGAGGAATTAAGGAAAAGCTTTCAGCGGCAAGAAGAGTGGGGATAAAAAAAATAATTTTGCCCAAAGCCAACCAGAGAAATCTGCCGGATTTACCGGAGGAGTTAATAAGCGAGCTTGAGTTTATCTGGGTGGATAGGATGGAGGAGGTTTTTGAAAAAGCTTTAATCGGATTTGGAAAACAGAAGAAGATCTTCGAGGTCATAAAAAGAGAAGTTGAAAAAGCTGGCAGGAAAAAGAAAAAAAGAAAAAAATCTTAACCGGAGGCAAAATGAACGAAATGGAGAAAATCTTTGCGGAGTCTAAAACTATTGCTGTAGTAGGGCTTTCTTCTAACCCTGCCCGTCCCAGCTATTCAGTGGCAAGGTATCTACAATCCCAGGGTTACAAGATCATCCCGGTTAACCCGAATGAAAAGGAGATTTTGGGTGAGATATGTTATCCGGATTTAGTATCCATACCGCAGGCGGTCGATTGTGTGGATATCTTCAGAAGGTCTGAGGAGGTGACTCCAATAGTGGAACAGGCTATCAAGATCAAGGCAAAAGTGGTCTGGATGCAGGAAGGGATTATTAACGAAGATGCAGCTAAAAAAGCTACTGATGCTGGACTGACTGTGGTTATGGACAGATGTATGTATAAAGAGCACTGCAAATGTAAGCCGAATATTTAAAAAAAAGTTCAAAGGCTCAAAGGTTCAAAGGATCAAGGGAAAATAAAAAAGAATAAAACACGCAAAGTGGAATATAATCGCATAGGGGCGGAGCTTGTCCACAGGATCCAAATTCGGATTGAGCGAAGCGAAATCCCGTTTATGCGGGGCCTCCGCCCTTCGCTTGTCGTTGGTCTCCTGACCAACGACAAGTGCTAACCTATATCTGTTGGTGGGGACACCAACAGAGAGCGGAAAAGGAGAAAGAGATGCAGATAAAATTCGATTATACAGTTAAGACCGATAAAAGCTTTGAGCAGGCGGCTGTGGATATAAGGAAAGCGGTCGAAGCCAAAGGCTGGACGGTTTTGCAGGTGTATGATATGAAGGAGATGCTGGCGGTAAAAGGGTTTGAGCTTGCTAATTTAAAATTGTTCGAGATCTGCAATGCCAAACAGGCTTACCAGTTTCTAAAAGAGGATAGTTTAATCAGCCTGTGTATGCCCTGCCGAATCAGCCTGTATGAAAAAAATGGAGAGATTTTCATCAGCGGAATGAGACCAGTAATGATAGGCGAGTTTTTCCCGGATTTAGACTTAGGCGAACTTCCTCTGAAGGTGGATGAGGATTTAAGAGGGATTGTGGATAAGGCGAAATAAAAGCAGGTTGTGGAGTACATCGTCTGTAACGATACCTGTGCATTAGCTCAAAGGCGAACGTTATCATCCGCCTATTTTGCCTGCGGATGTCAACGTCCAAAGGGAGTAGGTAGTCATTGCGTTCTCCTGAGAGCCGTACACATAAACCCTTATCTTCTCACTCGCGTCAGACAAGAATGTCTGACCTACCAGAATTCCCTCCACAGCTTCAGTCACCAGGCAGACACGCCCTTCGACTTTGCTCAGGGCAGTGAGCTTGCTGAACTGCAGGTCTGCCCCTACTGTAAAAAAATCCTCTGCTAAACCTCTTGATTTTTATCTCATTTTTCAATATGTTTTCAAATGCCGATTCTAAAGATACACCTGGCCGTATTCAAACTGGGGAAAAATGAATAGAATCCGTTGTCTTATAGTCATTCTCTTTCTTATGTCAGGGAGTATGGTTCAGGCTAAACCTCAGCAAAAACCTGAGGAGCCTATAGAGCTTCTGAATGCGGACCTGTCTGAATTGAGGATGGAAAAAGAAAACGTAATCCTGAACTTGAATGGGAACATCCATTTAAGACACGGGCAGGCGGACCTTTATTCTGACCGGGCGGTCTGGTACCGTTCTGCGGGGCTTTTGGTCTTCATAGGAAATGTAAGAATCGAAGACCCGGATCAGTCCATAAAAGCCGAAAGGGTTACTTATTACCAAAGAACCAGGAAGATAGTGGCAGATGAAAACGTGGAACTGGAAAGCAAAAAGGAGAAGGCAATTGTTTTAGGAGGGCATGGAGAATACGACCGTAACAAAAAATATCTTATCTTCACTCAATCCCCTTCCCTGATATATAATCCCCAGGTGAAAGATAGCTCGCTGACTGTCAAAGCGGATACTTTAGAATATTTCGTCGAACAGAAAAAAGGGACAGCCATAAGGGATGTTCACATCTTAAAGGGGGATATGGAAGCCACCTGCGGAAAAGCTGAGCTTTTTGGCAAGGAGGAGAGGATAGTTTTAACCCAGAATCCATCTGCAAAGAAAACCGATTCGGAACTTTCCGGTGAGGAGATAGAGATATTGTACAGAGAGAATAAGGTTTATCAGATAAAGGTTTCGGGTGAGGCAAAAGCTTCTCATCGGGAGCAGGTTGATTCTTTATCTCAGAAATACAACGAAAGTTACTTAGCCGGGAAGGCACTTTACTTTTTCTTAGGGGATGACGAAAAGCTCAAACTGGTGAAGGTTTTGAACAATGCCACCTCTTTGTATTACCCCTCGGCTAAAGATACTCTGTCCCAGATTAAAAACGAAGCCTCAGGGGACAGTTTAGAGCTTCATTTTGATGGCTCCAGGCTAAAGCGGATAGTAATCATAGGAGGGGCGATCGGCTCATATTATTCTCCAGCCGAGACCAGAGATTCTCTGCATTCTATAGACACGGTGAACTACTCGGCTGAGAAGATAGATTATCTGACCGATCAGAACCTGATTGATCTGGAGGACAACTGCAACGTAAGATACCGGCAGATCTCCTTAAAAGCCGGCAAAGTTATCTACCAGACCGAAAAAGAGTATCTGAAAGCAGAAGGGATTTATAAAGAAGAAGAGGGGAAACAAAAACTTACCCAGCTCCCGGTTTTAATGGATGGAAAAGAGGAGATAAAAGGGGAGGAGATGAGCTACTATCTTCAAACCCGTAAAGGGAAAGTCAAAGCAGGCCAGACTGAATTTCAAGGTGGATATTATCATGGAAACGAATTGGGGAGGATAAAAGAAGACGTTTTCTTAGCTTCAGGTGGCAGGTATACCACCTGTGATTTAGATACTCCACATTATTACTTCTATTCCCGGAAGATGAAGATAATTGCTAAAGACAAAGTGATTGCCAGGCCCGTGGTCATGTATATCGAAAAGATTCCGGTTGCGGCAATACCGTTTTATATCTTTCCCATTAAACCAGGCAGGCATTCAGGATTTCTAACTTTCGAGGTGGGAAACTTTGTTTCCGGGGAATACTTCATCCGTAACCTGGGTTATTACTGGGCACCTTCGGATTACTGGGACCTGGAGACCAGCTTCGATTTTTTTGAAAATACCGGCTGGCTCGTACGCGAGAATTTCAGGTATGCTAAAAGATATTTTTATAACGGGAGCATTTCCAGTTCCTATAAAAGGGGTGTTCTGGAAACAGCTTTTGACAAAAGCACCACTGTTTATTGGGACCTGGTGGTGAACCATTCACAGACGCTCTCCCCTCTGACCAGGCTTTCTGCGAATGGAAGGTTCGTAAACAATAGCTCGTATTATCGCCTGTATAGTTTTGATGCGGCAGAAAGAAGGAATCGTATCATTACCTCCCAGGCAAATTTAGCTACCAGATATCGTGGTGCGGCTATATCCCTGGTGGTATTACGGACGGAAAACTTAGATACAGATTCAAAAACAATGAATCTTCCTTCGGTCAGTCTGACCCAGCCCGCTTTTTCACCTTTTCCGAATTTGGATCCAAAGGACAGGTCTAAGCCTGACCAGCCCAAAAGATGGTACCAAAACCTGTATCTCTCATTTGCCTCTTCTTTTCAGAACTATTATAGCAAAATCAGGGTAAGTGACAATTTTGCCCGGAAGCAATTTGTCAGTCTGGATAATTCCTTTCATTTGACTTTTCCCCAGACCTTTTTCGGCTGGCTCATCCTGTCACCTAATTTAGATTATCGAGAAACCTGGTATTATGTTTTCTCGACCGATACCAGTCTCAGCCAGACACTGAAAAATTCTTCACCAGCCCGCAGGGGAACATATTCCGTAGGTTTAAATGCCAGGACCACGATCTTTGGGACTTTCCGTCCCAAGTTAGGCAGGATAACCGGAATCAGACAGGTTATGACACCCAGTCTGAATTTAATCTTTGTCCCAGAGATAACAAGGCATCTTCCCTTTGTCTACTATACCGGAGTGGGGAGCGGAGGAGGAAAAGCCCAGGTGCTCAACTTCAGTTTTACTCATCTTTTGCAAATGAAAACCGAGAAGGAAGGTAAAGAGAGCAAGTTTGAGCTTTTCAATTACACCCTGAGCACAGGTTACAACTTCTTAGCCAAAGAGCACAAGCTCTCTAATCTTTCCTCCAGCTTGAGGTCAAATGCCATTCCTGGAATAGACTTAGGTCTAACATTTACCCATGACCCTTATAATCTGGAAACCAAAGGGCTTGACCTTTTACATCCTCGGTTGCTCAATTTGAGTCTGAGCACCAGTTTGTCTCACAGAGGTGTCTGGGGAGCTTCGGGCCAGGGTGGGGAAGAACAGGGTAAAAGTGGAAAAAGCTATAGTCTCTCTCTAAGCCACCGGTATTCAGAGACAAGATACTCCCCGGGAACCATTAAAAACCACTGGGTCAGTCTTTCCCTGGATTTCTCGCTAACCGAGAAATGGCATGTGAACTATCTTACCCATTATGATTTTACCCTGAAGAAAATTGTTGAACAGAGTTTTGTGTTCTATCGGGACCTGCACTGCTGGGAAGGTAATTTTACCTGGATAGCCAATGGGGTGAGGCAGGGCTACTATTTCAGGATAAACATAAAAGCCCTACCCGAAGTCAAGCTGGAGAAGGGGATGGTGGGTATCAGGGAGCTGGGGTATTAAAACTCCTTATTTTATCAGCCCCGAGTCGGGTGTATGTATAAAAAAATTTTAGAAAAATGAAAATAATCCTTGACAAACCCGCATAGATACTATATTCTTTGGAGCGTAAACTAAAAAACCTTAACCCTTAGCCCAGATTAAGGGGGTGAGTAGATGACGAAAGAGGAACTGGTTTCCAAGATTGCCAAGGAAGCCAATGTAACCAAGACCCAGGCCCACAAAGCCCTGAACGCCTTTTTTGATGGGGTGACCAGCGCCCTGAAGAAGGGAAAGAAAGTTAGTTTTGTAGGTTTTGGCACGTTCTCGGTTGGAAAGCGGAAAGCCCGAACTGGAAGGAATCCCCAGACCGGCGAGTCTATAAAGATAGCCGCGCGCAGAGTGCCGCGTTTCAAAGCCGGGAAGTCGTTGAAAGATGCTGTGAGGTAGAGAAAGATTTTATGAGTTAAAAAAGGCAATCCCCCGTACGGGAATTGCCTTTTTGTTTAATGGCTCAATCCGTCAGAGTGTATTACTTCAGAATTTGGGTAACAATTTCATTCACGCTAAAAGTTTTTAGATGTAGGGGCACGGCATGCCGTGCCCCTACAATGTTCATCAAAACTATGTCCCTTAAGTTGTTTCAGGAATAGGATTGCCCGAACCAGTTACCTGCGATCCGCACTTGGCCGACAATTCCTGCATGAGCAAAATACCTCTAAATACAAAGAGAAAAACCGTTACCGAAATAGTGAAAAACTACAAGAGGCGGATAAAGGTTCAAGGGGTTAAAAAAGAACGTAGGGCAAGGTTTCCAGCCTTGCTTTTTTAATTTGTCCCAATCTACTATTATAAGAGTGCAAGGATTTAATTGAAAAAACAATTGACATTTCGGCGGTTTGATGATAAGATATTACAAAAATAAGTGCTTTAGTTTTCAATTACCAGATGAGTTGATAATATGAAGCTTTTCAAAAATATCTCGGCTGACAGGAAAAACGAGATCTTTGGGGTTTTGCTCTGGGCTTTGGCTTTATTTGTCTTACTCAGCCTTATCACTTACAGCTATGCCGGAGACACAAAGTTCCTGAATCAGCTATCCTGGAACAGTTTGGGTAAGCTTCTCACTCATCCTGTAAAAAATCAAGCTGGCATTATGGGGGCTCTGGTCTCTTATGCCCTGTATTATCTTTTAGGTCTCTCTTCTTTTTTCCTGCCGCTGATTTTAGTTTTCTGGGGGACTAACTTTCTTTTCAAAACAGAGTTTTCCACGCTTTTCAAAAAGACCGTCTATATCTTTGCCTTTATTTTCCTCCTGGGAATTTTTTTCTCCATCTCCTGGGCTAATGCCAGTGTCGGGGTAGATTTTTCTAAAGTGACCATAGGTGGATGGTTTTCTCTTCTTTTTGCTAAAATCCTGGTCAAGATCTTCGGGACTTTTGGTTCCTATACTTTGAGTTTAGCTTTTTTAATCGTGGTGGCTTTACTGGCTACACCCTGGAAGTTCTCTGAATCTTTACTTTTCGGTAAATCCATCTTCCAGAGATTTTATGATCGTGGAAGCAAATGGTGGGAGTTAAAAAGGATGGAGAAAAGAAGGACTCAAAGGGTAGAGGAGATCAGGGATACTTTGGAGAAGGACAAAAAAGATGAACATATAGTCGAAGAAATTCCACAGATAAAAGATGTCAGGCACGAAAGAATAGATTCGGAAGAGGAAAGGGAGGAGCAGGTAAACTTAGTCGGCGAATTGAAAAGCTCCTTAAGGTTAGTCCGGGGTAAAGAGGAGAGCAAGATTGGAGCTTATCAGTATCCGAGCCTTTCGATTCTAAATGAGCCTCCTCAGATAAAGCCTTCAGTCACAAACGAGGAGCTGAATCAAACCGCTAAGGTGTTAAGAGAGACCCTGGAAACTTTTGGCATAGGGATAGAGGGAGATTTAATTGATAAAAGTCCTGGACCAGTCATCACCCGGTATGAGTTCAAACCTGCTCCAGGGGTTAAGGTAAATCAGATAATGAGTCTGTCAGATGACTTAGCCTTAGCTCTCCAAGCCAAGAGGATAAGGATAGTAGCCCCGATACCCGGAAAAGCGGCTGTGGGTGTGGAGATACCAAATAAAAGTCCGCAGACGGTATATCTTAAAGAGATTTTAGTATCTCCTTCTTTTCAGAATACGAATTATCGTTTAGCCATAGCCCTGGGCAAAACTATTTCTGGTGAGCCGATAGTGACTGACCTTTCCCGGATGCCCCACCTTCTGATCGCTGGTGCAACCGGTTCCGGCAAAAGCGTCTGCATAAACGTGATTTTAGCCAGCCTGCTTTACCGACTTCATCCGGAGGAGATAAGGTTCATAATGATCGATCCCAAGATGCTGGAATTGACCGTTTACAACCAGATCCCTCATTTAGAAAGGCCTGTGGTTACCCATCCGAAAGCTGCGGAGAGAGTGCTATCTGAAGCGGTAGTGGAGATGGAGGAAAGGTATAAGAAGTTAGCCCGGATAGGAGTTAGGAACATTGAGGATTACAATAAAAAGAAGAAAAAAGAGGGGTTGCTGCCGTATTTAGTTATAATCGTGGATGAACTGGCTGACCTGATGATGTCCAGCTCTTTGAAAACCGAAGCCCTGATCACCCGTCTGGCTCAGATGGCAAGGGCAGTGGGAATTCATCTGATCTTAGCTACACAGAGACCCTCAGTGGACGTAATCACCGGCTTGATCAAAGCTAATTTTTCTTCCAGGATAGCTTTTCAGGTAGCTTCCAGGATAGACTCCCGGACGATAATCGATGGGTCAGGTGCGGAAAAGCTTTTAGGAAGCGGGGATATGCTTTTCATCCAGACTGGCCATCCTGAGCCCCAGAGAATCCACGGAGCTTATATCAACAGCGAGGAAACCCAGAAGATGGTGGATTTTATCAAATCCCAGGACTACATCCCCACGCCTATCGGGGTCTTCACACGGGAGGACGATAAGCTGGAGCTAACAGAGGGATGGGATGAAAAAGAGGAGGATGACCTTTACAAGCAGGCAGTTGAGATAGTCATACGCCATCGCCAGGGTTCGGTCTCTTTGCTACAGAGAAGATTAGGCGTAGGATATCAAAGAGCAGCTCGGCTCATAGACCAGATGGAAAGGGATGGGATTGTAGGACCTTATGACGGAAGCAAAGCCAGAGAGGTTTTAGTGGATAGGAGCTATTTGGAAAAGGGGGATTTCCCTATTGAGGAAAAGAAGGATGAAGAGAATAATCTTTAGTCTTGCTTTTTTTATATTCCTGATCGTTCCAATCCGGCTTTATTCAGAACAGAGCCAGGGACTCACTTCAGAGGAGTTAGCTTTAAAGATAGAGGAGAAGTATAATTCTTTAAAAACTCTCTCCATCAATTTTCAGGAGGAGATTAAGTCTGAGGATTTTTCGACCCTGCGCAAGTTCAAAGGAAAGATGTACCTGAAAAATCCGAACAAGTTCAGGATAGAGATGCCTTCGCAGGTGGTGGTTTCCGATGGAGAGTATATCTGGGTCTATTCCAAAGAGAATAAACAGGTGACAAAAAATCGCACAGACAAATCCAAAGACCTTTTAAGACCAAATGATTATCTTTTCAATTTCAGGAAAAATTATAATTATAATCTTGAGGGGGAAAAGAAAATCGCTGGGAAAAACTGTTATAAGATGGTCTATACATCTAAGACCGAGGGTGAATTTTTCACCAGGATTACGGTCTTCTTTGAAAAAGAATCCCTCCTTGCTCAAAGGATTGAATATCAGGATTTGAATGATAACTACACCACTCTGAGTTTCAAGGAGATAAAAGCAGATGTGGGGATTTCAGATTCCAGGTTCGTGTTTAATCCCCCAGCGGGGGTAGAGTTGGTGGACTTGACCGAGATGGGTGGTAAAAAAGAATAGAATTGCTTGAATGTCATTCTGAGCCCGCAGGGCGAAGAATCTGATTTCCCGGAAAAGCGAGATTCTTCGGTCATTCCGCCAAAGGCGGACTTCCCTCAGAATGACAGTAGTGGCAGTTCGTGGAACAAATGGGAATAAAAGTCAATATAGTAAAACTTGGGTGTCCCAAGAACGATCTGGACTCCGAAGCGATTCGGGCTCAACTGGCCGCTTGTGGATTTGAATTGACCGAGGAAAAAGATTTAGCAGATATTTTCGTAGTCAATACCTGCGGGTTCATAGAGGAAGCCAAAAGAGAGTCAGTAAATGCGATTTTGGAGCTTTCCAGATTTAAAAACGGAGATAACGGGAAAAAAATCGTGGTCACCGGATGTTTAGCTCAGAGATACAACACTGAGTTATGGAAATCGATGCCGGAGATAGACGCCATTTTAGGGTTAAACGAGTTAGATAAAATAGGTAAGGTATGTTCTGAGATAGAAAAGGGGAATAGGGTTTGTTTTATTTCGCCTTTGCCTAAGGAGTATAAGGAGCAATCAGAATTGAAAATGCCTCAGTTTTCACCTTATGCTTATTTGAAGATTGCAGATGGATGCGATAATCTCTGCGCCTACTGTTCAATTCCACTTATCAGGGGGAAATATAGAAGTAGAAAGATTGAAAAAATCTTAGAAGAGGCAAGGACTCTGGCAGGAAACGGTGTCAGGGAGATAAATCTGATAGCTCAAGATACTACACTCTATGGGCTGGATGTCTATGGAGAAAAAAAATTACCTGAATTACTATCCTCACTCTCAAAAATCGAAGGAATTGAATGGATCAGATTGCTTTATACTCATCCGGCTCATTATACCGAGGAGCTGATTGAGGAGATTACCTCAAATGAGAAAGTATGTAAATATTTGGACCTTCCGCTGCAGCATATCTCGGATAAGCTTCTTTTTCTGATGGGTAGAAAAATTCAGCGTAAAGGAGTCGAAAGGCTGGTTGATAACTTGAGAACCAGAATTCCAGATTTAGTGTTGAGGACTACTTTTATTGTGGGCTTTCCTGGTGAAGGAAGAGAGGAATTTGAGGAGCTTCTGAATTTTATGGAGAGCCAGAGATTCGACAGGTTAGGGGTTTTCACGTATTCCAGAGAGGAAGGGACTGAAGCCTTTAAATTAAAAGAGCACCTGTCTTTCAAGGAAAAAAACCAGAGATTGGATAGACTTATGACCCTTCAGCAGGGGATTGCTTTTGAGAAGAATAAAAAGAGAGTGGGGGAAAAGGTCAAAGTCCTGATCGAGTCAAAGGCAGATGGTCCCAATGGAATGCCCGGTCACTATATTGCCCGCAGCCAAAAAGAAGCCCCGGAGATTGATGGAGTGATTTTAGTGAAAAGGAAAAATTTGAAGATTGGAGATTTTGTGGAAGTCAAAATTACCGGGTGGAAGGATTACGATTTAATAGGAGAGGTCTTGTAGCCCTGTAGGGACAGAACAGCATTCCGTCCATTTTTCCAGAAGGTTTTGCGATGAGACCTCCCAAGAAATAAGGCAGGATGTTGGTATCACAAATTGTAGTACACTATGCGAGATGAACATGAGCATTGAGAAGTATAAGAAAAAAATTCTGCCAGTGTTAAAAAGATATGGTGTTAGCAGGGCTTCGCTTTTTGGTTCTATGGTCACAGGTGAGGCGACAAAAGAAAGCGATATAGACCTGCTGGTAGAACTTCCCAGAGATGCAAGCCTTTTAGACCTGGCTGGTCTTAAGATAGAGCTTGAAGAATTGTTAAAAAGAAAGGTGGATATTGTGACCTACCGTTCCTTGCATCCTCTTTTAAAGAAAAAAATTCTGACCGAGCAAAGATCTATACTAGGATTTCTGTAGGGACAGAACATTGTTCTGTCCAATAAATTCCAAATTAAAGGGTTGGAATTGTGAACTCTGCAAAAGAATTACAGAAACAGCATGAAAAAAGTGTTTGTGATATTCTAATTAGATCATTGAATTTGAACGCTGAATTCGAAAGATATGGCAACGATATTAATGAACCAGATTGCATTTATAAGATGAATGAAGATTTTCTGGGGATTGAAGTCGCTACTGCTTATTCTACAGATATAAATGCCAGACAAACGTGGACACTTAGAAGAAGAGAACGAGAATTCCCAAAGCAAGGTTACGAATTCCAAGAGGGTGGACCAATTTATTATGATGGTTTAATAAGTGTAAGAATACAAAATGAGATATTAGATAAATGTAGTAAAAAATATTTTGGAACGGATAAGATTTGGTTATGTATAGAGGAAAACCCCTACTTAAGTATGAGCGATGAAAAAACATTCGAAAACTGTTTGAAATCTATTCAAATTCCCGGAAGACATTACTTTCATTACATCTACCTCTTATATCTGGCGCCAACATCTGAGGGTGGGGGTTATAAAGTATTAAAAATCTATCCAAAAGAGTAAAATGAATTCAATCCAAAAAGAAAGAAAATTGAATCGCCTAAAGGAATATGATTACTCCAAATGTGGATATTATTTCGTTACTATATGTATAATAAGAGGTGTTGAATATTTCGGTAAAATTGACAACGAGAAAATGGTTTTGAATCAATATGGAAAGATTGCACAGGAATATTGGAGCGAAATTCCCAATATTTATGATAAGGTTGAAATCGATGAATTCATCATTATGCCTAATCATATCCACGGAATCATAATCATTCAAGAGAATGACAACAAACGGACAGAACAATGTTCTGTCCCTACAAATACGGAGTCAGGTTACGGATTACTCTCAAAAGTTATCAAGTCCTTTAAAAATGCAGTTACAAAGAAAAATCGCCAAGAATTAGGTGTTAATAATTTCCAATGGCAAAGGTCGTTTTATGACCATGTAATTCGAAATGAAAAATCATTATACGAAATTAGGAAGTACATTATAAATAATCCTTTAAAATGGGATTTAGAAAAGAACAATATAGAAAATTTACCTTCTATCTTATGCTCAAACTCAAAGAAATAACCTGCAAAAATGCCTTAGTTAAATCCCGGATTTCCGGGGTGGATTATTGCCTGAATCCATATACCGGGTGTGAGCATAACTGTGCCTATTGCTATGCTATTTTTATGAAAAGATTTACTGACCATTCTGAGGAATGGGGGAGTTTTGTGGATGTTAAGGTCAATTTCTTAGAAAGGCTAGAAAAAGAAATAAAAAGGGCTAAGCCTGGAACGGTGATGTTGAGCTCGGTTACGGATCCATATCAGCCCTTAGAGGAAAAGTATAAACTTACCCGTGGGGCTTTGGAGATACTCTCCAAATATAATTTTCCTGTGCACATCCAGACAAAATCTGACCTGGTCTTAAGAGATATTGATCTTCTGAAAAAGTTGAACGAGCCAGAGGTTGGTTTTACCATCACCTGCCTGAACCCTGAAATCCAGAGGAAATTTGAACCAGGGGCTTCCTCAACTGAAAAGAGGTTTGAGGCATTAAAAAAACTAAATCAAGAAGGAATAAACACCTTCATCTTCTTCGGTCCAATTCTTCCTTACTTTTCCGACACAGAAAAGAGCATAAACTCGGTTTTCAATAAAGCGATTGAGGCTGCGGTGAAATATATCTATGTTGACAAGATGAACTATACCCCGTCCATCTGGGCCAGACTGAATAATTTTTTGAGGTTGAATTTCCCAGAACTTTTATCACAGTATCAGAGTACCTATTATTCAAATGGGTCTTATGCTGAAAAACTCAGAACAAAAATCCGAAAATTATATAAGGATTCATCCTTTGAGTTAGAGGTAGTTTTCTAAAAAAAAGAGCGGTCTATGGCACTGGGAATTAAAATAATCCGTAAAGCAGGGCTGACTATCTCCAAGTCTGTTACTTTCATTCTGATTTTTATCTATTTACTTCAGACTGCAGGACTGGTCTACCTTCTTTATGAAAGGGGAGAAAAAGCCAAGCTCATCCAGGAGCAGGAACAGAAGATCAAGGAATTAGAGGACCGGGTCAAAATCTTAAAGATAATCGAGGATTTCAAGGTAGGGTTAAGCAAGGAAGAGGCTGTAAAGCTCAGCGGTGTCATATATTCCGAAAGCAAGAAATATAGCTACGACCCGCTTCTGATTATGGCCTTGATTTTGACCGAAAGCTCTTTCAAAAAAGATGAGGAATCGATGTTAGGAGCTCAGGGTCTTATGCAGGTGAAGCCCTCGGTAGGGCAAGACTTAGCCAGAAGAAGCGGCCTGGAGTTAAAAGACTCTCTCTCCTTGTTCGACCCGGCTTTGAATATCCAGTTAGGAGCTCTGCATCTTTTTGAGCTGATTCTGAAATTCAAAGACGTTAAGAAAGCGCTAATCGCCTACAATGTGGGTGAGGATGCCCTGAGGACTAAGATAAAATCCGGCGATAAACTCCCCACCTATTTCTTAGCCAAGGTGCTTAAAAAATATAAGGAGCTTAAGGCCAAGTATGGCTGATCTGTTTTCAAAGTACAGGCTGACAGCATCTTCTCTCTGGATTAAAGTTTTATTTTTAGTCTCTATTCTTTTTTCCTCGGGGAGCTTTGCCCAGGAAAAAATTATACCTCCCACCAATGAGACTTTTTTGAGGCAGACTATAAAGAATGTACTGGAGGATTGTCTGCAAGAAGCCCCTATCGATTCTCAGATGGTCTGGGTAAAAGAGGAAGGGGAAAATCCGTCTGCCTGGATAGTGAGGGAGGAGATAGTCTCGTTTCTTTCAAGGAGAGGACCAGTAGGAATAGGAAGAGAAAAAGAGGGTAGGAGCCTTTCTCCGATTTTGTCATACAGGATTATAAAGCTGAACCTTGAATATCCAGAAATCAAGAGGAAAAAGCTCTTTGGTAAAAGCTGGATAACAAGGGAATCACAGGTAGCGATATCTTTTAGCTTGAGCGATCCGGATGGAAAAATCTTATGGAGTAAAAGAGGGGAGAGAAAGAATTCTGATCTTTTAAGGAAAGAAGAGCTTTTGTCCCTGAATAACAGACAATATCCATTCTTATGCCCTGAGATACCACAGAGCACTTGGGGCAGATATGTAGAACCAGCAGTGGTTACTGTGGTAGTAGGAGGTTTAATCTACCTTTTTTTTGCCAACCGTTAAAAGGAGAAATATGCTCAAGAAATGGCTATGTCTCTGTCTATTACCTTTGATCTTAAGCTGTGCTGCTGCCAGAAAGGAAACTCCGGTTCTGGGAGCTGAGGATCAGTTCGCTTTAGCCAAAAGAGAGTATGAGAAGAAAAAATATTCCTCGGCAGTCCTGGAGTTTCAGAAGCTGATCTTCAACTATCCGGGTGCCGCCTCTCTGGATTCGGCCCAGTTTCTTTTGGGGATGTGTTACTTCAATGAAAAAGATTATTCTTCTTCAGTTGGCGAGTTCAAAAAGGTACTTTCCTCTTTCTCCGAGAGCCCCCTGGCGAACGATGCTTCATTTATGATAGCTTATGCTCATTATAAGGATTCGCCCAAGCCAGAGCTGGACCAGACCAATACCTTGAAGGCAATTCAGGAACTGAAGGATTTCCTGGATGAATATCCGGACAGCCAGCATGCCCCGGAGGCGCAGAAGATTTTGTTTGAAGCACGTTCTAAATTGGCTCAGAAACTTTACAAGAACGGGCGTCTTTATTTTAAGCTGAAGCAATATGATGCCGCACTGCTCTATCTTCAGGACGTTCTGGACCAGTATTCCGACACCAGGTATGCTGCCCCAGCCAGCTTCCTTAAAGGAGAGAGCTACCGGGAGCAAAGAAAATATGATTTAGCTGAACTGGAATACCGCAAATTCTTAGAGAAATACCCGGGGGATAAATTAGCCGGTAAAGTAAAAGCGAGGCTTAATAGATTGGGTAAAGAAATCCAGGCAAATAAATAGGGAATCCAAATTTAGAATGCAAAAGAAAAGAAAAAAAAGATTAGGAATTTTAGGCGGGACCTTTGATCCAATACATTCCGGACATCTGATCCTGGCTGAGCAATTAAAAGAGGAGCTTAAGCTGCAGAAGGTAATATTTATCCCCTCGGCTAATCCTCCACATAAGGAAAACCATCCCATCTCTTCGGCTAAAGATCGTCTGCAAATGGTCAGGATGGCAATTCGGGATAATCCGGATTTTTTGATCTCCGATATCGAACTCAAAAGAAAAGGGAAATCCTATACCATAGATACTCTGACCCGGCTTGTGAAGCTCTACAAAGATTCGGAGCTTTTTTTTCTTTTAGGCTCAGATGCAATAAACGAGCTTCAAGACTGGAAAGAGCCGGGAAAAATTTTTCAGAAGGTTAAAGTGGTGATCGCTTTAAGGCCCGGATTTAACAGGATAAACCCGGAGAATAGATTTGTCAAAAAAAGCCTTTTGATTCCAATAAACGGGCTGAATATCTCCTCCACCCAGATCAGGGAGAGGGTCAGGGCTGGAAAATCGATCAGATATCTGGTTCCGCAGGAAGTGGAAGAGTTCATACAGTCCAAAAATCTTTACAGGAGCTAATGGAAGAAAAATTCAAAAGGTTTAGCCGGCAAAGGGAAGAGGTCCTGCAAATCCTGAAAGGGACCAAAACCCATCCAACTGCGGAGTGGATCTACTTCCAGGCCAAGAAAAAAATACCCAAACTTTCCTTAGGCACGGTTTATCGCAATTTGAATAATCTTCACCAGAAGGGAGCCATAAGGAAGCTTCAGTTTGGCACACCCTTTGACCATTTCGATGCGAATACCTCTTCTCACCAGCATTTCATCTGCAAAAAATGCGGTAAGATATACGATCTTTTTCTGAACCTGGAGAAAGACCTCAAAACCGAAGCTGAGAGGAAAGTGAAGTTTAGAATCGAAAAGGTGGAGGTTGCATTTCACGGCGTTTGCTTAAATTGTTTAAAATTTAGCCAATAATTTTTTTTATCCGTATATGATAATGGTTATTGTTATTATTTGTGTATGGGCTTTTTATTTTGAGGGGTGAGGATGTCCAAATCCAAGAAGAAAGAGATCGAGCCGATCTCGGAGAAATTTTGCTGGCATCCCTACAAACTACAGAAACTGAATCTGCAGCAGTTCATCAAGGTGGTGAATAAGATACTTAACGACGAGTTAGAGATCCTGGATATACGGGAGGAGAAAGGAAGAGGAGACGAAACACTATAAAGGGATCGATGAGGTAGGGGAAAAGCCCTGGCTCTAAAAAAAGGAGCCGGGGCTTTTTTTTGCTGTAGGGGCAGACCTGTCCTTCGACCTTGTTCAGGACGGTGAGCTTGTCGAACTGCGTGTCTGCCCAGACGATTTTTTTGGTAGGGACAGAACATTGTTCTGTCCCTTTTTGTTCGATTTATCGAACCAAAATAGCAGTAGGGGCAATTTCCAACTGGATCCAAATGGACATGAATTGCCCCTACCATTGTAATCTTCCGTCATTCGTAATTAAATTTTTACGGACAACTCTGACAGGGCTTAGACCCTCCTGTAAAAATGTATCTGATTAAATAGAGCACATCTTTAAAATTTACCTGACCATCGCAATTGACATCTCCGGTTGCCAAAGGCTTTGGAGCAGGTCCGCCTGCGAAAATGTACTTAACCAAATACAATACGTCCCGCATATTCACCTGTGCATCTCCATTCCCATCCCCGCACAGGTAAACATAGAAACTCCAGGTTTGATTTGACCATCTCGTTGCTCCCCACTTATCATAGGCTTTTACTTTCCAATACCAGGTTTTGAGGTCAAGACTATCTGTATAAGAGGTATCAAGCAGACCATCATAGACTATGGTTGACTCAGGTGCAAAAGCCATAGAACGGTTAAGGTATAAATCATAACGAACAGTGTCCCGCGGGTCAGGGTCTATTGAAGCTTGCCAGTTAAAATGTATGATGTTTTTGAGAGAGTCTTCTGCTGTGGGAGTTAATAAGAGAAAAGCACCAAGTGGGTGAGGAGTTAAATTCATTAAAATAGAAACATTGTTGCTTCCACAATTCGATGTAACTAAGTCTAAATCTTTATCTCCATCTAAATCAGCACAAAAGACACCATAAGGCCAATCTCCTGTACTATAGTTAACTGCACTTCCAAATGTTCCATCTCCATTGTTCTTCAATATGGAAACATCCTTACTCCAAGAATGTGCCACAGCAATATCAGGGTATGAATCTCCATCCAGGTCTGCACAAAAAACAAATCCTTGGGGGTCTCTTACGTTATAGTCTACCGCACTTTGAAATGTGCCATCTCCATTATTGACAAATACCGAAACTTTGTTTGCACCAGCAGATGCCATTACTAAGTCCAGATCACCATCCTGATCCAAATCGGCACAGAAAACATCAACAGGTTCATATATTCCACCATAGGTTTCCGCAGCTCCAAAATTTCCATCACCGTCGTTCCTGAAAATTGCAAAACTGTTAGAAAGATGACTTCTTGTAACTGCCAAGTCCAGATCTAAATCCCCATCTAAGTCTGCACAAAAAACAGAGTTAGGCAAACCAATGACATAATCAACTTTGTTTTGAAACGTGCCATCTCCGTTGTTTTTTAGAATTGAAACCCTGTCGCCAAGATCATTTGCAGCAACTAAATCTCCATCTCCATCTCCATCCAAATCGCCACGGGCAAGTCGATAAGGGTATGCTCCTGTTCCATAATCCACTTTAGCTTGAAAAGTACCATCGCCATTATTCTTTAAGATTGAAACATTTCCGCTATAGATATTGGATACAGCTAAATCCAAATCACCATCACCATCTAAATCTACACATAAAACAGTCCAAGGGCCATCGCCTGCTTGGTAGTTGCTGACAAGATAGAATGTCCCATCCCCGTTGTTTTTTAAAATAGAGACACTGTCATTGTTAAAGTTTGTAACAGCTAAATCCAAGCTGGAATCACTATCTAAATCAGCACAGAAAACCGTCGTATGGCAACCTCCTACACTATAGTTGACTACTGGTGCAAAAGGGATGGTATCGGGGTTGAGTTGAGAGGTTTGGGAATAAATAGAGCCTAAAGGAGTAAGGAGTAGAATTAAAAAGGTGAAGATAATAAGAAAAGATGGTGTTATACTCCCCCTATTCAAGTTTTTGTGGAACAAGGAGTTAGATGGCAGTGCTGTCTTAGGGTGGACGGATTGCTTCGTCTCGCCTTTGGCGGACTCGCAATGACCCTTACATTTGAAAAGCATCTTGCCCTCCTGTGGGTATCACCGCTTTGAGCGGGATTCCGCTCTGGCGGAAAAGGTGAATGGTTTAGACACTCCACCCCTCTTTATTGTGTCTGGTTAGCTAAGGACCTCACAGCTGATTATTGTGATTAAGCTGATTGGAGTGCAAGAGCTTGCTCTTGCTTTTTTGCATCAGCCCGCCATTGGTGGGATGCGCT
>Ga0209642_10000617_pt1 | contig 23088 bp, 24 predicted proteins | sample RifCSP19_2_FD_184025 | JGI IMG/M metagenome (GOLD analysis project Ga0209642, IMG submission 184025) | Soil microbial communities from Rifle, Colorado - Rifle CSP2_sed 19_2 (SPAdes) (version 2) | ecosystem: Environmental > Terrestrial > Deep subsurface > Rock core/Sediment | place: Rifle... | reverse complement strand
TCACATCAATTCAGAGACCTATTTTGTCAAAAGCCCTCATTTTGAGGCGATGAAGAAAAAGAAGATGTCCCAGTGCACCTCCTGTCATGGCAATCATGCCATCCAGTATCCTGATCTTTCGATGTTTGATAACACCTGCTCTAAATGCCATGACGCTAGCTCTGGCGCATATAAAAGAGGCCAGCAGATAAAAGCCTTGATCCTGGAAGCAGACGACCAGATCGACAAAGCCAAAGAGCTGATTGGCAAAGCTAAACTTAAAGGGCAGGATGTTTCCGAGTATGAAACCCAGTTAGAACAGGCTAATACCGATATGCTACAGGTATTGCCGGTCACCCATACTTTGCTCCTCTCTGAGGTGGAACCAATTACCAATGCTGCCAGGACTGTGGCCGGGGATATAACCTCATCTGTTCATAATTATCTGGAATCGCTACGCATGAGAAAAGTGGGATTGGGCGTAGTCTGGCTTTTTATCTTTTTTGTGGTGGTGGTCCTTTATCTAAAGGTGAAAAGGGCAGATGAGGAATACGAGGCAGAGAAGAAAAAAGAAAAACCTTAGTTTCCCAGAGGCGTTTTGAATTTTAAAACCGGCATTCTTTAAAGAAAAGGGTGTCGGTTTTATTCCATATAAGGTAAAAAATGAAATTTGATTTCTTTAAAAAAGAAAAATTCAGAAGGATAATGATCAGGCTGGTCAAGATCCTAATAGTCCTGGTGGTTTTCGGGGTAATCCTTACTTTCATCGGCGTGGAATATACTGCCAAGCCAAGATTCTGCATCACCTGCCATTATATGCGGCCATATTATGATGGCTGGAAGACCTCCAGCCACAATATGGTTTCCTGTGTGGATTGCCATTATCCACCCGGAGTTCAGAACGAGCTAAGAGGAAAATTCGAAGCGATAGTCTCAGTGGCAAAATATATGACCGGCACCTATGGGAAAAGCAGGCCCTGGGTGGAGATTTCAGACCAGAGCTGTTTAAGGCCGGACTGTCATGAAAGAAGGCTCCTTCAGGGAAAGGTTAGCTTCGGGAATATCCTTTTCGACCATACTCCACATCTGGCCGAGATGAAAAGAGGTAAGAAATTACGGTGTACCAGTTGTCATTCCCAGATAGTTCAGAGAGTCCATATGACTGTTACCACCAATACCTGTTTTTTGTGTCATTTTAAAGAGGTAGAAGGGGAAAAGCCCTTAGGCGGATGCCCTTCCTGTCATGGTGCCCCGACCTCGGTGGTGGAATACCAGGGGGTGAAATTCGACCATAAGGAAGGGGTTAAATTAGGGATAGATTGTATGAAATGCCATCTGAACGTGGTGCAAGGTGAAGGAAATGTTTCCAAGGAAAAGTGTTTTAACTGCCATACTGAGCCTGAGCGTCTGGAAAAATATAATGACGTTTTGCTTATGCATATGTATCATGTAACCAACCATAAAGTCGATTGCCTGAGATGTCACGAAGAGATCAAGCATAAAATGGTGGCTATGGCAAAATCGATTGAGGTGGACTGTAATTCCTGCCATCCAGGGCATCATGCGGCCCAGAAGGAGCTTTTCATTGGCACAGGCGGAAAGGGAACTGAGCAGATGCCAGCCCCGATGTTCCTTATGCGAGTAAGCTGCACCGGATGCCATATCTCTCACAAAGGAGACAAGCTCAAAGGGACCAGCGCGTTTGCCTCGCCTGCGGCCTGCGTTTCCTGTCATGGTGGTAATTATGGACAGATTTTAGAGGAATGGAAAAAAGTTATAGGTCAGGGGCTTTCTCAGATAATCCCGGCTTTAAACCGGGCAGTGTCTGAGCTAAAAACAACCTCTATGAAGGGTGAAGATTACCTAAAAGGCAAATCACTATTAGAAGAGGCGAAATACAATATAGATCTGGTTAGAGAAGGCAAAGGGGTGCACAATATAAAATATTCAATCCAGCTTTTGGAAACTGCCAATCAGAAGTTAAAAGAAGGGATGAAGGCTATTGGCTCTAAATACCAGGTTCCATCTTTATCTTTACCCTCGATTACTCCCAAGTCAGAATGCTATAGCTGTCACCTTGGCATCGAAACTAAAACGGTTACAGCTTTTGGCAGGACTTTCTCTCATCAAACTCATTTAGTCAAGGCTAATCTGCCCTGCGTGAACTGTCATTCTAATAAGAGAAAACATGGAGAGCTAATACTCTCAACAGAAAGCTGCAATAACTGCCATCACGGAAAAAGAGAAGATTGCCAGACCTGCCATCCGGTTCAGGAAACTTTCCGCAAAGGGTCAAAGGTTCTGGATTATCAGTCCATTGCACCACCGATGCCGGATTTGGAATGTCGTGATTGTCACACCGAAATCAAATTCAACCAGACCACGCAGATAGTCCGGAGCACCTGCACTAACTGCCACGAAAAAGATTACATAGACATGCTGGATAGCAAGCAGAAAGAGATCAAGGATGAATTAATAAAGATAAATGACCAGATCCTGCAGATGAGGAAAAAGGAGAAATTGACTCCTGAGCAGAAAAAAGGGATTGATTATATTCAGGAGAGACTGGATTTATTGGAAAAGGATAATAGCTTTGGAGGACATAATCAGAACCTGGATGATAAAATGATTCAGGATATAAATACAAAGATGAAAGAGTTGTGAGGATAGATTATCTTTTGTAGCGACTGTCTTGAAAATCAAGTATTTTTTAACATAGCGTTAGAAATAATCAGCAGTTTGCGCATTACTGCGACCAGGGCTACCTTTTTTGGCTTTCCTGAAGCTAATAGCCTCTGATAAAACTCTTTGAGCTTCTGGTTAAATCTTGTTGCTACCAGGGCCGGCATATACAGGATCTTTCTTATAAGCCAGCGTCCTCCAGCTATGAAGCTCTTACCTTTCCACTTGCCACTCTCCCGGTTGAAAGGCGCTATCCCGGCCAACGCCCCTATCTGTTTCCTGCCCACTCTGCCTAATTCAGGTAAACAAGAAAGCATACTCACTGCAGTGATAAAACCTATCCCATTCTGCCTCCGCAAAACCTCAATTTTGTGCATGATCTCTTTATCCTTCCCAGATAGCTCTTTTATCCTCCCCTCGATTAGCTTCAGCTCCTTCTCCAGTACCCTGATCACTCTTTTCAGGCTCTTTTCCTTTTCCCCCTCTGAAAGACGAAGCCTGTTTTTCTCCGCCACAACCATATCCTGTATCTCCTGCCGCCTCTTGACAAGCTCCTGCAACTCCAGTACCACCCCACTTAAATCCGGTAACTCCTCTAACTTTACCACCTGCCCAAACCTGGCTATAACCTCAGCGTCAATCCTGTCGGTCTTGGCTTTCTTCCCCACACCCTTGGCAAAATGCCTAACCTGAACAGGATTAACTACACGAACTTGCAACCCCGATTCCCCTAACATCTTCCTGCAAACCCGCTCATACCCACCCGAAGCCTCTATAACTACCAACTCTACCCTGTTGCCCTTTAACCAGGATACAAGCTTCTTAATTCCTTTACTGGTATTGCCGAAGACCCGGCGCACTGGATTAACACTGTCATCTACCAAAAGAACGCAAACCTCCAGCTCTTCTGAACTCACATCGATACCACAAACTATCTGTCCAATGGATCCAAAATCGGATTGCATAACTCCTACTCCTTGTGTATAATATATTTTGGTTAATTTGCCTCTGGTAGCCCATCCTTGCAATGCGGTCTTTTTAGACCGGGTCCGCCTTAGGCGGATTCGAGCTTACAGAGGCTAAAGGGACCTTGCCGACGACCATGCTACAAACGAGCTTCTTAGCCCAAGGGGCGAACGATCTGTCGGCAAGGTTTCCTTTACAAATATACAAAATAAACATCCTAATATACAAGGGGCGTATTGCAATACGCCCCTACATGAAAATTGCATGCATAGTCCCGCAAAGACCTGATGTCCTTGCATGAATTCCATTAATGAAATCATTTTTATTTTCAAATCATTCCAAACAGAACGGTAATCAAAGCTGTAATATTCATAAAGGCTTTAGGTTTTTAACCTAAGGTCTTTTGTTTTAATCTGGATGCAGGAGATTTTACTTGACAAGCGGGGTTTAATTTTTTATTTATCTTAGCTTATGAAGATTGATTTGAAATCTCTCAGGGATGAGGTAAACTATTTAAGCTTAGAAGGAACTGCTGACTCCCTGGGCCTTAAAATCGAATGGGTGGAGTTTCCCCACCCGGTCAAAGTGAACTTGAGAGTCTTACGCTCCGGGAAGAACTATATCGGTGAAGGAAAGGTCGAGACCGTTGCCTTATTCGAATGCTCCCGCTGTCTGAAAAAATACTCACAGCCTCTGAAGGCGGATATCAGATTCCTGCTCAAAGAGGAAAAAGACCAGATAATCCTGGAATCAGAAGACCGGGAAAACCTGGCGCAGACTGGAAATTTCTTCAAGCTGGATGACCTGGTGAGAGAGAGCTTGATTTTATCCATACCTTTGAAGTCGCTGTGCCAGGAGGACTGTAAGGGGCTTTGTCCGACCTGCGGAACAGATTTGAACGTAACAACCTGCGAATGCAAGAAAGAAAAGAACGACCCGCGCTGGGAGAAACTAAGGGATTTGAAAACGGAAAAGAAGTAAAAAGAGAGACGGAAGACGTAAGAATTAAAACCATAAGAAAAGATAATTCAGGAGAAGAAAATGCCACTGCCTAAAAGAAGACATTCCAAGACCAGAGGAGCCAAACGAAGAACTCACTGGAAACTCGACGCTCCGAATGTTACCAGATGCTCTCATTGTCACCAGCCAAAACTGCCTCATCATATTTGCCCGCATTGTGGATATTATGATGGCAAGGAAATCATTACCCCAGAAGAGACAACCTGAGCCGGAAACCCCGTTTTAGAGCGGGAATACGGCATGCAGGGAGGAGTAAGCTTTGATCCGGATCGCCTTAGATGCCATGGGAGGAGATTATGCACCTGGATCAGTAGTAGAAGGTGCATTTTTAGCCTACCAGAAGAAAACCGACGATTTCAAGATCACCCTGGTCGGGGAAAAGGAAAAAATCGAAAAGGAGCTTTTGCGGCTTAATCTGCGCAACTCTTTTTTCACCATAGAAAACGCAACCGAAAATGTGCGGATGGAGGAAAGCCCGACTGAGGCTCTTAAAGAGAAGAAGAACTCCTCCATCGCGGTTGGTACCAGGCTGCAAAAAGAGAACAAGGCGGATGCTTTTATCTCCAGCGGTAATACCGGCGCGGTGATGGCTACCTCTCTTTTAACCTTAGGCCGGTTAGAAGGGGTTGCACGGCCGGCAATTGCCACCTGCCTTCCCACTGAAAAAGGGGTGGTGGTTTTCTTAGACGTGGGAGCTAATGCCGAATGCAAAGCCATAAACCTTTACCAGTTCGGGGTGATGGGAAGCATCTATGCCTCCCACGTTTTGAAAAAGGAATCTCCCAAGGTAGGTCTTCTTTCCATCGGAGAGGAAAGCACCAAAGGGACTGAAATTGTCCAGGAAGCGCATAAGCTTCTGGAAAAGGGCCCGGTCAATTTCGTGGGGAATGTTGAGGGGACAGACGTTTTAAAAGGGACTTGCGATGTGGTGGTCACGGATGGTTTCGTGGGTAACATCGTTTTGAAATTTACGGAAAGCATTGACGGATTTCTAACTTCTCTGGTTCACAAAAGGGTTAAACAGAGCCTGCTTTTTAGATTCGGAGCTTTTCTTCTGAAGATCTCCCTGCGGGATTTAAGGAAGGTCCTGGATTATGCAGAATATGGAGGAGCCCCCCTTTTAGGGGTGAATGGGGTTTCTATAATCTGCCACGGAAAGTCTTCTCCCAAAGCCATCCAGAATGCTATAAAAGTCGGAGTCGATATGGTAAAGGAAAAGGTCAACCAGGTGATCCAGGAGAAGCTGGCGAATAATAATAATTTGATCAGGGGATAAAAATGTCTGATTTCGAATCTACCGAGCATAATAATAGATTTGGTGCTGTTATCACTGGAACGGGCTCCTTTACTCCGGAGAAGGTTTTGACTAATGCGGATTTAGAGAAGATGGTCGAGACCACGGATGAATGGATAACCGCCCGCAGCGGGATCAAGGAAAGAAGGATTGCAGATAAAGAAACTGCGGCCTCGGACTTATCTTTTGAAGCTACAAAAAAAGCAATGGAGGAGGCAAAGATAAAACCAGAGGAGCTCGATTTGATCCTGATCGGGACTGTTACTCCGGATTATCTTTTACCCTCTACTGCCTGCATCCTTCAGGATAAGTTAGGAGCTAAAAATGCCGCGGTTATGGATATAGTTGCGGCTTGCAGCGGGTTCCTCTACGGCCTTTCAGTGGCTCAAGCCTTTATCTATTCCGGGAAATATAAGACCATCCTGGTAATCGGGGTCGAAGTTTTATCCAAGATCACCAACTGGAATGACCGGAACACCTGTGTTCTTTTCGGTGACGGAGCTGGTGCAGCTATTGTTCAGAGGACTCAGGAAAATAATAAGGGCATATTAGCCACTTATTTATGCGGAGATGGTTCCCTGGCTAATCTTTTGCATATTCCGGTTGGCGGAACAAGGACACCTCTGACCAAAGAGAATATCGATAAAGGGGATCAATACATCAAGATGGAAGGAAACGAGGTTTTTAAATCAGCCGTTAGGTCGATGGGGGATGCAGCCACGCGAGCTTTAAAGGAAGCTAATATCTCCGCGGAGCAGATTGACCTATTAATTCCGCATCAGGCAAATATAAGGATTATCGAGGCAACTGCCAAAAGGCTAAAACTGCCTATGGAAAAAGTTTTCGTCAATATCGATAAATACGGAAACACCTCTGCTGCCTCTATCCCGATTGCTTTAGACGAGGCAAGGAAATCCGGCCGGATAAAACCAGGGGACATTACGCTGTTGGTTGCATTCGGAGCCGGGTTTACCTGGGGCTCAGCGGTGATCCGATGGTGAGAAAAGCAGGTAGCTCGTAGCAAGGAACATGTAGCAAAAGAAGAGAGAAGATTAAATTGCTCTCCGTTGGTGTCTTCACCAACGGAACCTTGTTGGTCAGGAGACCAACAAGGAGCAAAAGAGAAAAGAAAAAGGAAAACTGAAAAAGTGAAATAGAAAAGAATAATGACTGTCATTCTGAGCCCCCGCAGGGGGCGAAGAATCTGTTTTAAGTAAAATTCGATTGATTCTTCAGTCGTCCATTTGGACTCCTTCAGAATGACAAAGAGAATGTCGCACAATAAAATTTATGGATAAAAAATTTGCCCTCGTCTTCCCCGGTCAGGGTTCCCAGTATGTGGGGATGGCTAAGGATTTGTATGAGTCTTCTTCTGAGGTGAAAGAGCTTTATGCTAAAGCTTCAGAGAGTCTGGAATATGATTTGGCTAAAGTCTGCTTCGAAGGACCAGAAGAGCTTTTAGTTCAGACCAAATATACCCAGCCAGCCATCTTTGTTCACAGTGTGTCTTTGTGGCAGTTTCTGAAAAAAGAAGGAATTCTTCCTTCCTTTGTAGCCGGGCATAGCCTGGGAGAATATTCAGCCGCAGTTTGCGCCGGATTTTTCTCGTTTGGAGACGGGCTTAAGGCAGTCAAGCACCGGAGCCTTCTGATGCAAAAGGCATGTGATAAAGAAAAAGGGACTATGGCGGCAATTATTGGTTTATCCGGAGAAAAGGTTCTGGAGCTGTGTAAACAGGCTTCAAATTATGGTATAGTTCAGCCAGCCAATTTCAACTCGCCTGACCAGGTAGCCATAACCGGTGATTTAAAAGGTGTGGAAAAAGGGGTTGAGCTAGCCAAGGAATTCGGGGCAAAAAGGGTGATGATGCTTTCAGTTGGTGGTGCTTATCACTCCCCTTTGATGGCTTTGGCAAAAGAAGGGATGGCAGAGGTTCTGAACAGCGTAAAGATAAACCCGGGTCAGGTCCCCCTGATAGCCAATGTTACTGCCACTCCGACCAAAGACCCGGTAGAGCTGAAATATCTTCTGATAGAGCAGATAACCAGCTCAGTTCTGTGGCACCAGTCGATGGAATACCTTTACAGTCAGGGGATAAAAGATTTTATTGAAATAGGCCCTGGGAAAGTCCTGCAAGGGCTTTTGAGGAGGTCTTTTAAAGAGGTCAACTTATTCGGGATAGATAAGCTTTCCGAGCTTGAGCAGTTTGTAAGGGAGTATCAGGCGGTTGAGGTTTAGGATATGGGTTTAAAAGGGAAAGTAGCTTTAATCACTGGTGCCGCACAGGGAATAGGAAAGGCTATCTCTGAAAAGTTAGCTTCAGCCGGGGTAAATTTGATTCTCTGGGATGTAAATTTAGAGTTAGCAGAAAAAGTGGCCTCTGAGCTGCAAACAGAGAAAAATATAAAAGCCCTGGCCCAAAAGGTGGACGTATCAAATTACTCTATGGTGGAGGCAGGTTTAAAAAAAGCGCTGGAGGAATTTTTGCAGATCGATATTTTAGTCAACAATGCCGGTATAACCCGGGATGGACTTTTGATACGAATGAGCGAGGAGGACTGGGATAAAGTTATAGACGTGAATCTCAAAGGCACATTTAACTTATGCAAAGCAGTTTCCAGGATTATGCTGAAACAAAAATCAGGCCGTATCGTAAACATAAGCTCAGTTGTGGGGTTAATGGGAAATATCGGGCAGGTCAACTATTCTGCCTCCAAAGCCGGGCTTTTGGGTTTGACCAAATCGTTAGCCAAGGAGTTAGCCTCAAGAGACATTACGGTCAATGCAGTGGCGCCCGGATATATCAAGACCGAGATGACGGAAAAGATACCAGAGGAAGCGAAAAAGGCTTTTCTTTCCTCCATCCCTTTGAGAAGAGAAGGACTGCCTGAGGACGTGGCAAATACGGTTGCCTTTCTGGTTTCGGATGAAGCAAGTTACATTACCGGGCAGGTCATTCAGGTAGATGGTGGATTGTTGATGTAAAAAAGCTGGTAGCAAGTAGCGAAAAAAAGGGAAGATGAAAAACTGAAAAAGGAAAATAAAAAAACGATAATTGTCATTCTGAGCCCGCAGGGCGAAGAATCTATCTCAAAATCAATACGGCGGATTCTTCGGTCGTCCCCGTAGGACGGGACTCCCTCAGAATGACGCTACGTGAACGGATCAAGAAATAGAGGAAGAATAAAAAGAAAAGAATTCAAAAAAAAAGAGGAGGTGAAAAGATGGCATCAGTGGATGAGAAGGTAAAGGAGATTATCGTGGAGCAGTTGGGAGTGGACCCGGCTCAGGTTACGCCGGAGGCTTCTTTTGTAAACGACTTAGGAGCTGATTCCCTAGATACGGTGGAGTTAGTGATGGCTTTAGAGGAGGAGTTTAACTTAGAGATTCCGGATGAGGACGCAGAGAAGATCACGACTGTGGGACAGGCGATCGAGTACATCAAGCAGAACAGTTCCAAGGAAGCATAAAAGCTCTATTTGAAAATGGTTTTTGCATTAGTAAGAAATCATAAAATCAGGTGAGTTAAATGAAAAGGAGAGTAGTTATCACCGGGTTAGGGGTTATCTCTCCGGTGGGTAACAGCGTGGAGGAGCTGTGGGAAGCTCTGAAAAATGGAAAATCCGGAGCAGGTAAGATTACCAGGTTTGACGTTTCGAATTTTACCACCAGGATTGCGGCTGAGGTAAAAGGGTTTGACCCTCTGCAGTATATCGACAAAAAGGAAGCCCGCAGGATGGGCTTGCACGAGCAGTACTCTATGTCCACTGCTTTTCAGGTAATGCAGGATGCGAAGCTGGACTCCAACTCATTCGACCCGGACAGGGCTGGAGCAGTTATCGGAAGTGGGATCGGAGGGGTGGACGTTATGGAAACCCAGCATTCGATCCTTTTAAAAGACGGGCCCGGAAGGGTGAGCCCTTTCTTTGTTCCGATGATGATCGTGGACATGTCTGCTGGCCTGGTCTCCATAAGGTATAATCTTAAAGGTCCTAACTATGCTACAGTCTCTGCCTGTGCCTCCGGAGCGAATGCGATTGCGGATTCCTTTAAAATCATCCAGAGGGGGGATGCTGAACTTATGGTTACCGGGGCGAGCGAAGCTTCCATAACTCCACTTGCCTTGGCCGGGTTTTGCTCTGCCAGGGCCTTATCCACCAGAAATGAGGAGCCGGAAAAAGCTTCCAGGCCCTTTGACAAATTAAGAGATGGCTTTGTTATGGGCGAAGGATCAGGAATGCTGATTCTGGAGAGTTTAGAGCATGCGCAAAAAAGAGGGGTTAAAATCTATGCGGAGATAGTGGGGGTGGGAATGACTGCAGATGCTTATCATATCACTGCCCCGGCCCCAGACGGGGATGGCGCTATACGCTCGATGAAATTAGCTCTTCAGGATGCCGGGCTAAATCCGGAGGAAGTGGATTACATCAACACGCACGGCACCTCTACAGATTTAGGTGATATAGCTGAGACCCAGGCGATAAAAAATGTTTTTGGGGAAAGGGCTTATAAGATTCCCGCTAATTCTACCAAGTCACTGGTCGGACACCTTTTGGGAGCAGCCGGTGCAGTTGAGCTGATTGCGACCATAAAATCAATGGAGCAGGGGATTTTGCATCCTACTATAAACCAGGAGGTGCCTGACCCGGAATGTGATTTAGACTATGTTCCCAACCAATCTCGAAAGCACCAGATCCGGGTGGCTTTAAGCAACTCCTTCGGCTTCGGAGGGCACAATATAACCCTGGCAATAAAAAAATTCGAAGCATAGACCCTTCTTAAATTTTCCTATGAGATTTGAACCGGGCAGGTTTATCAGGAACTTATTTTTTAAATCAAAGGCTGGTTTAAAAGAAGGATTAGAACAAAGGCTGGGGTATATCTTCAAAGACCAGTCCCGGTTAGAAGAGGCTTTGACCCACCGCTCTTTTTTAAAAGAGGCTGGCAAAGAGAGAAACTCCTCTTATGAAAGACTGGAGTTTTTAGGTGATGCGGTCTTGGGACTTTCGGTCAGCCTGTATCTTTTTGAGAATTTCCCGGACAAAGATGAGGGGGAATTAACCAAGCTCAAAGCCACTTTGGTGAGCGAGGTAAATCTTTCCCGCCGGGCAAAGCTGATCTCCTTAGGGAAATATCTTCATTTAAGCGCAGAGGAGGAAAAATCCGGAGGAAGGTCCAGGCCTTCCATCCTGTCTGATTCGTATGAAGCCCTGTTAGGTGCTATTTTCCTGGACGGGGGCTTGGAAGCAGCAGAGGAGTTTATCCAGGCACATCTTTTGAAAAATCTGAAGGAGACGGCTGAGGATAAATCGATGCATAACTACAAGGGCGAGCTTTTGGAACTGCTGCAGGCTGAAGGCGAAGGTATTCCTAAATATGAGGTCCTGGAAGAGGAAGGACCTGACCATCAGAAGATGTTTACCATCGGGGTTTATTCCAAGGGAAAGCTTTTAGGCCAAGGTAAGGGTGCAAGTAAAAAGGAAGCAGAACAGTACGCCGCCAAAATGGCTTTAGAGGAACTCGAAAAGGAGACAAGCTGAAATGGATTTTCTGTTGACTGAGGAGCAGAAAAAGTTAAAAGAGCTGAGCAGGAAGATAGCTTTGGAAAAAATTCTCCCTAAAAGAGAATATTTTGATGAGACTGAGGAGTTCCCCTGGGAGATAGTAAAGGAGTTAGCTTCAGCCGGGCTGTTTGAGGTTTACATTCCTCAGGAATATGAAGGGAAAGGTGGGGGAGTCACTGAGCTTTCTGTGGTGGCTGAGGAGCTGTCCAGGGTCTGCGGTGGAATTGCGCTTTCCTTTGCCGGGACAGCTTTAGGAACTTACCCGATCCTGCTTTTCGGAAATGAAAAGCAGAAGAAAAAGTACCTTCCACTTATAGCTAAAGGTGAAAAATTAGCCGCTTTCGGGTTGACCGAGCCGAATGCAGGATCAGATGCCTCATCCATTCAGACTCAGGCAAAGAAAGTAGAGGGTGGGTATCTTTTGAACGGAACCAAACAGTGGATCACCAATGGAGGAGAAGCAGAGGTCTATACTATAGTTGCAGTCACAGACAAAAACAAAGGGGCAAGAGGAGCATCTGCCTTCATAGTCGAGAAAGGTTATGAAGGTTTTTCCTTTGGCAAAAAAGAAAAGAAGATGGGCATAAGGGCATCTGCCACCAGGGAGCTTAATTTTTCGGACTGCTTTGTGCCAGAGGAAAATCTCTTAGGCAAGGAGGGGAGCGGGTTTATCGTGGCAATGAGGACATTTGACAAGACCAGGCCAGGCGTGGCAGCTCAAGCCTTAGGTATTGCCCAGGGGGCTTTGGACGAAGCTCTGGTTTATTCCAGAAAAAGGGAACAGTTTGGACAGCCGATCTCCTCTTTTCAGGACATCCAGTTTAAGTTAGCGGATATGGCAACTCAGGTCGAGGCAGCCAGAGCACTGGTCTATTCAGTTGCACTTCTCATCGACTCCGGAGCAGAAAAAGTCTCCAAGGAATCCTCTATGGCTAAGATATTCGCTTCAGACGTAGCAGTCAAAGTGACCAGTATGGCTGTGCAGATTTTTGGAGGATATGGTTACCTGAGAAACTATCCAGTCGAAAAGATGATGCGGGATGCTAAGATAACCCAGATCTACGAAGGCACAAATGAGATCCAGAGGGGAATTATCGCGCTGAACCTCATCAAAGAGATAGTTAGTAAGAAATAATGACTGATATCGGATGACGAATGTCGAATAAAAGATTAAACCTTCCTCCACCCTTCTACTTATAAAGGAGGGGGAATCTTCCGTAGGGGCAGGTTCCATCGCCTGCCTGAATATTTTGGTTTTCGTAGCGCGACCCTTTCAGGGGTCGCTTTTTTGTGGTGTCAGGAGGAACTTCTTCAATATCCCGATATGAAAAGATATCTCAGATTTTGAAGCCAATCCCAGCGCTGAATCTTAGAAATTGGGTTTCGCTTCTTTGATCATAGTTAAACCAGATCTCCGGGTAGCGGTATCGTCCCCGATTGAAAATAACATTATAATCAGTTTCTGCGAATAACAAGATCCGACCTGCCTTAAATTGTAAGCCGAGACCAGGTGCCAGACCAAGATAGTTTCCCGTATGAACTATTTTCGCTCCGCTTACCAGCGTATGGAGTAGACGGAGATGATACCAGCCGAAGCTGAAGCAGAAATAGGGTGAGACTCCGTCATCAGGTTCTGGTAAAAATTTCGCGGAGAGTAAAAGAGAAGTCCAGCGCCAATCAGTGAAATAGGAGATGGGCTCCTCGTAAATAGGGAAGCCGGGTCCAAGGTTCGGCAGGTCTAAGGTATCGTGTTTAAACCAATACTGTTGAATTACCACCCCGAGAGAGAATTTATCCAACGGATACCACTCGATACTACCTCCAAAAACTGGACCACTCTTGACCCTTGAAGGGTAGCTGTCGCCCCAGGGACGGGATATTCCACCTTTGAGGAAGATTCCAAGCTTGCCTTTAAGGCTAATGGCATCACCAGTTGTGAAACACCCTAAGATTAACAAGGCGGTCAAGCAAATGAGTTTTCTCATGATTCTAAACCGACCGAAAGATTTACGTTTCTACAAAGCGAGATGTACCAATCTCCTAATGGGTGACCACCTTTTTCATAATATATCGGTCTCGGAAAATCAAGTACTTTTTTGATAAATGTGTGGACACTCAATTGCAGGCCAAAGGACCAGGGAGTCCTAAATGCCTGGCTAAAATGTCATAGAATTCTCTCCGGACGGGCTGGGTGCCCGAGTCACGAAGCCAACCCATTATACAAAAGGTGGCATTTCTAACTAAAAAGACAGTGGGCGATTTTTTAAAATTAAATATTTGACTTGGGCATTATAAAATTTATATTAGGGTTAAAAGATATTCTCGCATCGTCTAAAATCTTTTGCGCCCATAGCTCAAATGGATAGAGCGCCTGACTACGGATCAGACGGTTGGGGGTTCGACTCCCTCTGGGCGCAAGAAAGACAGTGATTAGTGACTGGTGATTAGCTTAGGGGGAAAAATGATTATAAAGAAGATTGAAATCCTTGCTTTACTGGGCTGCATTGCCCTTTTCCTTACTGTTTGTCAAAACCCTTTCTCCTCAGGTGGAAACGGTGGTTTTAAAGTCGTTACCGGCACAGTACAAAGAGGGGTGGAATGGGAATGCTGGGTTTTAATATCGACCTCCGGAAAATCTTATGAGCTTTACGGTGAAAGGTCTTCAGAAATTAAGAAGGAAGGTATTAAGGTAAAGGTCATGGGGAAAATATTGACAAATACAGTTAGTTTTTGCATGCAAGGTACTCCTTTAGAGGTCATCAGTTATCAAAAGCTGGATTGAGCTAATGTGGACAGAGTCTGAGGAGTGTAGTTTTTTAGCATTTGGGACACGGTTTTTTTTGGCCCTTGCCCTGACCTTTTTGGTCTCGGCGGCAAGCTGCACGAAGCCGATCCCGATATATGAAGTGCCGCCTCCAGTTCCAAGTAAAGTGAATATATATGATGATTTTTTTGATCCTCCTACCTTTACAGTTAGAGCAGGCACGAGGATAACCTTTATTAACCTTGGTTACCATAATCATTCAGCCACCAGTGATCAGGGGGTTTTCGATTCCGGGACTTTAGCCCCAGGACAAAGCTTTTCTTTTACCTTTCAGTACAAAGGGGAATTTAGTTTCCACTGCAAGTTCCATCCGGAAATGCATGCCAAAATAATAGTTCAATGAAATTGTCTACCCAGATTAGTGCGTAGGGGCGACCCGCTCTTCGGCTTTGCTCCCTTCGACTTCGCTCAGGGACTGTGAGCATAGTCGAACAGTCAGAGCAGTGAGCTTGTGCTTCGGCTACTCTCAGCACGGTGAGCTTGTCGAACCGTCGAACTGCGGGGTCGCCCCTACATTCCTATAAAATAATCGTATACTTTTAGATTTGAGTCCTGAACGAGTAGATTGCTTCGTCGGTCAAATAACCTTCTCGGTATGCACCACTTTGGTGCATACCTCGCAGTGACTGAAAAGATAGTCCCTTGTATCGAATATGAACCAGAAACTTAAGAAAGTCATCTCTGCCAGTAGGAGGGTGGACCTTCTGACCTTCTATCCGGATTATCTGATGAAAAGACTGGAGGAGATCGGGAAAGAGAACATCCATACTCTGGTTATCTGGACTAAAAACCCTCAGAAGATTATAGAGAACAAGGGTCTGAGAAAATATTTAAAGTCGATTGACCAGATTTATCTTTTATTGACTGTAACCGGCTTAGGCGGGACTCCCCTGGAGCCTGAAGCACCAGAACCAGACAGGGTGCTGAAAGCTCTGCCAGATTTAACAGAGTTTCTTGGCTCCCCTTTGAGAATTGTCATAAGATATGACCCTTTGATAGATGTAGTCTATGATAAAAATGTTCATCTTTCCAATATTGACTCAAATCTTTTTCAGAATGTTCTTGATTCAGTTAATCAGAATGGAATAAGAAGAATTATCACCTCTTATGTAACTGTTTACCCGAAAGTAAAAAGAAGGCTGGACAAATACAATTTCCAGATAATAGACCATCCCCTGAGTGAAATCAAAGATTTTATCCTGAAAAAAATAATCCTACAGACTGAAAAACTGGGTATGGAGCTTTCCACCTGCGTTCTGCCAGAGATAACTAAAAAAGGGTGTATAGACGGTAATCTCCTCACGGAGCTTCACCCTCGAAAAGAGCCCTGTTCTACAGTTAAAGACAAAACCCAGAGGAAAAGTTGCCACTGCACAAAATCCGTAGATATTGGTATCTGGTTTCCTTGCTACCATAATTGTTTTTACTGCTATGGAAGCCCTACTTTTCAAAGTTCAGATTCAGAGAAAAAAGATTCATAAAACTGCTTTTGTAATTTCCGGTTAGTCCTCTGACCAACGGTCATCTCCTCTGTTGGTAAGGACACCAACGGAGAGCATTTGCCTGCTGGTGGTTGGTCTCCTGACCAACCACAAATTCTTTTTACTGCTAAAGATAATCCTTTTAAAGTCGATAATAAAATAGAAGATTTTTCTTGTATTATTAAGGATAGTCCCCAAAGCAAAAGTTTTTTAAAGAGGTGAGCTGTGAGCCAAGAAGAGAATAGTTCTTTGGAAAATTCTCAGGAGATTAGGGACAACTCCGAACTGGCTTCCTTGGGAGATGAGGAGACCAAAGTTGCCATCAAGGAAGAAATAGAAGAAACTCCTGCACCCCCTCAGGCTGCATCTGAACCTGCATCTACCGGAGAAGAGAAGGTAGAGGATAAAACCGACAAGGTAAAAATCTCAGACATCGAGATACAATCGCCAATTGATGCGATGATCGAAAAGACCCATCTCGATTCTCAAGGTCCTGAAAATATGACAGGACAAAAATTGACGGAGAAAAAACATAAAAGAACCAGAAATTCCAGAAAAAGAGCAAAGACTGAATCTGCATCCGCAGGATCAGATTCTGAAACCACTTCAAACGAAAAAACGGACCTGACTCCTGAAACCGGATACAGAATCTCAACAGAAACAGACAAGCCTGAAGAAGAACCGACCAGGCCTGATACCCTGTCCAGGATTAGACCCCTGGAGGAGCAGAAGGTTTTAAACAAAGGGGTGGCTCATTTTAAGGATAACGTCATAAAGATCGCCGGCGGGTTCAGGCTGCATGCCGGGGATGAGATGAAAATCGGAGACCGGGAGTTCGAGCTAAAGCATCTTGAGCCCAGCAAAAAACCATTATACTGGGGTATTCTGGCTTTGGGGATAATTGTATTATTCTTCATTTTCCTGTCCAGCTTTACCGGACCCAAGGATTCTGGCAAAATGGTAGGAGTGGTAGTGGAAAAAGGGACAGGCGTATTTCTCCCGAATGCCATGATAGAGCTTAAAGAATTAGGCAAGAAGGTTCAGTCCAATGACCTGGGATTTTTCATAATTGACCTTTTGCCAGCAGGCACCTACCAGATACAGGCACAGCTTAAAGGTTATACCCCGGTGAGTGAGAATGCGGTGATAGTCAGAAAACAGACCACCACCACAGTGGTTGAGCTTTCACCTCAAACCGTCTTATCTTCTCCAGCCAAGCCTGAGCCTGAAAGATCCGAACCCAGGACCAAGCCGGTTGCTACGAGCCAGCCCAGATCTACACTCGGATCAGTTAAGATAGAAACCAACGTACCGGGTGTGATTGTTTATTTAGATGGTAGATATTTAGGTGTAGGGAATAATTTGTATGCAGATATCGCACCCGGCACCCATTCTATCAGGCTATCCAAAGATAGTTATCAGGATTGGACCGGTAACGTGGCAGTCAGTGAAAGGTCAACTTCCAGAATAAAGGTAAATCTCAATTCCATAGAGGGCATATCCGGTCCCTCAGGCTCCACCCGGAGTCAGACAGACTTCATAAGTTCAGCTCAGAAAGAATATGACATTGGCAACTATGCCGGAGCAGTGGAGAACTACACCAAGGGACTGCTCTTAGATCCGGGTAACCCTGAAGCCTATTTAGGCCGGGGAAGCTCCTATGCCAAGCTCGGCGAAAAAAGTAAAGCTGTAGCAGATCTCTCCCAGGGAGCCAAGCTTTTTGAAAATAAAGGAAACTATAATAAAGCGGTTCTCTGTTATTCCCAGATCCTAAATCTTACCCCGGAGGACCAGAATTATCTTTACTCCCGCGGTCAAGACTATATCCACACAGGGGAATATGATAAAGCCACTGCTGACCTGAAGAAAGTTACTGAGCAGAATCCCAAGTTTCTCAACGGGTTCACGGAGCTGGGAAATGCCCAGTATGGAGCCGAAGATTATAAAGGCGCAGCAGAAAGTTATACCAAGGCAAGAAAGCTCAGTCCTAATTCCAGACAGATTTATGTGAAATTAGCTCTGGCTTTTACTGCTCTGCAGAATAAGTCCGAAGCTAAGAAGAATTATGAAAAATTTAAAGAGCTTACTACCCTGGCGGACCGGGAGACAATGAAAGATGACCCGGAGTGGATCAAGGTTTTGAAATTCTTGGGCGAGAGCACAGAAAAAGAATTCTGATCAAAAAACATTTTGAATAAAAAGACCCTCGTCCTACGGACGGGGGTTTTTTGTTTTGCTTTTTTGTAGTCGTTAGAGCTTTTGCGACGCCTACGGCGGGCTTTGTCCCCGTAGGGCGGAAACCTTCAGGTTTCCATCTTTTTTGAATAGAGAAAAGATGGAAGGCTGAAGCCTTCCTCTACCTACTTTTTCCCCTGAACTGTCGAATACAAGAGCCTGAGACTACTTTGGTTTTCTTCCTTTGATTACATAAAAGAAACTTGGCCCGCAAGCAATATATTTGCCTTCCTCAATTTGTTGTTGAAGAATGGGTTTGAGCTTGTCGGATATTTCCCGGAAACGCTCATATTCTTCCGGGTTTCCGCCTCCTGCCACAAACTCCTCACGCGTCCATTCCATCCAGAATTCATGCTCGTCTAACTGAGTTTTCTTAACCATTTTTAAAAGGTGCTGTTGTCTGGGATCTTCGTAGGGCGGAATCAGAAAATGAACTATGTCGTTCATCCTGGTGTCGACATCAGTAAGTCCCAGCTTTTTCATCATTGCTGGAACTTTTGAGCCAATGCTATTGTCACCCCGGCCCAGCTTAATGTGGCCCTTGTGGCAAATCAAATGGACTTTCTTGATTAATAGTTCCTCCTCGATATCAAGTTCCGGCATAGACCAATAGGGTTTTATCAGCATTACCGATAGATTATCCGGCTCGTTGCACATGATCAGTCCTCCTGGCTTTGCCACTCGAATCATCTGACTCAGAGCAAGTTCAGGTTTTTCCAGGTGCATCAGAAGAGTCTGGCACATAACCCAGTCCGCGAAATTGTCTGAAAACGGTAACTTATAGGCATCGCCTACCATGAATTTTGCCTCCCCACCAGTCGCCCATTCCTTTGCTGCTTCTCTTGCTTCTTGGACCAATTCCTCAGAGACATCCACACCTAAATAACGTCCGTCTTTACCGAAATAGTGCCAGTAGGTGTAACCTAAATTACCCAGACCACATCCGACATCAACTGCAGTCATACCAGGTTTTAGCTCCAGCCAGAGAGCTAACTTATCAATCGTATCCTTATGCCACATAAACTTGCGCTGTTCGATGAGCATTTCTTTCCAGCGTCCTTCGGACCAGTCGACATTTTTCTTATTTTCACTCATAAGGTTATTTTTGCTCATCGTTGGTCTCCTGACCAACAAGGTACCGTTGACTTGTTCACCCTCAAACAAGTTTGAGGGTGCCACCCAATCGCTTATTTCTGTGTTTCCATCACCCGTCGTTTGCAGTAGGCATAAAGAGCATCGTAGACATAAACTCTTTAGCCAAAATCTCGAGGTCGTCTTTCAGACCCAGAAGTCCAAAACCCTCTGCAATGGCTCTGAACCCAGCAGCTTCTGGCTGGAGATGAAGGTCTTTGGAGATGTCTGCGCTATGAATGATCTTAGCCATGAGTTTAATGGCAGGGTCTTCGATTTTATATTTTTCCACGATTGCTTCAAAACTGCATCTGCCCTCATGATGACCTAATTCTACTCCTAAAGCGTCAAATGGTATGGCTTTTTCACGTTCGGCTATCTCCATAACTTTATCTGCCGGGACAAAGATAAACTCTGCCTGCGGGTCGATGAATTTCTTGATCAGCCAAGGACAAGCCACCCTATCGACTTTAACTTTTTCGCGGGTAATCCATTTCATTTTTTATCTCCCTAATTAGATGCGGTGAACTATGTATCTTTTGTCATTCTGGGGGAGTCCAGATGATGACCGGAGAATCTCTCGAATCTGATTAGAGTAGATTCTTACCCCTCCGGAGGCAGGGTCAGAATGACAATTGTCTTTCTTTTTGATTTTCCTTTATCTTTTTTTCCTTGAACTTTTGAACCATTAAACCCTTGAACCTTGTTTTATTTGCCATGAGGTCTGACGCTACAGATTCATAACGCAGATCGACAATCTTTATTACTTAGGCATTTTGCCCAAGAGCTTGTGTACAAATCGATGCATCTTGTGGAAAAAAACAAGTGGCTCTGCATACATCAGAATACACTCTCCATGCACAACCTGAATGCCATTTTCCTCGCAGAAGCGGATTGCTTTTTCAGAGGCTCCCCTCTTTGCATCCAGACTCTCTGGATTCCGGATGAGGCTATATCTTTTACCACTTTCTCGGTTTCAACTGGAGGCACAATAAGCAGGACTGCGTCCACTGGTTGTGGTAAAGCACCCAGATTGGGATAGCAGCGTTCTCCTTGAATCGTTTCCGCATTAGGATTGACAGGAAACAATCGGTATCCATGTGCCTTAAGCTCCTTGTAGCACGCGTTCCCGAACTTTTTACCCCCGCGTGAAACCCCGATAATGGCTAAAGTTTTTTGCTTCAGAAAATCATCAATTGCGGCTCTGGTTGTCATTTGACTCTCCTTTGTGGATCAGGTTAAAGCTTCATAGCTGGTTCTCTTCTAATGCTTCTCTAAGGTTCCCCCTTTTTTTATAGGTTTTTTTTATTGTAGATCTACACCAGTCGATTTCTTTTCTATTGATTTTAATCAATCCACTTCAAAAATGTCAAGGGGTTTTTTATGAAAAATAGTCCCCTTTTCTCATAAGCAGATTATATCTGATGCCCGATCTTGGAGGGTGCATTCAAGGATAGAGAGGTGGAGTTACCACAGCCTGAAGGCGACTGACTACTCCCTTAACTTTCTTTAATCATTCTGCAAACATCACGATTTTTCTTGACTGAACCTTATCCTTATGCTTTAATTGTCAAGACAAACTGCAACATAAATTTTACTTTTGATAAAATTTCAGAACTGATCAGAAAATTTACTCGAAGGAGGGAAAACAAATGCTACCTTTTAAAAAAATTCTCTGTCCCACTGATTTCAGCCAGCCCTCTTATGAGGCTTTGAAAGCGGCGGATGAGCTGGCATTACACTTCTCGGCTGAGCTTTATCTTGTTCATATCCTTGCCCCGATTCCCGTTATCACCGCTGCTACTACTCCGATGAGCGCAGGAGCTCCGACTACCAGTTTTGACGTTGTTTTATATGAGAAAGAGCTGAAAGGCTCAGCAGAGAAAAAGCTTGAAGAGATAACTGATCAGAGACTATCAAAAGAACTTAAAGTCCAGTCATTTCTGGCATACGGAAAAACCGCAGATGAGATCGTGCGGATTGCGGAGAAGGAGAAAGCCGATCTCATTGTCATATCAACCCACGGCGAGACTGGCTTCAGGCATCTTATTTTCGGCTCAGTGGCTGAGAAAGTGGTAAGGCATGCTCAATGCCCTGTGCTTACCATCCGGGCTTCGCACAAATAGAGCATCTCCCACCTTGAGGGCAAGGTGGGACTACCTGTTAAGTAAGGAGTTTTTACTTGTCATTGCGAGGAGTCCCCGCAGGGGTGGCACCCTCAAACTTGTTTGAGGGTGATGCAGAAATCTGTTCTGTGCTCTTTATGGATGTTATCACCCGCAAAGAGAAAATCGGAGAGGATGATAACATCCTCTCCGAGCAAGAGAGCAAGAGAATTCTTAGCGTCATTGCGAGGAGGTCATTTGACCGACGAAGCAATCCGCATAGACCGGACGGCATCCCCGCCTTGTGGCAAGGTGTGGGGTACCGGACTTTACCTTTCATCTGAGTAAGGACTTTTTAAAATGAACCCCTGGTTTATTTTAATTTTAGCACCGGTTTTCATACTCTTGTGGATATTGTTTTTCTCGCACATCTTTGTCCATCTGACGCTGAATGACAAAACAAGAAAGTTTTCCCTTAACTGGTTAGGTTGTGCCATTTATCTGGACTGGTCCATCCAGAAAATGGGTTTTTGCATATTCAATCAAAGGATATTTACAAGTTCTATGAGAAAGAAGCAGGCCAAGATAAAAAAAGCTGGAAAAACAGGAAAAGTAAATTATATTATCCTCTGGCAGAAAAAAGAGATCCTGGTAAAGACCTTGAAAATAGCTTTCAAATCTTTTGTTAATATGCTAAAAAAAACTAAGCTTGAGAGATTCTCGTTGAGCTTGAGAGTAGCCACTCCTGATCCAGCTTTGACCGGGATAGTGTATGGAGGGCTTTCAAGCTTAAGTTATTCACTTCAGCCTTTTCTGCCTCTCGGGGCAGTCTATCTTTATCCTGATTTTCAAGCTGAGACTCCAAGAACGGATCTGGAGATATCTTTAAAGACCAGGTTTTTCTATATGCTCTGGGTTGGGGTAAAAACTTTTTTGCTTTTGCCAAAAATATCCCTGGTAAAAACTATGAGAAAACTTTTCATTAAAGGGAGGTGAAAAATATGGAGAATCCAGCACAGGAACTTATAAAATCGATCCTGGAGGAGCTGAAAGCCATTGCCAAAACCGAGACCATCGTGGGAGAGCCGATCACCATCGGGGATAAAACCATCGTTCCGGTCTGCAAGATAACCTTAGGGTTTGGAGCAGGCGGCGGGACCGGAGGAGCAAAGGATAAAGGAGAGGGATCTGGTAGCGGAGGCGGGGGCGGTGTAGCTATCTTTCCTGCTGCCTTTATCGTGATCAAAGGTGACGAGGTATCGGTTTTAGGGGTCAAGCCTGGTAAATGGGAATATATTCTGGAGGCTATTCCCGGAATCATCGAGAAATTCAGAGAAGGGAAAAAAGGTAAAAAAGAAAAAGAGGAGAAAACTGAGTAAGTTCTGAATTGATGCCCAAAACAGTTTTTGGAGTATAAACCTTTAGGTTTATCTGTACAGTCCTATTATTTTTTTCTACGCATACAGGTAAAGCTGAAGCTTTACACTCCGACCAAACATTTTAAAAGAGATGAATAGATGAAAGTTATTACCTATCGGGAATTAGAACCCAAAGACCGGTTTATGCTTTTGATGGACCAGGCTTTCTGGTGGCCCCTCTCCCCTGCTCAATTAGAGAGACTGATCAATCTGGACATCCGGTTGAAGAACAGCCCGGTTGGTTTCTGTGCAGTTGAGAACGGGAATTTAGCTGGCTATGTGGGTGTAATGGATATTCCCACAAGAACTGTTTCCGGGAATATAGAAACCGTCGGCGGAATCTGGTGCGTGGCAACCAATCCCCGTTTTGCCAAAAGAGGGATATGCAA
>Ga0209642_10000612_pt1 | contig 23167 bp, 23 predicted proteins | sample RifCSP19_2_FD_184025 | JGI IMG/M metagenome (GOLD analysis project Ga0209642, IMG submission 184025) | Soil microbial communities from Rifle, Colorado - Rifle CSP2_sed 19_2 (SPAdes) (version 2) | ecosystem: Environmental > Terrestrial > Deep subsurface > Rock core/Sediment | place: Rifle... | reverse complement strand
AGAGGTAAGGGATGATGGTAATAGTGCAGGAACGCAAAACGTTACAGATTACTCCCAGGCTTTTGCACTAAATCTTCACAAGTTTGCTGCACGTGCCTCTGTCTATACTGCAGCCTCTACTGGAAATCTTGGTGCTGATTATGCTACAAACTGCCAGACTGTATCAATCACGCCAACTATAACAGGTGATGTGTTCATTTGGGCACAGTTAAATAACGACCCAATGTCATTAGGTGAGGCATTTGAAATGAGGCTACAGGTATCTAATGTAGACCAACCAGGAACACAAACTTCAGACAATTATGAGTTTAACGATAACTCCGATACAACAAACACAATGCCATGGATAATGCAGACAGTTGAGAATCTAACAACGGGTGCGAAAACTCTGGATATTGATGGCTCCGTTGCTGCTGCTGATACTGTAACGGTAGACCAGCGAGTTTTGTTTGCATTTTCAATGGAATTAGCAACCACACCACCAGTCACACTAACTCATACTACCAATTCCTTACTAAAGAAACTAGATAATCTTAAAACACATACTACAGATTCTTTATTAAAGAAACCAGATAACACTCTAATTCATACTACAAACTCATTATTAAAGAAACCTGATAATACTCTAACACATACCACTGATTCATTATTAAAGAAGTTTGATTTAATTAGAACCCATACAACCGATAGTTTACTCAAAAAACTAGATAATATATTAACTCATAATATAGATTCTTTATTAAAGAAACTAGATAATTTACTAATACACACAACAGATTCTTTCTTACAAGGCCAGAAACCAACAGTAACACATACCACTAATTCATTATTAAAGAAATTCGATTTAACTCTAATACATACAACCGATAGTTTAAAGGCACTTCAAATAACCATAACTCATACAACTAATAGTTTACTCAAGAGAATAGATAATGTTTTAATACATTCTACTGATAGTTTACTTAAAAAACTAGATAAATTACTATCTCATACTACTAACTCTTTGTTGTTATTAGAATCATCTAAAAATCATACCACTAATTCTCTCTTAAAGAAACTGGATAATATTAAAATTCACACTACCGACTCTTTATTAAAGAAGTTAGATAATTTATTAATCCATCAAACAGACTCTTTAAAGAAAAGAGTAGATAATATAATTACTCATACAACAGATAGTTTACTAAAGAAACTTGATAACCTTAAAACTCACACAACCGACTCCCTTAGAAAGAAACTCGATGTTGTAAAAACCCATACAACCAGTTCATTCATAACTGCGTTTGGATTATTTCACACTACTAACTCCTATATAGCAGAAAGAATAAGGGGGGCTTTTGCCATATTACCATTTAAGAGAGAAGAAAGACAAACAGAGGCGTTCCAGCGTGTTCAATAACTTAAATACCAGCAATATATATATAATTCAGAGGCCAATACAATGGTAGACGAAATTACAATAGAGGCAGCATTATCACCCGTAAACGATGCTCAATATAATAATGGTGGTACAAACGTAGTTACTAGATGGGATTCTTCAACATCTAATGTTTGGATTTATATTGTATATTCAGATGCAACGGCTTTAAGAATAGCACGTTCAATAAATGGTGGTTCAACATTTGTAGAACAGACACTTCAAGCAACTACGGGTATGGTTGGCCCCAGCGTTTGGTATGATAGATGGACACCCGGTGATACAACAGGAACAATCTTACATATAGCAGCGTGTGACCCCTCAACAGAAACACTAAAATATTTTTCATGGGATTTGGCATCAAACACGGTAGGTTCGACAACAAATATAACAATTCATACATTTACTACAATATCTGGTGCTGCTGCATCAGCAGATGGTGGAACCACAATTTGTAAAGGAGCAAATGGAAGTTTATATACTGCAGCAAAAGCAACTACTACCTCGGGATGGGCCGTAAGACAATCTACAGATAATGGTGGAAACTGGTCTGATATTACTGCACAGGGAAGTAATGTTAATACAGCGATGAATCAAGTTAATGATGTTTTAATATTAATTCCATGCTCCATTACGGATGATATTATGGCTGTAGAATTTGATACTTCCGCACAGATTTTACAATATCAAATATATGACGACTCTGCTAATTCTTGGGCAGCACCAATAATAATACAACAAACGTTTAATTCCCAAACATCCGTTGTTTTTCCATCTCTATTTAATGTAACATTAGATAAAACCACCAGTAATATTTATTTAGTATATGGTGTTATAAGTACAGCATCGGCAGGTAATATATTATTTAGAAAATTTACTATTTCTAGTGGTACTTGGTCAAACCCAGTGTTTCTTTTTAGAGAATCAACGACTGGTGTGGAAGCAACAAATCTTTTTGAATTAGGTAGTTGTGCAATAGAACGTGACCAAACCAATGGAATGTTAGTGGCTTTTTACACAATGGGAAATAATCTATCAGATATGGCATTGTTTATTAAAACATCTAGTGATGATGGTCAAACATGGAGTGATGGTTTAAAACCACTTATTACCATAGATGATTTTAGATATTTGGCGTGTCCATTTGTGATGAATGATATAGAAGAAGGATGGTATTGTGTATGGACAAACGATGATTTGGATGATTTACTTGGTTTAGCAGCAGAACAATTTGGTACTACTGCAGTGGGTGTTATTAAATACTCTTTAGTAACAGGTAATGTAAAGGATAATAATGGAAATAATATAGAAAATGCTGAAGTTAATATGTTTAAAGTTGAATCAGAGCAAAGAACTGGTGGTAACCCGTTTTCATATCAGGGGAGAAACTTAACAAATTCTAGTGGTAATTATAAGATTTTAATTAATACTCTAAGATTAGACAATCCAAAATACCAAGCGATAGTAGAATATGATAGAGTAAAACAACATATTTTTAAAAACGCACCAACATTAACAACACTATCAACAGGAACTATATTTGCCAATAAATTCTCTAATTTAATATCGGGGGATAAAATAATTGGTGTTACACTTATAAATGGGCCACTTTCTAATAGTAATCTTCGTTTTAAAGCATATGATGATTCTTCTGGAAGTCCTAATTCGTTATTAGGAGAGGTAATAGTAAATAGTAATAAAGGTGGTACTGCCAGTGGTAAATTTCCAACAGAGATTACTGTTCCAAGTGATGGTATAGTATGGATTGCATTTGAAACTTCTCTTAATATAGATGTTTTTCAAAACACGGGATTAGCAAGTGGAACAACCAAAACAGTAGCACATACATATGGAACAGGCCCAGACCCATTTGGTACACCTACAAACCAAACCTACGGTATTTGGGTTGGTATTTTTGGAAAAGCAAAAGTAGATGCAACTATAGGGGAGTTTATAGATTGAGAAAAATAAAGATTGATTTTTTTAAATGTAAATGTGGTTTTCAAGCAACACTAAATAATGATATAAGTAATCATGTAAAACAAAACCTTAAAATGGTAAATGGATTACCAAATCTAGAAGGACATGTATTTACCAACATGAAGGGAAAGACATGGTAGGTATATGGCCCTCATCAATAAAGATGCAAGATTAAGATTATTATCAGAAAAACCATTTTCACCTGTAGAGAAAGACGGTAGATTAAGAGCACTTAATGAAAAACGTTTTTCTATAAATCATAACACAGACTCCCTATTAGCAGGTACAATATATCATCATAGAACAGACTCCTGGAAAGCATTTGTAAGAACTAAAACACACACTACCGATGTGCAAATATCGAGAGGTATTGCACATTCAACAGACTTGAGTTTAAAAAAACATCAAACACTAACTCATACAACCGACTTATCAAAAGAAAAATATATTATAATATCTAAAATAGAGTTAGAAACACCAAGGATTATAACCCATTCCACAAACTCTTGGAAATCACTTGTAGTAACCAAAACACATAACACGGATTCACAAATAGTACCAGCAAAAGCACATACTACAGAATCACTTTTAAAGAAAATAGATAATCTAAAAACACATTCCACAGACTCTCTAAAGACGTTTGTAATAACCAAAACACACAACATGGATTCTTTCTTTAAGAAACATAATATTAAAATTCATACAACAGATAGTTTAATAGGATTACAATATTATCATTATGCAGATTCCTATATTGCAATATATAATTCTAAGAACCACTCAACAGATTCATTATTATATACAAACACACCAAGACACCACACAGACTCTTGGTTATCGTTTAGAGAGGTAAAAACACAGTTCCATAGAACAGACTCTGTTTTTCATAAATTTGATGTGATTAAGACTCATACAATAGACTCTGTTTTACATAAATTTAATGTTATAAAACTACATTTAACAGATAGTTATTTTAAGAGAATCATATCACATACTACAGACGCATTAATTGGAAGAATAAAAAGCCATACAACCGAATCTTTACTAAAGAAACTAGAGAATATTGAAGAACATGATACCAACTCTCTTTTAAAGAAACTAGATTTAATATTAACTCATACAACCGACTCCTTAAAGAAGAAACTCGATAATATAATAACTCATGCAACTAATAGTTTATTAAAGAAGTTAGATAATATAGTTACTCATAATACAGATTCTCTATTATCACAAATAAATCAAAAAACTCACACCACAGACTCTCTTAAGAAAAAACTAGATAATATACTAACTCATTTAACAGACTCTATTTTAAAGAAAAAACAGTCTATAACTCATACAACGGATTCATTAAAAGAAAGGATATTAATAATATTACATTTAACTGACTCATTACTTCTTCTAGCAGATAGTGTAAAAACCCACACAACCGACTCGTTACTTTTAGAAACAAATAAAAAACTAACTCACGCTACAGATACATATATAAAAGAAGGAGAAATAATAACAACACTTATCTTTAAGAGGGTAACTAGGGAGACAAGCGTAATACAATAAAAACTATATAAATGAAGGTAGTATATAAAAGGTATGGCACATGGTAAGTTTTATGTTGGGCAGGTTGGGGCAAGATTTATAATAAGGGTAGAGGAAGACACTCTTTCTGGCCACCTATCATATGATTTAACCCAAGCCGAAGTAAGCACCATAGGAATGGAGTTTAAATCCCCAGATAGAAGAATAAAAGGCCCATATACATCAACTATTAGGACTGGAACATCGGATGAAATGGAGTTTACAACCACAGATGCTAATTTATTAGATATAGATGGAGTATGGAAATATAGGGGGGTTATAACTACTACAGATAGTGATACTTATAAAACTCTATATGCAAAAGAACAGGTAGTAGAATAAATGCCTTTACCCGGTGGCCGTTCATTTAATGAAATGGTTGAGCATGTTAAACGTACTCAAAATGTAGATGATGAGTCTGCTAGAAAAATAGTGGGTTCTATAGAACATAAAATAAAGAGGGGTAAACTACAATTAAAATTAATGCAATTAAATGCTGGTAGGTTTGACCCCAAGAAACCAAACGAATATGGAGATACAGAAGAACAAGCAAGAGCAAGAGAATTAATAACAGCCGTTCAGAAGAATAGAAAACTACAACCGTTTATGAATAGTCCAGAAGGAAGAAAAGCAAATAGATTATATGTAGATTATGGAATAAAAATTAATCCAAAAGAACATCTAAAGAAAGAACAGATGAAGGGTGCTCAATTAAAAAAAAACAACCACTTAGTTAGTTGGTATGATACACCATTAACGAAATACGCCTCTATGAAGTTAGTAGAGGAAAATGGTAAGTTTGCAAAATATTGGCTACTTAACGCAAAAGACGTTAATGGTAATGGATGGGGTGTAACTCAATCATCTGTTCCAAGAAATATAATGTCATTTATAAACAGACCGTTTGTTATTACTGCTAAATCGTGGATACCAGATTCTGCATATGGTAGTGTATATGACCATCCACATATTCCAACAAACGATATGAACGCAATTCTTAAACATCAAGAACATTATAGGGTTGCAAATATAATTGATGTTCATGAGAGAGATGGTGAATGGTTTGCTATTTTAGAACGTAACCCCAAATACGCACACCTAACTTTACCACCATTTTGTAGTCCTGCTATATATCAATTAGATGCTTTAGAACATGAATCTGCATTATCAAAGTGGATGGGTTTACACCTTGCTGGATTAGATGAAAATCCCGCTTATGGTGCAAGAATAGCAATATTTAGAGGTTCTTGTGATGGTCCAAGAGGACAATGTGTGCACCAATTAAAAGAAGCAAAACAATACAACGCTATAAGAGCAAATAAATCAGAAATGGAAGAAATAAAAGCGGGGGTAGGTGTAATATTTAAAAAAGAAAACAAATCCCCACTAGAAAGAGATTTAATGGATAAATTTTGGAATGATGATAATACTGCTGCTAGGCAATTAGGAGTGTTAGGTAGAACAAACGATGATAAGAAAACAGATTTATTAGAAGAAGATACTACTAGTGGATACCATGATTTTGAACGTGACCAAACGGATATTGATATGTCAAAAAGAATTAATCCAGAACATCCACATACTCCTTATGACATAATAAAGAAAATTAGGAGCGGAAAAATAAAACTAATGAAGATGAAACTTGCTATAATGGAACCAGGCACTACTTTTCAATCGGAAAAAAAAGTAAAAAAAATAAAACAATTATACCCAGACAGAAGAAAAGTAGCCATATCTCAAAGAGAGAAATTGGAACAATCACAACTAGATAAACACCATTTTGATAAACAAGCAGATGATTTTAAGAATGAAAAAATAAGAAAAAGAATAGAATTAGATTACCCACAATTTATCGATGAAAATGCAACTGCACGTAGAGTAAGTAGGAGGTTTTCAGAATCTAGATTTGAATTATTATCAAATCCAAAATCACAATTTAAACGACTAGCCAAAATGAAACTAAAACTAAATTTATTAAAAATTGCTATAAGAACAACCTTCCCAAAAATAGCCGATGTTAAGATTAATCCAGAACATGGTAGAACCATAGCAGATGCTTATGACCAAATGAAACACGACCCAGAAAACCCAGAAGTAAAGGCTGCTTATGGTGCTTTAATTAAAGAAACCAGTCAACAATACGAAGATTTAATAAAAGGTGGTTTAAAAATAGATAAAGTGACAGACGAATCTAATGCATATAGAAACTCCGCAGAAATGCATAGGGATGTATTAGAGAAAAATCATTTAAATTACTTCCCAACAGAAGGTGGTTTTGGGCCAGAAGGTAAAAATAAGGACCATCCAATGTTACAACAAACTAAATTTAAAGACCCAGAAGGTAAACCAATGTTAGCAAACGATATGTTTAGAATAGTTCATGATATTAATGGACATGTTAGGGGAGAACCTAGTGGGTTTGGACCTAGGGGAGAACAACAAGCATATTTGACTCATAAACAAATGTTTAGTTCTAAAGCAAATAAGGCATTATTTACAGAAACTGCAGGTCAGAATAATTGGGTAAATTTTAATAAAAAATCTGGCGAATCTAATAGGAAGAATCCTAGAAATACACAATATGCAGAACAGAAGGCAGGTTTATTATCACCTAATATAATATATGGGAAGTGGCATATATGAGCAAACATAAAAAATCTAGAAGATTAACAACAGAATCCATGAAGGAATTATCAGAGATAGATAGAAGTCAAACAAAACATGCCATAATTGGTATAAAGAAAGATTTTGATAGGAAAGATAAAATCGAAGTCTTTAAAACAGAAACAACATCAGAAATGAAAAGGAGAAGGTTTGATGATGCTATGAGTAAAACTAAATTTAAAAGATTTCAAGATGAATATCAAGCAGAAAATAAATTTGTAGAAACAGGAGAAAAAATTAATCCTAATAAAGCATTTAAAGGTAATATAATAGATTATAAAGAAAGAAAAAAATATGCGAAAGGTATAAATTGTAGTCCTTGTACCATTAAAGCCATGTCTAGATTAAGAGTACAATTAGCAACCATGAAAAAGAAAAAATCTATATCGGATGATATAATGGATAGATTTGAACACTTTTTAGAAAGAAAACCAAAGACAAAAGGAGTTAGTGGAGTTTTTGACCCATCTGGAATGAGGATATTAGATGCCAATATACCATCTGATAGTATGAGATTACAAAACCTATTTGGTAATAAAAACAGTTTAATAGGTTTTAATAGTATAACAGATACTAGATTAGGACCTGCAAAAGACCCCAATTTAATTAGAAAACAATTAAGAGAGATTGAATCGAGGGGTGGAACCCCAGCATTAGGATTTGATGAAGGTAGTTTAGAGGCTGTAGATGTAGCAACAGGAACAAAAGACGAACACGTGTTGGCAAAATTACTACCACATCAAAAAAGCACAGGTATATTAGACCCTAAAAATAAATTTAGAATAGTACAAAATCCAAACTTCTCTTTAACCTGGAAGTAATACTAAAGTAATACTATATATTTAACCTTTATATACTAGAAAAAAGCAATATTTATTAATAACATGTCAAACACATACAAAGATATACATGCTAAGTTAGTCAAAATTGCACAAGACCAACTAGATAATGCTAGTGGTCAGGCCCAAGGTACAGCAGGTCCACAAGAAGTAGTTGATGCACTTACACAAGTAATTGATGAACTACAGACAGTGGCAAACGCAATACCAGCAGAGCCAAGTCAAAATGAAGAACAGCCTGGTGCAGAAGCAGCACCCGTAGCAGCAGAACCAGAGGAAAAACCACTGGGGGCTAAAGTAGACGAGAAAGATGTTAAGATTAAGGAACTGACTGCAAAAGTCGAATTACTTAATTCTCATATTGCCAAAGAACAACTTGCAAAAGTTGCAGAGGAATATGCAAAAACAATTTCAAACGATACTAGAAATCAACAGGCCAAATATGATGAAATCATGAAAGGTGATAAATCATCGGATTATTGGACTGCAAGACTTGAAGCAATTAATGAATTTACAGAGGCTAACAATGTAAACACACAATTTAGTAAACCGGCAAAAACAGAATCCTTCTATCGAGTTGCAAAACAAGGTAGACAACTGAATGAGGTTATGCTATAATGGCATTTGGATTAACCCCTGCAGGAACAATTACAAAACAAGCAACCGGTGTTGTATCGACTCGAAGAATCGGTGTAAATAACGGTGTCAACGTATCTAAAGGAAACGTTGTATATTTACAAGTAGACGGATTTGCAACCATAGCATCTAGTGCAGATGATGGTGGATTTGCAGTTGCTTTAGAGCCAGGTAATAACACAGCAGGTTCAGATGGTGATGTAAGTATTCCTATAGCAGTTGGTGGACACTATGTTACTGTGGTTTCTACTGGTACAATTAGCCCAGGAGAACGAGTAAAAATAGGAGCAACAGCAGGTCAGGTTGCAGCAGCAACAACTACAGAAGCCGAATCTAAAATTGTAGGTACGTATTGGGGCAAAGAAGGTGGAAAGGTCGTAAAATCAACTACATCAGCAGATAGTTATAAAGAATCATTTACAGACCAAGCAGACTTTGTACCAGTAAATTGTGGAGCAGGAGACGTTATTGAAGTGGAGTTGAAGAAATAGAAATGAGAAGCAAAATTTTTGAAGCAGAAGCAACACCAGAACATGGTTATCAAATATGGAGAAACCCAACAGATAATATACTGTATGGTTCTTATGATGTACCAAAATATGGTTTTACCGAAGCAGGTGCTTGGCCAATCTACGATGTTAATCAACACTTAAGTAATGTTAAATACGCAAAGGAAGGAAAAGACCTCTCTGGTAATGCATTTGTAGACCAAGAATTTAAAAATCTGGTAGATGAATATAGAACCAATGTACGAGCAGGTGGAAGACAAAAAACAGCAGCCTTGCGTTCACAAAAAAATAGTGCCGTAAACATTGTTAATGTATGGACAGAAGTTTTAGGTAGACTAGATAGAGTCTATGCTGGAAAGAACCTCGCAAAAGAAATTGCCGTACCAAACCTCTTAATTGAGATTGATACAGTAACTAAATTTACAGGTCTAACCAAATTAGATGAAGGTATGCTACCACAAAACAAAGAACTTACATATAGCAGAGATTCATTTAGAGCAGAAAAGTACGGACTCAAATTCGTTATCCATGAAGAAGCAAGATTGGTGAACGTTCATAATGTTCAGCAAGACTCAATTCAAGTGGCAAGTAACAAAGTTGACCAACGTGCATCATTTGATGTAATTAGTGTATTAGAAGCAGGTTTGACCACACAAGCAGCCGGTGGACTATGGGAAGCATTTACTTCATCCACAGACCACTCAACTTATAGCCCATTCGTGGATATAGGAATTGCTCAACTAAATATTGAGGGTACTGGTGTAGGTGGAAAATTAGATAGACTTGGTACACATCAATTAACATACGTAGATTACTTAGGTAACACATATGTAAGGGGTGTAGCATCTTCAAGTTCTGTAGAATATTCATTTGAACCCGGAACTAAAGCATTAAAAGGCATTGAAGGAATTGGCTTAGTAAACGATAACTCCATAACTCAAGGAAACGCTATCGCAACTAGTGTCACACAGGAACCAACTTGTGCATACTTCCAAGGTCCTCAAAGGATAGGAAGTGCTCATGATGAGGAAACCGGTGATGATAAATACTTTATCATCGACTATCATAAGGCTGCAATTATTCAGCCAGAAACTGGTAGATTGATTACTGGTGTAAACACTCCAAGAGCCTGGTAAGTTAATTAAATCCCTTTTTTTCTTTTTTTTATTTCATTCAAAACCTTATATAGTAGTAATACTCAAATAATACTATGTCAGTACAAAGAAAGAAAAAGGTTTTAGGTTTTTCTGATTATTGGGGTCAACAGATTTTTAGACAACAGGATGGTTCTAAAGAAAAATTATGGGCATTGGTTCGTAAAAAATATGCAGAAGACGATGTTGAAAGAAAGGGCCTAGGTACATACGTTGGTGTAAAAGAAGAATATATTTATGAGATGGAAACAGATAAAGACCCAGAATCTGAAACTTTTGGACAACGTGTTCCAAGAAGTAGAACTGTTTTTGATACGTCTGGAAAATCACATGTAGAACCAATGCCAGTGGAAAAGAAAATGAGATTAACAGACGATGTTACTCCTGCCAATATTAAAAAATATCAATCGTTAGAGGGATATAACCCTATTTTTGGTAGTACACAATTATATTGGGTAATTAATGGAAGAAAAATAAGATGTGAAACCCCAGATGATTTTTGGGGCCATACAATAAAAGAGGTAAAAGAATTAGTCCTACCCAATAAGGTTAGTATTGTTCCAACATCAAAATGACACTTAGAATATCTTTTACAATAAATGAGGAATTAGCAGAAAGGCTTAAAAATTATGCTAATATTTTTGCCCAAGGGGAAGAATCTGAAAATGTGTCTAAGGTCATATGTAATTTAATAGAAAAACATATACCATACCTTGTAGAAGATATACCTAATAACGATGTTATTCTTGAAGGCATTGGTCACGGCTAAAAAATTCTTTATATAAAGGCAACCCTTAAATAGTGTATCTTGGCCACACCTACACCAGCAAGTATAAAGGCTTTATTAGACACTGGAACCTATCCAGAAAATACAATTTCTAGTGGGAATATTTATGATTTTATTAGACCAAGAAAACTATATCCTAGTATTGAAATTGAAATGTCAAAACCAGAGGGCAAATCAGAAACCCAGGAAAAAACACAGCGTGGATATACATTTTTAATCCATCTTTATTATAAACAGTTAGGAATAGGAACTGATGAGATAGGTAAAATTACACAAATAGAAGACCAAATTGTAATTTTATTAGATACTGCAACTTTAGGAGACCATAAAGTAGTAAACGAAATATTTGATTGGACTAGGGAACAACCAGATAGAAAACACCCATTTTTCTATATGTCTACATTAAAACTAATTATTTCTAGAGTAACAGAAACCACCACATTAATACCAGATGGTGTTTTGAAATTCCAAGTAAGTGGTTCACAGATAGAAAACCCACCAATAGCAGACCATACTTATATGAATGTTTATGATGTTGAGATTTCAGAGGGGTTTAGGGATATAGAAGAAATGGTAACTAGTAATCCAGATGGTTCACATATACCGGTTCATTTTGCATCAAGGTTTGCAGGTAGATTTATAGGTAATTTTCACTTAGATTCTGCAGATATTGGCACTACTGGGGAAAAACTGAATAATCTAAAAAACATATTAGCCAATGGGGAGAAACCCAACTCTATATTTATTTATACTAATAAAGACTCTAATATACCACCATCAACCATCACAGAAACAATAAATATGCATATAGATGAAATTACCAGAATATACTCTACTAATGATTTAACTAAATATCGTGTATTAGGTAAATTAACTAAACCAAGCACGATAACGGCTACTTAAATCTTTATAAACCAATAAAGCCAACCTATATATATGACCAATTTCGGTACTATGGCTGCAAGGGTAAACTCCCAGGCGTATAAAGTATCTATAACTAACTCTACTACTGGGGAATATTTATTTTTACAGGATGCTAGGATGATTCTGGGTCATACAGAATTAAAAGAACCTACTACTAGTGGTGGTAATGTTTATTATTCTGGAACCTCATCTAATAGATTAATAGGAACCATCTTATATACAAAAGATGTATTTACACAGTCTAATATTGGTTTTAACGCAACTCTATTAACAAGGGTTAATGGTGAAGTACCTATAATTTCTGCTACTATAACTTTAACAGATGCTGGTAATACAACCACAACTTTTACATATACGTCTATGTTAAAAGTGGAGTCTGTTGATACATTAAAGGCTGCAGAGGGTGGAGTAAAACTAGCAGTATCGTATATACTAATAAACGACCCAACATCGGTAACGTAGGAGTTCTAAATGAGCCTGGAATTTTCTAGATTAAGGCTCGACAATGCGAGTCAAAGAATAATGAAATTTATTGATGAAAACATTGTAGGGTGGACAGAAGAAGAAATATTAAATCCTATATTAGATACTGTAAGAAGCCTTGGTTTATCACAAAGAGTACAAGATGCAATATCTGTAGAAAAAACAGATTTTATGAAAGCGGAAGTTATATTTGATTTACAAATAGATGGTACAGATGTATCAGATTTATTAGAAAAAGGATTTAGACCACATGAAATAAATGCGAGGGGTAAAGATATGAATGGTGCAGATTGGTTAAGATGGTATGATGAATCTGGTAAAATACACTTTGCACAAAAAGTAATGCATCCAGGATTTATAGGGTATCATTTTATGGAAAAAGGATATAATGATAATGAATATAATTTACAAAGACGTGTAGAACGAGAAACGGAAGAATTTTTAGAAAAGGAGAGGCTTAGATAATGGTTATTAGAATACCCATAGAAGTACAAACTTCTGAATCAACAGAAATAAGAGAACTTTTGGATAGAATTGATAGAGCAGAAGGTAAATTATCTACAATGCGTACTGCTATACCAGGAAGAACTGATGCTGCAACATTATTAGGATTTGAACAAACTCCACAAACAGGAATAACTAGAGATAATAATAGATTTTCTAGAACCGCTTTAGGTGTTTCCGAAGGTGCTAGAACAACTCCAATAGGAACACCAACAGGCGTGGGAAGCGATGCTGCTTTACCTAGGGGTCGTGGTGGAGTTTTATCTGGTAGTGGTGCTCCACAAGATTTAGTAAGACAGAATCAATTTAATGTATTATCAGATGAAGTAACTAGTTTAGAACAAGAGTTTAATAAAATTGCTGGAATAGGTACAACCGCCGTGGGTGCTATTGGGTCTTTTACAAAAGGTGGTGTTCTAGGATTATTAAGTAGTGGTGTTGCAAAATTAATACCACCAGCATTATTAATACTTTTAGCAAAACAAATATTTGATATGGTTTTAGAATTTATGTTACAGCCTGGTGGACCGTGGGATAGAAAATTTAAAAGAGATTTTGCAAATGAATATAATACACTACGTTCCAGAGACCAAAAAGGACAGTTAAGAACAGGACAACAAGAAATAAGACTTAGTTATGGCCCAATAGGAAAAAGAGTAAAATCTTATGATGTTGGTAATACATTATCTGGTGTAAAGAGAGGGTTGTTTAACGAAGACGAACTTTCATATATTAGTAGGGGTCAACCATAATGGCTGGAAACTCTGCTATTTGGAGAGCAACAAGCCTGGGAGCAGAAGGTTCTAATTCAGGTGATGTTATAGAATTTAATCAGGGTGCTTTACCAACTACAACAGGATATATATCTACAACAGAAATAGAATTTGATGTAGAACCAGCACATAATGAAAATTCTAAAGGAACCATTGATGAATATCAGTATGTTGGTTTACACTCAATTCCAGTCATAATAACCGGCCATATACAAACCCCATCTAGTACAACACTAACAAATATGATTAAAAAATGGGCAATAGAAACACAGGTAAACGGCAGTTTTCCAAAAGCAAGATTTGGATTAAGACTCAATGATAATCCCATAGTTAATTTAACACCAACTTCTACTAGGGGATATTTATTAGCAAATATTAAATTAATTAGACCTGTAGAATTTACTGGTAAACTAGATTTTATAGCAAGACTCGTTTTTGTTGGGGATGTTGGTTCATCTCCATACACGTGGTGATAAAAAATGACCTCTTTATGGCAATCTGGCTTAGAAATAAGATTAGACCCTGGGGGAACTAATACAGACTTAACACCAGACTTTATAGCAATACCACTATTAACAGATGTGGTAACAGACGAAGTAAGACAATGTATATTAGTATTATCTGCAAACGATGGTAAATATATTACTACTTCCCCAATAATTAATCAGTTTAATAAAATAAGAATAAATCATACAGACGAAGACGGGAATATTTTTAATGAAGTATTCGAGGTTATTAAAATTATCCCCAGACAAACACAAAGAGAAGGAACAAAATTAGAATTACATCTGGTAGATAATTCTCATAGTTTACAAGACATACAATATATAAAACCACATTATAGTGAAACACCAAGAAACGTATCTATTGATATATGTCAATATTATAATTCGGAGAAAGGTTCATTACAACCAACAGTAATAGATTACGACACCTCTGCAAATAAATTACCTAATTGGGTTCTTAATAATTATGATTTCGGATTAAACGAGGACTCTTGTTTTGATAGATTAAAAGAAGTTGTAGATAAAAACGCTGCTAGTGGTGATGCTGGTGGTGTTTTTGATTTCTATGAAACAAGATTTCATACAGATGAATCAAATCAAAACTTAATACATCTTAAGGCGTTTGTAAGTGGTTCAGAACCAGCAAGTCCTATAACAATATCTTCATCTAATTCATTAAATATAGGAGAATCAGAAGCAGGGATAGAAGCAAAAACAGGAACGATTGTTATTAATTGGGGTTCTAATAATGATGGAACATTAGATACCGGTTTTAGTAGATTTAGAAGTGAGAAAGAAGCATTTGATTTACATCCGGGGTGGATTAATGATGGTATTTATTTAATTGGTAATAGGGTAAGATGGAAGGGAGTTGTTTATCAATCAATTCAAAATAACAATGTAAATCAACAACCAGATATAACAATAGGTACTTTCTGGATAGTAAAAACAGAAAATGATTTATTTGGTGCTATTATAACATATAGCCCATGGACTAGAAACAAAGCAACGCTTATTAAAAACAGTGGTTCTAATCATGACGACCTTGGTAGTTCTTCCGTGGAACCCTTCGGGGAATCTATGTGGGATGGTAATTTGGTTGTATGGGATGATTCTTCTAATGCACCTTCATTTAGAAGTTGGGTTCATCTTCGTGCATTTAGTAGTTCAGATATAGATATACGATTTTTATATAATAATGATTTACACGAAGGAGAATATAGAGGATTAAGAGTTTTAGTAGACCAGAATAAAGGTAGTATTGGTTCACCTTGGACATTAAATGGTGGAAAAGATATTAATGAAAGAGTGTTTGCTAATGCAATAGTACAACGTAATGGTAATAATTATGGTGGTTCAGATGAATATAAAAACTGGGATGTTATGTATGAAGCAAAAAGTACAACACAGAACGGTTTTATGTGTGCAGTTAGAGAGGAAGGTAGAGTATATGTTTATGATAATACAACAAAATGGGTAAACAAGGCAGGTGATGGATTTGCAAATGATTGTTTTCATCCATATGTTTCTTGCACTAATGATGGTGGAATTTTATCTACTTCTTTAGGAGATACTAGTTATACAGCAAATACTGCATCTGCTGTAAAGATAGTTTATCAAAATACTAGTATAATACCACCACCAATTATAGGAATATTACAGGCAAAAGATGCTAATTATTATTCTGGTGGATGCTGGATTAATTTTTCTGTCCCCTACCCAGAGAGCACATTTCGTGCAATATCAGAAGACGTTGGTGATATTTATGGTGGTGGTTTACAAGGAATAACTGTAAAAGAACCAGCAACATTTGATAGTCAGAATATGCATTTAACCCATGATGGATTAAGAGGGTTCAATCATGGTTTATCTAGTGCAGATTTTGGTCCACTTGGTTCATTAGACTTTTTCATAAAACATCTAATAGAAGTATTAGGTTTTGTTGAAGCGAGGGGAGATTTAAAATGGAGATGTTTCTTCTTTGATACTTCGGATAATGTAGTATTCCAAGACTTTACACTACCACATAATGGAGTATATGAAGCAGTTAGTTTACCATTAACTGGATTTCAAGCGTATAGGGGAAGAAGACCATTTAAAATTGGGTGGGATTCAATAATACCACCAAAACAATTATCACCAGTAAATCAATTCTTTTGGAGAAATATTAAATTAATATGCCTACAGTGGCAAGAACCCTATGATAATGATGGTAGATATACACCGGGTATTACAACAGAGGGTATTATTGGTGCTACACATACAGCGTGGATAGATGGATTAAGATTTAGTAAGCCATTATTAGCGGTTACAGATAGTGTTTCTGATAGAGTTATACAACAACAGGGAAAAGAATCACCAAACACAATTAATTATGTTCAATTATTACAGGATGCAAAAGCAGAACTAGAAAAACAGAAATTCCAAAGAAGACAATATGATGTGGTAACTAGTGGAAAATATAATATAAAAGCCGGTGAAACATTTTTATTAAGTAACCCAAATACGGTTCCACTAAATAATGATTCTGGTGCTTCTGCAAATATATATAAACTTGTAGCAAAAAGAATAGAATATTCTATAACAAAACCAAAAGACGGTTCTGGGGGGTTTATTAGAACACTACAAGGAGTAAGGAGATTGGAAACATAATGGCAAGAGCAAGTATAAAGAAAACCGGTGTAGACAGAACAATATCTAATAAAAAAGATATTAAAATGTCGTTTGCTATGGGTAGAAGAATAAAGAGTGGTGTATCTGCTTCCTCAACTCTTGGTTCTGGTCAAGGCTCTGGTGGGTCCATTGATGTAAAAGGACATTATTTAGAAACCGCAGGTGGAACTATGATTGGTCCTATTGCATTTTATCCACAAGCCGTTGCTGTTTTAAGTGATGCTATAGATATAAGTTCAACTGCAGGTAATTATTCAACATATGTTATTGCTAATGGACAAGGTGCTGCAGCAGATAATTTAAGTAAAATAATTGGTGCTGCATTTTCTGGTCAGGAATTAATAATACAAGCAGCAGCAACAACACCAATAACGTTAAAAGATATAGCAACACCAGGAAACATTCATCTTCCTGGTGGTTTAGATGTTTTGATACCTGCATTAGATGCAGTAACATTAATTTTTGACCCAACACAGCCATCCGGGGGTAGATGGATATTAAGTGCTGGAAGTGGTAGTGGTGGTGGATTTACTAATCCAGCAACAGCAAATCTAGACATGAATGGGTTTGATATAATATTAGATGCAGATGGAAACTCTAAATTTAATCTAACAACAGATAATGTTGTTATTTTAGAATTAAATAGTGTTTCAAAATATATTTTTACTGATATAGGAATGGATTTACAAAGTCTTTTTGTTGAAATGAATGAAATTTCAACACCAACTTTACCAGGGGCCAACGCATTACGATTCTATGCTAAAGATTGGGGTGGAGTAACAAAATTAACTAGTTTAGATTCTACAGGAACAGAAACAACCATCGGTTCAGATAATTTAGGTAATCATATAGCAACCACAAACTTACAAATGAGTAATTTTAGTATATTTGGTGTAAAACACATTGATTTAGACGACCTTAATTCTAAAATAGAAGGAATAAAAACATTAGAGTTTGTAGATAGTTTTCCTAATATATATATTACTAGTGGTGCTACAGGTCTTGGATTATTAGTACCTTCCAATAAATCAATACAGTTTTTTGGTAATGGTTTTCTAATAGCAAAGTTTGAAGATGTTGCTGGTGTACTTGCACTTGATATGGATGGTAATAAAATAATTAATTCTAGAGAACTTAAATTTTCACTTACTGATGATGCTATAATATCAAATACAGAGGCGGGGATGGGTTATATTGATTCTACAAACAGAATAATATTTAATGTTCCTTCCGGGAACGAATATAATTTTAATAGAAACGGAGTATTGGGTGTAACTATTGCTGGTGCTACTTTAACAGCAGATGCAATAAATACAAAGGTTCTTCAATTAAATGTTACAGCAATTACCCCAGCGTTCCCAGGGGAATTTAGAATGGATGGAACAGATGTATTAGTATATTCTGGTGGACAAGTAAGAAATCTATCAAGTGGGGGTGGAGAAGTTAGTGATGAGGTCTTTAAAATATTTGATGATATAACCACAACTAAAAAACTACGTTTTTCACTTGCTAGTTTTGCAATAGGAGAATCTTTAATAGCATCTACTACATTAACAGCAGCAAGAACATGGATATTGCCAGATATATCAAGTACGTTTGCTATGTTAGGTGCTACACAAACATTTAGTGGTTCTAACACGTTTTCTGGTAACGTTACTTTTGGTGATAGTTCTGGTGACCTAATATCATTTATAGGAAGATTCAATACGGACTTACTCCCAAGTACAAATGCTGTTAGAGATTTGGGAAGTGCATCATTAACATTAGATGAAATACACGGACAGAAATTATTTGCATATAATAGGATGAAAATTCCTGTGGGAACAAATATGTATAGTTAGATATGGTAGAATCTTTTACAGCACACACAGCAGAATATCTAAAGGAACAGGCTGGATTAGGAAGAAAACAACAAGTATATAATGGAGAACTTGGTATAAAACTTCATAGTAGTTTTGGTGCTGGTTCAAACTTTCCACTTGATGCACCAACAGTTATTTTATTTAGTCTTTCCGGTTTACATCCAAATCATGAAACCGTTACTAATATATTTAGAGGATTTAATCTTCGTGTTAATGTTTCTTATACAATTTCACAAACTTGGCAAACACCTGGTGGGGCAACAGTTTTTAATTATATTTCAACGTATAATGTTCCAGGGTCGCCAGGACAAACTTATGAGGTATGGACTGCTTCGTGGATTGGGTGGGTTCCATCGGAGATTAACATTAATGGTACTTGGCATGTAATTACAACAGTAACTGGTGGTGCATCATTCTTTAAGAATCAAGTATTTACCATTTCTGGTCTTTCTAGTTATGCTTCTTTCCAATTAGGTACAGCAGCAAAAGGTAAGATTTGGGATGAAGGTGGTGGAATAGCATTTGTTGATTTTGATGGAATAAAACATTTAATACCAACAACTTCTATTTTATCTGCATCTGGTGCAGAAGATGGTCAGATATGGATAGATACGTCTTTGGGTTCTGGTAGAGCAAAACTAGCATTAATACACGGTGGTCTTCAAAGAAGAACAAATAGAACTAGTTTACCAGATAACTTCTTTACTACGAGTGCTACTCCTGGATATATATGGTGTGATTCTACTAGGCGTGGTTGTTTAAACTTTATATATTCGGATGGTAAAAGATATGCTATGTCTGATGGAACTTTTGGTGATTTATAAATGAAACCAGAAGAAATAGAAAAAATGAAAGATGGCCCTAAAAAAGTAAAGGCTATAGAAGACTTCGTAGAAGAAATTAAAAAAATTAAAGCGTATGGTAGAGGTAGTGGTTATTCCGGTGGGTTTAAACTAAGTGAATAGGTTTATATTAGGTTAAATTCCATGCGTTATAGAATGAAGTCAAAATATCCATCTAAAGTACCATGTCTAACATGTGGTGCTACTTGGAAGGTTGGAGATGAAATTACAAAAATAAATGATAAATATTGGTGTAGTAATCCTACTTGTGGGGGGGCAACACCAGCAGCACCAACAACTTCTTCTAAACCAAAAACACCCGGTACTCACGGAATGATTTTACATCCAGGTGATATAGAAAAAGATGAAGATAAGGTAGATATTGCAGCATTTAATACTTATGTTCATAATGTAAGGCACACTTGTTATCAATTAGCACTTGATTTAAATCCAAACGGTGATGATTTCTCATTACGTGTGGGTACTGCAGGATTAATTCACGATGCAATAGAACACCAAGCACAGAGTAGAAACACAAGAGCAGTATTAGACCAAACAGTTGTTCTCTCTGAAATTTTATCAGAGTTAAGAAAACTTATTCTATTAAAGTAAACCTTAATATAACCGTTTATTCTAATTATTCTATTGGATTTAAAAGATATTCCTATAACTAAATTACCTGCAGTAGGCCCACTTTTTAAAGCAAAGTTTGCTAAACATGGATTACATACAGTAGTAGATGTTTTATTACATGGTTCAGAAGAAATACATACTGAAACAGGTATGAAAAAAGACTCCGCAGATGTATTAGTAATGAAGGCAAAAAACTACTTAGAAGAAAAAAATCTTATTCCAAAAGAGGTAATGACTGTAAGAGAGATATTAGATTATAATAAAAAACTTATAAAAATACCAACAGGGTCTTGTGTTTTTGATAACATGTTAAATGGTGGATTTGAGATGGGTCATACTTATTCCATATATGGCCAAAATGGGTCTGGAAAGACCCAAATAGCACATAATATGGCTGCAGTAGCATTAAATATGGGTATGAAGGTCTTATGGCTAGAAATAGAGAACACTTTTAGACCAGAACGTCTAATAGAGATGATTATTGCTAAGAAAAACGCAGACACGGAAGAAGAAGCATTAAAGATGATGGACAATCTTATTATAAAAAGATGCCTTGATTCTACAGTTATGATGGATACTTTAAATAATTGTACCAGTGAGATAATAGAACAGAGGATAGGACTTATCATAGTAGATGGTGCTATTGGAAAGTTTAGATTAGATTTTAGAGGTAGAGGAACCTTATCAGATAGGCAAGTAGACGTAGGTACATTTGTGGGTAGATTAGCCAAAATAGCATTTTACCTGGGTATTTGTGTTATACTAACTAACCAAGTAACAGCCAATTTAGACCCCTATGGAGCCAAGGTATTACCCATTGGTGGTCATATAGTGGGTCACTTTGCACAATATATTATCTATGTAAAAAAGAATGGGGAATATAGAACCATAACATTAAAAAAATCCTCATATATACCTGAACATGAGATTAATGTATCACTTACTGCAGCAGGATTTGAAGATACACCAGAATTTAAAAAACACAATGGACAGAAACTCGAACAAGTACCGAAATTATTGGATGATGAACCACAGACAGACGAACAAGGCTGAACAACGTCTGTATGAGGAAATTGTCAAACATTGTATAGAGGGTAATCCTAATCCACTAAAAACCCAATTTAGGGTTAATCTAACTACACCAATATATGGTAAACGTAGTTGTATTCTTGATATAGCAGTACCACAACTTATGATAGCAATAAGAGTTATGGGTGGAGTACATGGTGAACCATGGGCCATGAACGCTAAAGATGAGTCACAAAGAGAGTTATTAGAGATGTTTGGATGGAATGTTATAGATGTATGGCATACAGAGAGGTCAGATTTATGGATATAACTACTACATACCTTTTTTCCATATTATAATATAATTATAATACATTTATATTATAATATAGGTAAATTTATATATAGTATTTAATATTAAATTAATATGAATTTTAGTATATCATACAGGAAAGCAGATAGAGAAACATTGAAATACCTAAAAACAAACCTACCAGATAGCACTACTAAGAGTGAATTTATAATGGAGTGTGTAAGACAGAAGGTAGAACAATTAAGGAAGACACAGAAATTAGATATTAACTCGTTCTTTGAGAGGAAATAACTTGATTAATATTGAAGACTTGAATCTTATTCCTTGCCAGGATAAATCTAAGTTACCATCAATCCCGTGGAAGGAATATCAAACAAAGAAGTACACAGAAACAATCACGTGTACTAATAGGGCTGTAATATTAGGCCAAACTAGTGATGGAGTGGTAGTAATTGATATTGATTCACCTGGATTAGAGAATAAAATATTTGAAAACTTTGAGAAGATTAAGAGTAAAACACTTGTAGTTAGAACTGGAAGTGGTGGAGTTCATGTATATGTTAAACCAATTACCCAGGTAAATACAAAGAGATTAGATAATGATAAGGGAGAGCATATAGATATACAGTCTGAAGGAACCTATGTAATAGCACCAGACTCTATACATCCTAATGGAAAACCCTATGAAATAATCTCATCCACCACAAATATTACAGAAATGGATTTGGAAGGATTTATTGGTGGACTAACTAGTTTTGGGTTTAAAGTAGAAGGAACACAACTACCACCAGTAGAAGAAATAGTAAAAGGAATGAAATCTGGGGGTAGGAACAACGCATGTTTTAAACTAGCAGCACATTTACTTGGAACCATTAAATTAGATAGAGATACAGCCTTTGACCAGGTTAAACAGTGGAATTTAAAAAATAATCCACCTTTACCATTAAAGGAATTAGAGATTACATTCAATAGTGCTCTTAAAAGGGTAGTTGTAGACAAACTACCAGTAAGAAAAGCAGTAGAAGAAAAAGACGAGGAAGAATCATTTAATAGAGAAATAGAAGGAATAACAGCAAATGATGAAA
>Ga0209642_10000611_pt1 | contig 23176 bp, 16 predicted proteins | sample RifCSP19_2_FD_184025 | JGI IMG/M metagenome (GOLD analysis project Ga0209642, IMG submission 184025) | Soil microbial communities from Rifle, Colorado - Rifle CSP2_sed 19_2 (SPAdes) (version 2) | ecosystem: Environmental > Terrestrial > Deep subsurface > Rock core/Sediment | place: Rifle... | reverse complement strand
GAGGATCTCGTAATGCTATTCAAGGTTATCGCCAGCCCCATACTCCGCAGAGCATTATTACAAATATTGAAATGGACTCCTCCTTCGAGACAGATCTTCAAAGAAGACTACGAAATCTATTTAAAGGGAGGCCTGTCCTTTCGTGAGATAAAGGAGCCCGTTCTTAGGGCCCGGGCCGTCCTGTACCGGCAAATGTTCGTCTTCGGGGGAAAACAGAGAAGCGGCGGCTTCTGTGTCTCTACGCTCGATAGAAGGGTTATCAAAGAAGTAAACAGGTACCACACGGTCCTCAGAAAACTAAATAAGATAGGAGATTTTTTTACTGCCACGGTGATTGAATGCCTCGATTTCCGCAAGCTCATCAGCACCTATGGCTCAAGAAAAAATGTCATATTCTTCTGTGATCCTCCTTATCCGGAGACACAAATTTATTACGCTCATCGATTCAGTCAAGCGAATCATGCGGTATTGGCTCACCTACTTTCGTGCTGCTCGGCAAAGGTTGTCTGTACCTTCTATGAAAATAATCTCATAAGGCAGCTATACCCCGCTGAGAAATGGAATTATCGGACCTTCACGGCGACGACTAATTGCAGGATGTCCAAAAGGCATAAGAAGAAGATGACGGAGTTAATCCTCACCAGGAGGTATTGAAGAAAAAAAGATGTGACAGATCAATTTGTGAAGCCAGATGAGATAAAGGATGGTGATCAATGAGAATAGGGTATATCGTAGAAAATAAAGACGGCGTTTTTGGCGAAGCACTTATTTATAAAAGAAAACTATCCAGAAAAAAAGAGTATGAACTTATGACTTTCTTGGTTGAAAAATATTGGTCCCCTGGAGTAATTGTCAGAACCATGAGCAAAATGGAAATTATAGTGTTTATTAAGGAGGCAAAGGCATTGACCAAGTTTGCTCAGAGGGAAAGGGAGGCAGAGACCGTACTACATTCCGACAACCAAGCCCAAGGTAAACACCGCAAGAAGTACCGTCCCAAGTAAACCCCAATTCGTCTTAGGCTTTCCTTGTTCTGCCAATTTAAGCGCACGATCGGTAATGTCTTTCAGATCCTTGATCGCTTGGTCCTGAGCTGCAATCCTCATATCTTTGATCTCGATGATCCAGTCTTTGAGTTCAACCTCTCTCTTCCCGAGATCTACCTCTTTCTCCAGGTTACGGATCCGCTCAGTCTTGACCTTATCCAACTCCAGAAGCAGAACATAATCGGTAAGACGACGGAGAGTCTCCTGGGCGTCAGGTAAATCCGTACATACAAGATCACCGGTGTCTCCTATGGGCTGAGCCGATCCCCAGCTTGCGAAGGCCAGAAACGATGCTATCAGGATCAGAAGAAATAACCAGCGTTTCACGCTCCCTCTCCAGTTCATAAATCCTCCCTGCGAGTCTTTGATTTTCGGCTCGGACTGCCGCCTGTTGTTGTTTGAGCTGCTCGAGCTCATGGGTTACCCGATCCAATTCTTTGAGATACATTTCATTGTTTTCTTCAAGGACCTCGACGACCCGGGATTGATCGTGGCGAAGATTGTCCAGGGCCATGTTATAGAGCTTGCGGCCAGCCGCCCATCCGGAGATCGATTGCCAGAGAATGAAAATAGCTACTGCGGCCGCCAACCACATCCACCAGGGGAGTTTTTTGATTAGTTCGAGGATACTTTTCATAAGAGCCTCCGTACCCCGATGACATTCACCCGATCAAAACGCTGGATGTTAACTTGATCCGATTGATTCCCGGCCAGAAGAAGGACCTCGGTGGTCTCGATGCCGGCGTAAAAGCCAACGTGACCAGGAGCCGTCGTGTTCTCGGGACCAGGCTGATCTCCAGATCCGCGCCTTAAGATGACGACATCGAAGCCTACCTCGGCATCTATTAAGTCGACAACGGTGCCGACAAGCAGCCAAGATCTCGCGAGTAAGGATTTCGACCGAGGAAGGCGAAGCAGCCAAGCGATGTAATTTGTAAAGGCCGAGCACCAAGGTACGTCGTCGCCCTGTGGCCAGCTCGCATCTAATTTTAAGAAGGCCAATACTTGCGGGTTTGATCCTGATCCAGGTACTTCTTTGACGCCTACGAAGCGTTGAGCCAATTCAAAAGCACTGATCTCTATCTTTCTCATAAGAATCCCTCCAGAATAAGAAAGGGGCCAGAAGGCCCCCTTCTCGCGGACTATCACCGCTTTAAAATGTCTAACAGTTTTCTCAAGGCGGATTTCCAATCAATCTCCTCCCACTCTTTCTTAATGAGAGCTTTCTCGGAATCCGTCAATCTTAGATCCTTGGCCGACGTATAACTGGCCAGAAGGAACTCGCCAAACTCCTTCTTGAAAGCAGGATCCCGCTTCACTAAGATCACAAGGACCGCGGCCACCATGATCAAGAGAAGCACCAATAATATTAGAACTGTGTTCATAATGAAACCTCCTTTCGCTGTGAATTATTAAGCCGGTGGAGTCTCTACTTCGTCCGGCTTCTTGAGCGTTCTATATCCGAGCCACGCTGTAAATTGAATAGCATAAACACCGCCAATCATCAACTGAATTTTTGCGATGTTGTCGGCAATAGAGGAGAACAGGACTGCCAGTGTCATAACGGCTAAGAGCCAAGCCGTCATGCAAGCCGAGATAAACCACCCCTGGATGGAGCCATTTTTCACGATTTGTAGTTTCATGGCTGTTTCACTGGGATCATCTTGTCTAAGGTTTTATCGATCTCCTTGATCGTCTCATGGTTCTTTTTAAACTCTTCCTTCGTAGGTTGAGGACAGTTAGAACATCCATCCCCGAACCTTTTCTCGAGGTCGTCGTTTCGCTCTTTGATCCTGTATTTGCGATCCTCGATGAGCTTAAAATCAAGCCGGTTATCGACCTTCTGAATGTAGAGGTTTGTTTTTGCTATTTCCTCTTTGAGTGCGGCGATCGCTTCTGCCTTGCCAAACTTGTTATCGAAATGTAAATAAGCACCGCGCGACAAGCCGATTATCGTTCCTAAAGAAATGATCAGGGCCAATACCTTTAGCAGTTTCTTCATTATCCTTCCCCCTTTAAATACTGTTTCTCGAGATAGAGAGTAAAGGCTTGCGTTCTAACCTGTGCCTGGCGTAGAAGAGAGACCGTCTCCTTATAGTCCTTCTTGACCCAGGCCCGGCAGGCCTCACGATAAAAATGTCGGATCTGTCTTAGGGCGTCGAGTTCCATCACGGACGTTTCGCCGCGGCCTGATTGATTTCAATCGCATGAACCTTAGAGAGCAACTCATCCATCTTTTCAAAGATCGTACCCTGTCCATCCACTAAAGATTCTGTCACCTTTTGAAGATTGATGAATTTCTCTAAAAGGAGACCCTGGCAACCCGTCCGTAAAATATCGCACGAGCTGACTTCTCTTAAAACTCTTACTTTCGAAGCTACCTCTTCCTGAAATTCTCTAAGCTCCTCCTTATGCGAATCACAAAGCTCGTCGATCTTACGGCCAAAGTCTTGTACCATAAAATCTTTCTCCTTCCTTAGTCTATCAATCTCTCCGAAGATCGATCGACGGACAACAAACGCCACAAACCCCACCAGGACAATCAGGAAAGCATTTATAATGGGAACGTAGATCTGCCAGCTCATTTGTTCTTTCCTCCAACGAAGATCTTCTTGCTGAGTTACTGTCCATAAACTTTTTTCCACCAATCCTGTGCGGACTTGAGCTTAGCACGATCATCCCCATCGAGTGAGCTCAAAAACCCCTGTCTAAACTTTACAGGAACAAAAGCCAATGGGTGTGCTTTTTTGAGTGAGCGCATGAGATCCTCTCTCTTTCCTCCAAGCTTCAAATATTCATTCATATACTTCTGCGCCTTATCTTTCTCTCCAAAGCGCTGGGCCTGTTTATAGTAATAAAGGGCGTTGCTCTTCGGCGTCGGGTTAAACATCGGGATCTCCGTCACGCCCTGGTCCTCGAGGTAGTTTCTCGCAGTGTTCAGGATGTCATAGTAGGCTTGTTCCCCTGTATCTGTTTTGTAGGTGAAGACCCCTCCGACCTCTGACTCTACTCCCCGCGTTGGCCTCCCGATCGCATAGCGGTATGGAATGTCGAGATCGACCACCCTAAAAAGATGCTCTACTGGATCCCTGATCGGCCTCGGTTTTGTGATCTCCGGATAGATGCTCTTCTTAAAAAGGAATGCTTCTGCGAGAGATTTCTCAATCGGCCTGGCTGCCTGGACTAATTTCTCTGGGGCAGCCCACGCCATTTCTTTGAGTTGCTTCGTCCATTTCTTCTTACCACTCATTACGTCTCTAAAGTCATCAGGGAAGTCCTCGAGGCCGAACCATGAGAGGGCGTCACTCAATGCTCCCTGAAATCTTATCGTAAAAACCGTGCCGTCCGATCGACGGCCAGGAGGAAGAATCAGATGGAGCTGACGGCGACCGGACATTCCGATCTCTCTCTCCTCTTCTGGAAAGAATGTGCTGTTCCAAAGGTTGACGAGCATATAAAGCATCAAAGTCTTAAAAGTTAAACCAGCCGTCTTCTTCGCCACCGCAAAAGCACCGGCGGCAACCGCTCCTCCCCGGGCACGACCTTCATACTTCATGTTTTTAAAAAGCCGGACATATCGAGGGGCGTTTATCTCCATCCACGAGTAGAAGGGGATCAAGTGCCTCCGTAGCCAAAGACCTGCTTGGCTTACGTTTCCGTAGTCGCCTATGAGTTCCCTGGCGAGTTTCGCTGCTTTCAAATCGTTGTTGGTCATCGAATCTATCTGCTCTCTAATTGAGGCTCCGTAAAGCTGGGCTCCACGGTTCAACTGTTTTTGAAAGAAACGGGCTGCGGCAAGCCGGAGGATGTTCTCCCTCCAGTTTGTGTAGAGTCTCGGCTTATTCCAGAAGTATTCCTTCACGATGTTCTCGCTGCCTCCCATGAGATGCTTAAAGATTCCTATTTCCTTTATGTCCGGGATCTCCGCAATCGTCATTCCTGACCCGATGACACCAGTTCTTGACCAGTAATCGAGTTCCGCACGGAGAGCAGGGTTGATATCTTTGTGCCTCACTTGGTAGTCGAGCAGGTCCACGGCTGCCTTCTTAAACTCTCCCAGGATCTTTGGGTTATAGGCGAGGACAATATCTAAATCTCCAGAGAAGTTGTTTATGTTATATTTAACGACGCGGATGGGGTTGATCAGCTTCCATTGTTTCCAGGAAGCCAGAGTCGCATCCGTGAAGTGCATGAGTGGCCCCTCATCTTTGAAGTCCTTGAAATTATCGAGTGTCTCTGCCAGTTCTTTAGGAATAGCCCATTCGAGTCTCTTTCTCCCCATCGCCAGGGCCAACTTGATATCACCCAGCTCGAGTTCCTTCTCTCTATTGAACACTTGCTGGAGGATTCGGTCACTTATGGTATTCGCAAGATAAAAGTGTCTCCCTTCTTTCGGTTGCCACGGAACATATCCCTCTGGAATAAACTGCTTCCAATCATTGGCTGTTAGCCCAGCGTGTTTAGCCTGGACCTTCAATCTCGGGACGATGTCCTCGGTCGCCTTCATCTCATCCAAAGTCTTTACCGTCTCAAGCTGCGAGATCGCCTGTGAAATTACTTCAAACTCGGCCTCGATATACTCTGTGTTAAAGTCTAAATCCGTTCCCTTCCTGGCAATCTGCCAGCCCTTACGATGCAAGCGAACGTCTTTTGAGGAAAGGCCCGGATAATGTTTCTCTACCATGTACTCCAAGACCTGGTGGTGGAAGTATCTCTCCTCTCTTAAAACGGCTGCCGGCAGGAGTCCTGTCATTACGAGTCGCTGTCGGAGACTCTTCATCAGGTCTGCCCGTCGACCGTAGGCCTCTGTGATTTCAGGGTTAATGTCCGCTATGTCAAGGTATTTTTGGTAATCCTGTTCGATTTGCTGCCGGTTTTGGTAGTCGAAAGGAAGAGGACCAGTGCTCTCGAGGAGTCCGCTGTCGAGATCTCTGAGTAAATCCTCGAGAATGATAACCCTCGAAAAGATTTGGTATTGCTGTTTGCTGAGATCCTTGACTACCTCATTGATCGCATTTGTGGCAACATCCCTCGAATACCTCGGGTTCTCTGCATATCGGCGTAGGATGTCAAGAGCTTGTCCATACCTTTTGGGGGGGAGCTTCGGAAGCTGGCGCGTGAAGCTTTGGACAAGGCTAAGCCCCCAGTTCCTCGCACGTTCAAACATGGAGGCGGTTCGGAACCCTTTCGCTGCCTTCAATCTCTGTTCGACGTTTTGGAAATTACTATTGATATCTGTCATCCCTTGGGGCATGACGATGTAATCCCGCTGCGGCGCTTTAAAAACAAAATCCATTCCTGCCGGAAGAGTGACGTCTTTGATAGACCTCGTATATGCGTCCTGGTGGGCTTTTTGTAGCCATGGAGGCATTTTATTGTGAGCGAGAAGCTTTCCCCTCGAGGTCTCAGTCAAAACCATGTTCCCAGCGTAGGCATCTAAGATCCAACCCTGGCCCATTAGCCCATAAAGGGTATTCATATATCTTGTATCATCGGCCGTCGTGTTGGTAATAACCATAGCCTGGGTTGCCCCTATTTCTTCCATTCTCTTCTCGAGGTGATCTTCAAGCCCCGTTCTACCTGTCGTGCTAACATAGTCGAGCATCCCGAGGGGAGCGTCTTCGATGGCACGGATCTTCAATCCGGTGTCAAGCATGACAATCTGCATTCTTCCCAATGATGGGTGAAGCGCCCTTGCGACATTAGCTGCGTCCTTTTGATTGAAAACCTGATAACCAATTAAGCGATGGTTAATCGTTGGTTTAAGCGGGTCCAAAGTGTAATCACGCTCAAGTGGTGTAAACTCTTTCGCCCATGGCTTTTGGTAAGATCTCTCACCCGCGGCCAGTTCTGTATTTGGCATAAAACCGAAACTCTTTCCATTGATGATCACCTGCCCCTTAAACACATACGGAAGGTCCTTTGCTTTCTTCAAAATCTTATCGTGCGTAATAAGATCATCATCCGATGGTATTGGATTCCCAGAGGGATGGTTATGTACGATCCAATAACTATCAGCCCCTGTCCGCTCCATCAGCTCTTTAATGTCTGCCATCAATTTATCCGCCTCTATATAGATAGCACCAGACACCTTACTTGTGAGATGATAGATGCCTTCGACATTTCCACCCTTCGTAGCAACTACGCGAAGGTGTTCCATCCGTACATCACGAAAGACCTCTCCGAGTTGAGCAAGCTGGGAAGCAGTTTTCAATTCTTTTCCCATGACAGAGAGAACACCTGTTTTCTCGATTTGGTCCTGAATATCGAGATTGATACCCATGGCAATCGTTTTTATCGCTTCTTCTCTCTCGACGCCTTTTAGCTGGACCTGTTCTCTCACTAATGCGCCAGCACCTTTGAACACCCAATTTCCACCAAACTTCCACTCTGCACCGTTTTCCTTTAACCAAGCGAGGGCTTTCTCGATAAGGCCCTTCTCCGACTCTTTGATCAAAATACCGTGCGGCAATCTGATCTGAACCTCGCCGTTTTCAATCCCCCTGTAAAAGCGTTGCATGAAGTCAGGTAGGTCGCTGCGTTGCTTTATCGCCGCCCTGGTTTTCCATCTTTCCGTTTCCCACTTCTTCGGAGCAACGGGATTCCGGACGTCCGGATCCTCTCGAGGCTCAAACTGGAGCTCATCGTCTCCGAAGGCCTCCCGCTCGTAAGTCTGGTTGCGTTCCCTAAAGCCCTCGTTCGTTCCCTCGATGACCTTCACCACTTGTCGGTGAGCCAAGATCTTCTCAAGGACGCCGGCTGCCCGTTCATTATTTGGGATGAAAATCCTCTGGGAGAAACGGATCGTAATGATCTGAGCACCCTTATCTCTCAACTCGTCCCTGAACTCAAGGACATTGGGACCCATGATTTCAAGATAAGCGTCGTTCTGGACCGTTCTTCTACCGATCCTCCAGCCATTTGAAAGGTGAAGTTCCCCTCCAGACCTAACTGCATTGATTAGTTCTGGGAATGTAAATGCTGGGGTTTCCGTACTCATGCTAAAATTCTGCATGAGCTGGGCCACTTCTTTTGGCGGTATGACGCGGCCAAGGAAACGTTCCTTTCCGTCCGTAACCATCCGGTAAACCCGAACGTTTTGGCCTTCTCGGAATGGGATTCTATCCCAGACAGGCAGCAAGGATCCTGTGACCACGTGGACGGTTTCCTTGCGCGTAGCCTCCTGAGTAATGAGCTGGTTATTCCACCAAGCTTCCCCCTCATCTTTTCTGATCTCGATGAACCTTGGGTTAAAATACATCTTTCCACTTTCGGCCTGATCTGCGGTCGCATAACTAAACTCTGGATCCGTCATGTACTGGACCTGATTATCGTATGGCCCCCAGGCCACGAGTCGATCGACTACGGATCCATTTGGAAGCGTCGCCGTCCCAACTTTCCTGACAGCCCAAATCCTCCCACTTTCAACGTTTCTGAAAAAGCCCCTGACAGCATCCGGAAATTTAATCTTTGAGATCTCAAACTTGCTGTAAACCTCGTCGAGCGTCCGGATCCCTATTCTCTGAACAGCTTCAAACTTTGCGTAGATGGTTGTTTCGTCGGTTTCCGGTTTAGTCAAAAGCGTTTTCTTTTCTTTCAAAACGATCGAATCTGCTGTATAGTTTTCTACTCCGAAATCGAGCGTGCCATTTGCGATGGCAACCTCTACCGCTGTCTCGAGACGGTGATTAAATTCGTCAAAGATCTTATCCATCATGGAGACCTCAAGAGTGAGCATCCTATTCATAAACGTTGTTGGCTCAGGGATTTTTCCCTCTATGAGATTTCCATTCTCGTCCACCATACCGGCCAATCCCATCATGTCGGTAACGGCATCAAAGCTCAGCCCTTCGATTTGCCCCTGGTGTAGATCTTTAAAGAAGTGATTGATTCCTCCTCGAGCGTATCGGCTCTCGAGATTATCGGCTGCGGTGAATAGCCCCGTCGATCCGGCTTGGCGTTGCCCCTTCGTCAAAGCTCCCAACTGATCAAGGCGGCGTGCGATCGTAGAAATAAACCTCTTTTGCGACTTGAGATTAGTATGAGCAAGGAAATAAAGAGGCGGTACTCTCTGGTTGCTTCGGTGCGTTCTTCCCATGCCCTGAATTGCATTATCAGCTCTCCAGCCGGGTTGAATGACGTAGTGGACCCGACGCTCTTGGTTTGTGGCATCGAGATCGGAGTGATAGCTTCTCCCTGTCCCACCCGCATCTGAAAAGACGAGGATCCTGCGCTTACCATCCATAAACTCATCTACTTCGTTCATGCTCTTTGCACGGCTTCGCTTTTCTTCTGACATCCGCTGTGATCCATCGGCCTCTTTTATGGTGATGATCCTCTTGTCCCTGCCCGTAACCTCTGCGACATTATCAAACCCAAACTCATTGATCAGCATATTGAGTGGGTTATCTGGGATGGAGAGCGTCTGGACATGGGCCATGAGCTCCTTTTTCATCTCTACGGCTTCCTGGTTATGGACAGCATTCCCCTCCGAATCAAAAACAGGGCGGGCTATCGTCGTATTCGTCGTAGGATCGTAAACGTCCTCAAATTGCTGTGTCGGAAAAGCCCTATCAAGGTATTCAAGCAAGATTGTTCTTGGCGTGAGATCGAGATCCTCGAGCGTCCCACCCTCTGCCTCAATCCTCTCGAGCTCACGGTCGGTAGCCGCCGCAAAAGTATTGACAAGCTGAAAGACAAGGGAGTTACCAGCCTCGAGCTGCTTTCGCGCATGGGCCATGACGGAGGGCATTTGCATCGCATTGATCGTCTGGTTGAAAAATCGTTGCAACGATCCCCAGAATATCGATTTTGAATTTCTCTTTGCTCCCTTGCTCTGTGCCTGACCTGTCACCACAAGAGCGGCATTCAGATTTTTCAAAACGATCTGCCAGGATCGGGCCAGAGTGTCATAAGTTTCTCGCTGCTCTGGTGTAAGCCTGTGCTCTATTTTGTCATATTCGACGCCCTTGAAAGAGATCGATCTGGAGAGGTACTTCCCGGCAGCCTTTAAATCTCGCGCAACAACTTCCATCGCAGCCAAGCCACCGCCTATGATTTGCTGGACGAAGGATTGCTTATTGGCGAAAGCCGTTCCCTCTCCCCATAGTCCAAGTCTCTCGAGGTAAGCCAATGAGTGAACGTCCGTTGCCCCAGTAGCGGAAGAATAAACAAACTTTGCGTTCGGCAAGCGCTTCTGGATCTCTACGCCCATCATGCCTACAAGCGATGGTTTCGACATACCTCTTGCACCAGAGACGGCCAGGGCGTTTTTCATATAGTGGGCTTCGTCAAAAACGATTACTCCATCGAAATCCTTACCGAGCCAGCTTAGAAGTTGGTCAAGCCTTGTAGGTATAGGCTTTGGAGCCTTGCCTGGTATTTCCTTTGCTGGTTTTGAAGCAAGCTCTGTTCCTCTCACCTCGAGTTTCTGTCTCAAGCTCGCATAAGTAGAGAAAAGGATCCCCTGGGTAAAATCAATCGGATTACCTGTCTGTATCCTGGACTGAGCCCTCAAGTCGGTCGCATTACCACCGAGGGCAACCCAATCCCTTTGAGCATCTTCAAGGAGAGGAGGGTTTGCTGTAATCCAGACTGCCTTCTTTTTACCACTATTCCAAAAATGACGAATGACACCAGTAATCTCTCTGCCTTTTCCAACACCGGTCCCGTCGCCGATAAAGAAGCCTGCCGTCTCTCCGCCCGGAAGTTGTTTTGAAAAAGAATTGAGGGCGAGCTGGATCCCCTCGAGTTGGGCTTCGCTTAGTTTTCCTGTTTTGATGAGATCATCTTCGAGATTTAATTTTATACTGACCTTCGGAGATGACACAGATGCCATAGCGGCCGTCTCGACGAGATCGCTGATGTGTGGTTTCGAAGATTCATACTTGTTTCTTGGTTTGTAAGGAATAAAAATAGCCTCTTTCTCTTCTTCTTCTTCGCTAAGGGGTTGCTGGGTCTCTGCTTTCGAATCATTAAAAAACCTCTCGAGATAGGGTTTAACCCCCGCGCCGTACTTTTGAATAAAATACTTAGCGAGGATCTTAGGATGCTGACCGGCCGCCTTTGCTGCGTCAAAGGATTGCTGGAAGAGCGGCTTCACTTTTGTATAGAGAGCCTCATCGAAGACGGCGTATTGAACTACCTCTTCTTTGAATCCAGGTCTCTTTCCAAAGAGATCATCGAGTTTCGAAATGGCTTCTCCGATGCCGGGGATCTTTTCTATTTGCTCGGATGGATCCTGGACCACACCGTCAACCTGCGGAGGCAGCTTTTGTTGCTCGAGAGTCTTGACCGGACCTGCCGGTGCTGGTACAGGCGCAGCTTTGATTTGAATATTGGCTTCGGTTTCTGAGATAGCCTCATCGATCATGTTGGAGATAGCATTCTCCGTCATGCCGTTGAGGGTTTGCTGGGTATCTACTCTGATGGGCTCGGGGGGAAGAACGCCTGGTATTTCGGGTCTGCCTTCAATACGCTCTCCAGACGGTCCACCAATAACTGGCTCGCTTCCTGGGGCTCCTTCGGCTGGCTTAGGGCCTGGGGGCTGAGCTCCAAGTCGTTCGGGTCTTCTGGCGCCTCCTCGCTCCCCAGGAGGTATTTCAGGGCGTACTTCGGGCGGCTTAGGAATAGCGATTCCAGGGATCCCCGGAGCACGGGCTTCACCTTCGGGTCCAACTCCAGGTTGTCCAGGGCCCACTCCAGGAGTTGGAGCAGGTAGAGGGAGTCCTGGTCCGGCTGGACGTTTAACTCTTGGAGCCTCCGGAGCGCCCCCTGGGACAGCGGGAGGAGGTTGAGCTTGCTCACCTCTTGGAAATATTGTCTGTCGAACATTTCTCACTCCTTCCAGGAGGGGGATTAGATCATCGAATCTCTCTGCGGTTCCTGTGACGATCGCCGCCTGATCTGTCGGACCTATTTTATCGACGACATAAAGGCGACTTCCGTACTCGGTTCCATATTTCTTATAATCCTTTCCTCCAATTTCAATGTTAGCACGAACGTTAAAGTTGGCAAATAGCTTTCCAAACCATTCCTTCAAATTAGCAGCTTGTGGGGTGAATCCTTTTCCCAACAAAATGACAGCTCGGCCATTTGTCTGTAATCTCGCAAGGGCCTGGTCAACGTGCGCCGTGGCGAAGAGGGCTTGTCTCTTCCCGGGGAGTCGGCCAGCCGTCGCGGAAAATGGTGGGTTCATCACAACGACGGTAGGCTGGATATCCGGAGGCAGGATGTTATTGAGCTGCTCGGCGTTCTCCTTAAAAATCCTGTCGGCTGCCCCGAGACTGGCAAGGTTCTCCTGTCTCTCGGCTGAGAGTTCATTAGCGATTGTAACCGCACCAGCGTTCTTCGCAAAAACCACAAGCCCTCCATTCCCAGCGGAAGGCTCGAGCATTGTTTCTCCGGCTTGGATGTTGGCCACCCAGTTCATAATAAACGCAAGAGTTGGGGGAGTTGAAAACTGCTGAAACTCTTGCTGCTCTTCCGTCCTGATGCTCTTCTGGATAGGGATCCGATTTATAATGTCTTCAACCAATCCCATCTCCCCTGCCGTTCCAGGGTCAATCTCCTGCTCTAAGATGAATTTGTTGACCCCGACTTCAAGAGCGTCATACATCTGCCTGGCGGTATACTTTCCTTCGGCCTGAGTTCCTCCAAATGCTTTATTCGCCTCGCTAACGAGCTGCTCGTGTGTGATAGGCTTGCCTTCATAAAGGTTCACTTTCACAAAATCGGAGAGTTGCTGCTTAGCTGTTTTTGGTGCAGCGGCGGGAACTGGCTCTTTCGCCCTAATAGTCCTCCATTGATCGTGATACTTAGATCCAGGAGAAGCCTTCGCAAAATCGCCCTTGAAGGCTCCAAATATGGCTTGTGCCGTGTCTTCTTCGCCAGCGCCTACCTTATCCACCCAGAAGGCCCTTTCCTCATCGCTCACGGTATCCCAAGTAACAGGTTTGGCTGCTGGTGCTGGAGTTGGAGTGACTGCCTGGGAAGCTACAAACTCGGCATAAGTTGGGGCTTCAAACGCATTAGCTCCACCCTGCAAGGCTTCCTTCGCCCTGGATTTTACAAAATTAAGGTAATCATTGGCCACACCGTAGGGTTGCTGTCCTTCCGGGATCTTGAACCAGGTCCGGAGTTGTTTCTCCGTAGCCGGAAGAGGTGACGGCTTCCCTTCGAGTTGGTTTCTGAACCTGGTAGGGGTTGCCGAAAGAATGGCGTGGTGCTCATCCGGAAAGTTGACAGTGATCATTCCCAGCTTGCCAAACCCGAAATTTCTGCGTCTTTCTGGCCCAGCAGGGGGCTTTTTGACCCCCTCTTGCATCGCTGGACCAGCCGCAGGGGGGACTACGGCTTCTGGTGCAGGGGTTGGTGGAGGGGGAGGCGTAATCTCGCCTCCTGGGGGCAATTCTGGCCCCTTGACTCCTTTTTTTAGCACCTTTATTGCATTGTTGTATTCTTTTTCTGCCTGATCAAAAGTAGGAAATTGCTTCAAACTAACAACATTTCCAGAATCTATATCGTAAACTCTGACCCAACCCCTTGTATCTTTTAATTTTTCTCCATTATAAAGTTCATACCTGACTCTGTCTATCGTCTGAGTATCAGCGACGACGGTATTGGTTCCCATTACCTTCTTGGCATCCCCTATCTTGACTTCTTCCTGCGCCGCTATAAAGGCATCCATTTCCTCATCTGTCATCTCAGAGGGTGCCTTTGGCGTCTCAGGAGTGATCTTTTCTACTTGTACCCGGGGAGCCCTGGGAATGAGTTTCCCCTTGATTTTATCAAAGTACGGATCCAACTCGTAAGTTCTGCCATCTTGGATCACGATCTTCTCATCATTCTTCTCTGTAACGCTGAGGACTTCTCCCTGGACCTTTATTTTATCTCCGACCTCAAGTTCTCCGGTCGGTATCGATGTTACTCTGCCCTCCTGGGCCCTGCGGACTTCATCACGGAAGAGAGACATAGACTCAGTTCGAACGGCGTCCCAAATCTTAGCTTCCTGGACGCCGAGCTTTTGGCCAGCGTTCCCTTTCTCTATCGCCGCAAGTACCTTCTCCTTCCCCCATCCTTTGTTTTTCATAAACGTAGGAAATGAGGATCCCCATGCGGCCGTCACCTTCTCTTTGGTCCCTACCCGCTTTCCGGTCTGTCCTTCTTTGACAAGTTGATAGAGTTCAGTCACGGTAGGCTGGTAACGTGGGTGAAGTTTCTTCGGGGTCTCTACTGCCTTCTCTGGAGTAACGGGCTCCGTTGGAGGGGAAGGCTCGGGAATAGAAGGCGGAGGGGCTTCTTCTTTTTTCCCGACCTCCTCGGGAGCCCTCTTTACGTAATCATCGATCACTTCATCGAAGATCATCTGGTATGTCTTTCCTTTATTGACCTCAAAATATTGCGGCTCCGTGACTCTCTCTCCAAGCTCTCCAAGAAAGTCAACAAGTTTATTCTCGTCTGTCAGGCCTGCCTTTTTGGCGCGTTCCTCGGCATCCGCCCTAAAGGCCAGTTCATTCTCAAGAACGCCCTCGTCAAATCTCTCTCTCTTTTTTAAGAGATCAGCCTTCTCCTTTTTTATCGCTTCATTAACTTCTTTCTTTCTCTCGGCGGCTCCTCTTCCCTTAGTCTTTTTTAATTCGCCCTGGAGAATCTTGATTCGATCAGAGATCCTCTTCTCTTCTCCCTGGATAGCTTCGCCTCCAAGAATCTTGGCTTCCTCAACTCTATCAAAGGCAGTATCCCACATCTCCTTTGATGGGATGAATCCTTGTTCTTCTTTTTTCAATTCCTCTGGAGGCTTCTCTTCCCCTTGAGCTGGGGGCGTGACCGATGGAGGTTTCGGCGCTCCTTCTTTTGGTGTAGGTCCACCCATTTCCGGAGGTCTCTCTTCCGGCTTCGTTCTCTTCAAATACTCCTGTTGAGCCGAAATAAGATCCTGGTCGAGAGGGATAGCTTCATCTCGGTTGATGTTGTAGAGAGCCTGATTCTGCCAGGCCCTCGCCATGTCTCTTAATTGAAGTGCGGATTCAGTATCGCCTTTCTTTGAAAAATCCTGTGCTTCTTGTAGAAGACCCGTATAGACCTCATTTGCGCCGGCTGTCCGGTCCTCTCTATTTCTATCCGGATTTGTCAGTCGATCAGTGAGCTCCTGCTGGCTAAGGAATTTCCCACCTTTTATACCCAGCGCCATCATAAGCGTCATTACGATCGCCGGACCTATGGCTTCCGTACCAGCCTTCCAGGGAGACACACCCGTAGGGATTCCAGCTTTTTCTCTCAGCCATGTCTCGCTCGATTCCTGGATAAACTCCGTCCCTGGTTCCACGACAAGGGCTTTTCCAGAATCCTTTATGGTTTGTCTTAGCGGTTGCTTCCACATTTGTTTGATTGTATTCGTAAGCGGCTTTGACAGCGCCGCTCCTTGCCACAACTTTCCACCCAGGTAGTCGGCTAAAAATTCGAGTCCACCCTCAACGATGGCGCTTGAAACAGCCAGAGCCTTCGCCGTTTTCTCTGTCATCGCTGGAGGCAATCCCTCAGCCGCCCTGGCTTCAGTCTCTTTTTTATAATCCCGCATGAAGTCTGTGTACTCGGCCATGCCGAATACCGTTCCTCCCGAGAGGGAGTAGGAAGCCAATTTAGAAAGAACGACCGGGATCTTAGCAACTCTCATCACCATGCTGGCCCCGAGCCCAAGGATCCCTGCGGCTATGGAAGGTATTCCAGAAGAGACGCCACCATAGATAGCTCTCCTAAAAAGGCTCTCTCTCGCTTCCTTGCTCATCATCAACTCTGGAGTTTCGCCTTTGGCCTCCAACTGATCTATCGTTGTGCCAAGATCTGCGACGCCAGAGTACGGAACGCCTTCCATAAAATGAGCAAATCTCGAAACAACTTCCGTAACTTTCTCTCCTGCGGGAGTTGCTTCCAAGGCTTTTGTTGCCAAGAGCGGAAGTTCTACTTCGATGCCTCTTTTCGCTGCCGATACTATATCTCTAAGTACATTCCTGGACTCGAGTTCTTTCGGAGGAGTGAGGCCCGTAGCTCTCGGTCTCGCTCCAAATGTAGGAATTTGCTGCGGGAGTGGTTCTGGTTCTTGGGGTGCAGGTGGTTCTCCCAGACCCATGGGCTGCAATGGCCCAAAGGCACGTTCGACGGGATCGAGTTCAGGCCCGACCGGTCCACCATAATCAGGTCGAGGGACTTTCGCTGAGATAGGCGGCTCTCCAGGTTCCTCTCCTAAAGCACGTCTGCCAAATGCTCTTTCGACGGGATCAAACTCCTCATCTTCTTCTAATAGTCCGAGTGCCATCTTTCCCTCTATCAGTTAAAAACCAAGTTTTTTTCTCACGTTTGTTTCATACAGCTTTTTAATGTCTTCTTCTCTTCCGCCAGGTCTCTTCTTATTGTAATAAGCCTTAAACTCTTCATAGCTCGGAAGGGGAGGTACTTCCTTGCCGAAGCCAAGAGACTCCATCTGCGTCGCATATTGGTTATAGTAGCTGGTTGCTTTTTCGAGAAATTTTGCAGGATCCTCTGCAACGGTAAAGTCCTCTTTCAGTTTTGAGATCTGGGAGGAATATTGCCTAAAGGCGGTCTGCGCCATCTGCGTTCTCGGCAATCCCTTCTCTTCTCCGGCGAGAATTTCTCCGGTTGTCCCAGAAACGAGTTTTTCTCCTTCCTTCATAATTCTCGGCTTTGCACCTTCGGATATTTGGATATAGCTCTGTGAGGCTTTATCCCATTGGAGGGTTCTTTCAGTACCTTCTGGGCCAAGAGTCTTGATCGTTTTGGCCGGTGCTTCGGCTAACGCTCTTTCTCTTGTCGCCAAGGCTTCTCTTTTGAATCCAAGCTCTCTCCCCTTCAACCCGAGTTCCCCAATTCTCTCCCCGTGCGTCAGGAGCCTTTCGAATTGTCTCTCATAAAATTTATTAGGTTCAATCATCAACCTCGTAATGGATCCAACGAGAGATGCGATCGCATTTGTTCTGTTTGCTTCCAGGGTGCCAAGGGATTTTATGGCGAGCGCCCTTCCCCTCGATGTTTCCCCTGCAGGCAATCCGAATCCCTGAGCTTGTAACCTAAGCGTTTTCAGAGTTTCAGACGGTTCAATCACTTGTTTTAAAATATCATCGAATTGAGACTGCAACTCTGGGGGAAGTTTATAAACGGGAGCTCCTCCGATACCAGGGAAAGCACCCTCTGGGATAGAGGGGACTCTCAATGCTGCTCCGGATATGGCTTCACCATAGCCACCCGCCGGTAAGTTATATTCGACACCGCCGAGTCTTTCTGACGTTAGCATCGGACCCGTAAGTGCTGGCCCTGGCACTCCGCCCGGATATTGATCCTCGAGTTCCTGGAGTCTGGCTTGCTCACCGCCAGGTGCTACTCCTTCTCTTGGGATCGGAGTCAATCCCCTGTCGTAGATCGGCCGCTTTGTCAGCATACCGTCTGCACCCGGGATGTATTCCTCGGTCATCGCTGGGGGCGGCGGGGATGCGTATTCATCGACCAACTGCCTCGTTTGGCCTTCAACATCCATCGTGTCGTCAATGAGACTCATCTTCATCCTCCACTAAGGTAATTGCAAGACTTCTTCGATTGACGCCGGAGCCTTATAGTTATAATTCGCGCTGTTCGAAGCGTCCACTCTGGCACTCAGGTTAATAGATCCGATAAGTCCAGCCTCGAGTTGCGTCATGGCAGAAAGAATCACATCCAGGGCCTTCAACTCGAGTTGCTCTTTGATGCTCGCATTCTGAAATTGGATATCCGCATTCTTGATGGCTATCTCCGCCTTCGCTATGGCCGCTCGGATCCTACCATCAAAGATCTTAATCTGGAGATCGTTTAGGCTGGCGTAGGCCTCTATTTCTGCCTTATAAGAATCAACTTCTCCGATGTACGCCCTGATGATCGCTCCTATCCTGTCGGATTCTGCCTGGACCGTTTTGGAATAGGCCTCCACTTGGGCGACATATACCTCTACGATGGCCTTGGCCTCTTCTATTCTGGCGTCAACGAGAGTTTTGTACAAACTCGTTAGCGCATTCAATCGGTTCACCTGAGCTGTGTAAAGAGAGATCTCGGCCTCCATCTCTGCGACCGACGCCTTTTGGATCCTGGTCTGAATTTCGCTGAAAAGGCTCATCAATCCCTTCTCGATATCTATCCCTGAAGCAAGCCTATCCTTCATTCCTTGGTAGGTAAGTTCGGCCTGTTTTGAAGCGATCTCTCTGCTCACATCGTGCCGTTTATCTGAGAATTTAGTCTCTACATCCGTAAGGGCTGCCGAAAGAACGCCATCGGGAAGAGGCCAGTCCATCTTTGACCATTCCTCTCGTACTCGATCAAGGGCGTCATCTCTCTCTTGAAGGTCTCTCTCGAGATTTCTTTCCCAAATCTCTACTTCAACGGCTGGATCCAGTCCGGTCTGGCCACTTTCGATATCGGTCTCGATCTTTTCCCTTATCACAGTCAAGAGATCGGAAATGTACTCGGTCTCCCCTACCTCAACATGGACCAGGGGAAGAGTGATATCTCCGGAGGGCTGCTCAATATCGCTGAGATCCACACTCGGCGGGCTGATCGTAGCCGGGGGACTTGGCCAGGTTGCTTCCCATTCCACTCTGGCCGGAGGCATCGGTCTATTTGCGTCGAGTTCTGGTTCCGGAATATCATCTATGGTGACAGTAACAGTATCGATCAACGAGATGTTGATCGCTGCCTCGAGTACGTCTGAAAGTCTCGATTCCATATCTTTCCAGAGGGTTTCAGCCTCGGTCGTGAGAAACTCCATCCGCTCATCGAAGAGTGACTGTGCAAAAGCGAATATCGCCCATCTGTCTTCTGGTAGCACTAATGCCATGACATCCTCCTATTTCAAACCATCATCCGTAAGTGTTAAGATCCCAAGACTCTTTTTCGTCTGTGTCGTAAAATCGATATTCCATCTTTCGAGCCAGACGACCGATCGATCTTCCGATCTTTCCTCGTGTCCACACTCAAAGCATTCAAATTTTACTTTGTATTTTCCTCCTTCTGCATCCTTACATCCAGAACAAAGATCCCTCATAACATAGGCTTTTTTTTCGCATTGAGGGCATATTCTGATTAGTTCACTCTCCGGCATAGTCCTGGCGCTCTCGGCCGGAGTTGGCAAGTGATCAATTTTATCTGATCTCAACGGAGTCGTCGGCATCCCCAATAAGAGACACGCTTCTTCGTAAAGAATTGAGATGTTCTGTTCTTCCGGCATTTGTTTGATCTGCCTGACTACTTTCCCAACCTCGATGATGATAGCCCTAATTCTGTGCTCACATGGATCAAAGTTCATATCCCCTCCTAAAATGGGAGTCCTGTAAAAGGATTGATAGGACAGCAACCGGCCGCCTTCATGGCCGCTGTGCGCCTGTCTCTAACCTCTCCCTGGCACGGCCAGTTTTCTGTACCTCCACTCGGGCAACCATTAAAGAATGTGCTGCTATCTCGGCACGAGAACGGAAATCCAGCTTCGCATAATGAACCTGCGGCACCCTGGACGCATAGGGTTGGACATTGTCCACCGCATTGCTGATTCGCACAGATACACGGGGTTGAAGCTAAACACTCGCCCATGAAAGCACCATCGCACCTATATCTTTTTTCATAAAGATCGCAACGCTTTCGAGTCGGTTCTACGCATCCAGCATCGTTGCCCTGATCTCTCCAATCAAAAATTACGTAGGCTACCAGTGCGCCAGTATTGCAGTTTATCGCCAACTGAATGGAAGCAGATTTACCGCAGCAATCTGTTACTGTGATCGTGGGGTTGAAGGCACAGTCAACGTTACTGCCAGGAGAAGTATAAGTTGCTAAAGTTGTCTCTGGGGATGGAACGAGCGTTCCTCCACCGGATAGAGACCACGAATAAGGTCCACACCCTCCAGTTACAGTTAGATTTTGAGAGACGCTGCACCCCATCTGTAGGCTCGTATAACCTATGACAATGCTTCCCGCCGCGTGCTCCTCACAACAAGACTTGATATGAACCTCATCCTCTCCTCCGCATCTGTCCCCGAGGATCAAATCTGCTCCTTCGTCACACGGGGGAGTCTCTGTCGGAGGAAGGACAATCACAAATCTTCCAAGGGGATCCGTCTGCTCGATCGTAATCGGGCCATCCTTGCCCCAATTAAATGGGTAGCATCCGCCGCCATCCGGCAGGGAATAAAATCTCCCGGCTCTCCCACCTGCCTCTCGATTAGCATAGGAGATTAACTGGTCCCATGTTATAGTGAGACCCATCTTGCAGAGTTTTGTACCAGAGAAAACGATGGAAGTGCTACAATCTATGGCATCCCAATCTTCCCAGAAAACCTCCGGCTGGGTTAGCCCAACCTTTTCACAGCAATCCACCTGGATAATAACGTTGTCACTGCAAACTCGATCTCCATCGCCGTCTTCAATATAGGCCTCGAGAAGCATGTAGCCAAGACCAGAACGGTTAAAGAAGCCGCATTGCCATTCGGTGTAGGCCTTAAATTTAATAAACGTGCCACCATCATCTTTTCCACTTTCGATCAGCTCTGCCTGGCAATGATTGCACTCACTGATGATACAATGATCTCTCGGGTCCTCATTGTGATCAATGCTGTCATTTCTGAAATAAAACGGTCTGCATTGGGGTTCCAGTAGGCAAAGCGCCCACTTGATCTTTGAGCAATTCGTACACTCTGCATCATCCACGGTGTAATAGACCTTGATGTAATCAATCCCCTCTACTTCCGTGGGATCGATCTTCCCTGGATTCATGTGCGGCTGGATTATGGAGGGAATCTCCCCGATCGTAATCTTGCAGGAGACACCTGCGCCTGGAGCAACTTCTTCTTCATCGGTGGGGCGAGCAGGATCTATCAGGATTGATTTTTGGGGGCCGGCTGTAACCGTTATGATGGTTCCATCCTCGAGCTGCCTGGTCAACTTTCTGTCTGGCAAATGCCCGAGGTTCATAAGATCGTGGGCCTCGGCTAATATTCTGAAAGCATCCGGTAGGTACGGATAGCCAAGTCTCGGATCCCCGACCACCTTGATTCTTGGGGCGGCTCCTTTTGAACGATGTTTCCAATCCTCTCGGATATGCCTCTCCGCTTCGCCTTCCATGCCCTCCCGCCTTCCTTCTGCGACGAGCTGCCTGAAGGTTTTTGGTTTTCCTTCTTCGTCTCTGGGGTAAATAGTTCTCTTGAAAACCACTACCTGATTCTCCTGTCAGACACATCCGCGTAAACCTTTATGCTATCGAGCTCGAAGTAGCATCCTGATTTATTTTTAAATCCGAAGGTAACGAATCTGTTGTTGATACCTCTCCCTGGCTCCGCCCTCAGTTCATGGGCGTTCTGTTCCCCAACCACTCTTTCGAGAAGATATTCGTACTCTGTATGCTCATCGAGCCTCATGACAAAAACGAGATCCCCGTTCGCCCTTACCGTGATCCAAGCCTCGCGTGCGGTCCGCATGATATCTCTGTGCATATCTGTAATGCCAAAGAAGATCATAGAATCAATATCGAGACCACTATCCTTATCTCCACCTGCTTCGTAGAGGCCATCGCCTTTGACGGCGAGCAACTTTCCATTAAGGTTAGCGTATGAATTGAAGTTCCAATTCATGTATTCCGTCACGCCGTAGTGATTCGCATTCATCGCCGGTGTTTTATACCTGATCAGGGTTAGGCTTCTCGCATAAACGTCAACAATCCATGGGGGGAAGTCGATGGCGACGGCAGCGATAATATCTTGATGGCCAGCAACTCGTACTTCCCATGACGGAAAGAGAATATCGACGGCCGCCACAATGCCAACCGTTCCTCGAGCATCCACTCTCCACGGAGGGAAAGCAACGCCCGAGTTTCCAGCAAGATCAAGGTTGGCAGCTTCCACTTGCCATGTAGGAAAAGAGATATCAACGCTGGCGACGATTCCCACAACTCCGGTGGCCTCGACGTCCCAGGCAGGAAAAGAGATATCAACGTGATTATACTGAATTGTCGCTTCCGATTCCACGATCCAGGGAGGGAAGCTGATATCAACGGTGCTGTCTGTTTCAAGCTCGAATATCCCTGTTATTCCAGTTTCAAGTGTCGGCTGTGCATAAGGGTGATCCGCATCAAAAAACGCGGTTGCGGATACGGTGATGGGAAAGCTCGTAAAATTGAGGATTGTATCTGCCATCAGCCAACCTTTGCACGGATGCCGGTAAGAACAAGGTCGTCCGGATTGCTAATTGTTTTATTTCCATCGAAGTCAAGATACCCTATAATGGTGTTGTCCGCAGAGGTATCATCATAGAGAATGGCACCCGGTGTTGGACCAAAACCTCCTCCGCTTGCACTCCAGACTACGTTATCGCAGGTCATGTAGGCGCAATCATCCACATCGTTTTCTGTGACAGCGAGGCCCGTAAGGACTTTCGTGTCTTGCGTGTAACCTCCTCCTGTTGCGATCTCATCTTCTGCAAGAAGCCTCTCATTCGCTCCGGCGCCCTCCTGCACCATGCCAGTTGTATTGGTCACGACGATTGTATCCGCGGTGACAGTAGAAATTATCTTCGTGACGTTATTGCCCCCATTCGTAAATCCTGAACCGGTGATTGAATTTCCGGGGACAAAGCCATCAGTTATGAACGATCCTGCCGCCCTAAAATACTCTAAGCCCGCCGTAACCGACAAAGAAGTGACACCCGTGTCTGCTTTGAGATTGAGGCGAGTGGCGTAGTGGTCCTTATCAAACGTGAATCCATCCCGGACCAACAAGATTTTGATTGAATCACTCGCCAGGTCGAGTGCCTTAGCTCCGAGTTGATACTTAAAATGATTTGACGGGGTCGCTGAAATTGCCATATGCTCTCCTAAGAAATACGGATCTCGGTGTCCATGACGTGGAGATGCCCTCCATCGGAAATGATCTGATCAGATCCAAAATGGAGATTACCAACGATCGTCTTATCTGCCGTCGTGTCATCTATGATCATGGCTCCGGAGGTAGGACCGATATCTCCCCCAGATGCTGTCCATGTCAGATCATCGAATACGAGTTCTGCCCTATCGTCTGTGTCATCTTCAGTCAGGGCCAGACCTGTGATTGTTTGTC
>Ga0209642_10000607_pt1 | contig 23244 bp, 22 predicted proteins | sample RifCSP19_2_FD_184025 | JGI IMG/M metagenome (GOLD analysis project Ga0209642, IMG submission 184025) | Soil microbial communities from Rifle, Colorado - Rifle CSP2_sed 19_2 (SPAdes) (version 2) | ecosystem: Environmental > Terrestrial > Deep subsurface > Rock core/Sediment | place: Rifle... | reverse complement strand
TTATCGGCGCATTTTTGCTCCTCACCGTATTGGTAAGTATACGGCTCGTCGCAAAAATGGCCTCTGCCTTGTCTGGCAGACAACTTGCAGGTTTCCCCAAAAATCAAAGTCTATTTTTGGGTCATGTTTTCGACTTGCCTTTTTTATAAACTTGTAATACCCTTCATCCGTATCCATATTCTGCAAGACAACTGCTCTGCAATTTTAGTAATAACAGAACTCTGAATGCCGGCTCTTAAGAGGATTCGTCATTGCCAAACTTTATTTTCTGCATCCACAACCACCAGCCTGTTGGCAACTTTGAGCATGTAATTGAAGAGAGTTATCAAAATGCATATCTTCCTTTTCTTAGGGCAATAGAAAAACATCCTTCCATAAAACTTTCTTTTCATATTACCGGTTATCTTCTGGACTGGCTTCTGGAACACCATAAAGAATATATCGAGATGTTTCGTGAAATGATACAGCGAGGGCAGGTCGAGATGATGGGAGGCGGTTATTATGAGCCGATACTGGCTGTTATACCGCCGCAGGATAGGATCGGCCAGATCAAAATGATGTCGGATAGGCTCGAAGAACTTTTTGGCAAAAGGCCCAGGGGTATATGGCTTGCAGAAAGGATATGGGAGCCTCAGCTTCCTGTTTATCTCAAAGAGGCAGGCATTGAATATGTAGTTGTAGATGATTACCACTTTATCAAGGCCGGCCTCAGGAAAGAGGAACTTGCAGGTTATTACATAACAGAGGATATGGGGGATCCATTGAAGATCTTCCCGGGGAATGAAAGGTTGAGGTATATCATACCGTTTGAGGCGGTTGAGAGGTTTATCGAACATGTCAGATGGGCTTCTGCTCTCGGTCCGAACCCGGCTGTCATCTTTGCTGACGATGGAGAGAAATTTGGCACATGGCCGGGTACGCATCAGTGGGTCTATAATGAGGGCTGGCTTGACAGGTTTCTCAACGCAGTAACAGAGAACAGCGATATGGTAAAGCCGGTAACATTTTCTGAATATATGGATAATAACGACCCCGTGGGCAGGGTGTATCTGCCAACTACCTCCTATATGGAGATGGGAGAATGGGCGCTGCCTGCTGAGGCGTCGGAGACATTCACAAATCTGGTGAATGAGGTTAAATCGTGGCCGGATGGGGAGCGAATAGGAAGATTCTTGCAGGGCGGCTTCTGGCGGAATTTCTTTGCCAAATACCCGGAGTCAAACTGGATGCACAAGAGGATGCTGATGGTCAGTGAAGAGGTCAGAAGTCAAGATGCAAGATGCAAGATGCAACCTGCAACTTCCCATTTATATCAGGCCCAGTGCAACGACGCATACTGGCATGGCGTATTTGGCGGGCTTTATCTGCCGCACCTCAGAACAGCAGTTTATGAGAATCTGATCAAGGCAGAGAATCTTGCAGAAGAAAGACAGAAGGATGAAAGCACAAGGCTTATGGAGAAAGCAAAAACCTTCAGCCCTCAGCCTTTAGCCTTCACCCTTATTAAGGATTTCGACGCCGATACATTTAATGAAATTCTTGTCAGGACCCAATCGCTAAATCTCTTTTTCAGCCCTCATAACGGGGGGGCTATCGTAGAGTTAGACTACAGGCCAAAGGCTGTAAATCTTTCCAATACACTCTCAAGGTGGGAGGAAGGCTATCATCACAGGGTTAAGATTCAAGCACAGAAAACAAATCAAGGCGAGGCAAAGAGCATACACGATTTGACCCTATCAAAGGAGGAAGGGCTGGAGAAACATCTGTTTTTTGACAAATACCAGAGGTTATCTCTGGTTGAACACTTTCTTAAAAAACAGGAGACACTGGATGCGTTCAGAATGTCGACCTATGAGGAACTTGGGGATTTCTTTCATGGGTCCTATGAGATAAGGGGCCAGAAGGAAATACAGGGGAGCATTAGACTTATTTTAAACAGAAATGGGAGGGTGAAAGATCAGAAGGTGGGGGTTGAGAAGAGCATATTGGTAAAGGGTAATGAGATAGAAGTAAAATATCTTGTGGTAAACCTTGGGCAAAATCTACTTGAGACAAAATTTGGTGTAGAGTTTAACCTGATTCTTCCGTGTTGTGATGGTACAGCTGGTTTTTATGAGATTTCCTCAGTGTATATAAAGGATAAAGATTTGGGAAGCTTGGGGGAGATTACGCACATCAGACAAATGAATCTGGTAGATCAGTGGACAAAAATGAAACTGAATTTTAGCTTTGATAAGAAAACCTCTGCGTGGAGATTTCCTGTAGAGACGGTTTCCATATCTGAGGCTGGATTCGAGAAGATATTTCAGGGCTCTTGCATTTTGTTTTTCTGGGATATCTCGATAGATAAGGTTTTTGAGACAGGCTTCAAGATTAAGGTAGAATCAATTTAAAGGAAATAGTTATGGCTAAAAAGTTGTCTACTAATTATATAAGAAAGATAAAGGCTATAAGAATTCTCATCCTTGATGTAGACGGGGTTATGACAGATGGCAAGATTATCTATGATGATGATGGGAAGGAGATAAAGATATTTGATGTAAAGGATGGGCATGGCATAAAGCTCTTGATGCGGGCTGGGATAGATGTTGCAATAATCACGGCAAGGGAATCAAAGGTTGTGCTGCACAGGGCGAAAAATCTTGGCATAGAAATGGTATATCAGAAGGCCATGGATAAGGTTATTGCATTTGAAGATATATTGAAGAAGAGACAATTGTCCGCTCAAGAAACTGCCTATATCGGTGATGAACTCGTTGATATACCGCTCTTGCGTCGCGTTGGGTTTGCGGTGACAGTTAAAGATGCAGTAGCAGATGTTAAGAAGCACGTTGATTATACAACTGCCAAGAACGGTGGATGCGGTGCGGTTCGCGAGATTTGTGAGTTGATACTCAAGGTGCAGGGGAAGTGGGATGAGGTGACCGCAAAATATTTTGAGTAAAGCGCACAGCTTAAAGAGCTAAAAATTGCATAATCTGTCTTGTGATCGGCCTAATTGAACATTAAAAATCTTTACATATTTTACGGGAGTGGTATAATTTTTGCTGTGAGGCGACGAGTTAAGCTAATCCTTACCCTATTCTTGGTTGGGGCAGTATTTACCATGGGGGTATTACTTTATGTAAATTTCCATACGAGTAAAGAATTAAGCGGTACGTTCGTAAGACCTTTTAAGGCGGATATAAGAATTGAGAAGGCCAGGTATGTAGAGACCAGAGATGGCCGCACAGAATGGGAGCTCGAGGCGGACTCAGCCCAGTATTTTAAGGATGATAACCTGACAGTTTTTGAGAATGTCAGGGTTGTTTTTTATTCTCAAAACGGCATAAACTATATATTGGAGGGGAAGAAGGGGAGATTAAGAAACGATACCAAGGATATGGATGTTTTTGGAGATGTTGTCGTTACATCAGGGGATGGGTACAAACTCAAGACAGATTCGTTAAGATACAGTGCGGCAGTAAAGCAGATAACTTCAAATGACAGGGTAGTTTTTACTGGCCCCAATATTAAAATTGAAGGCATTGGATTGTTAGCAGATATGATAACCGATAGGGTCTCTGTGTTGGCAAATGTAAGGACGGTGTTAAAAGATGCGGCAATATAGAAATAGTTATCAGTTACCAGTTACCAGTTACCAATTATCGGTTTTGGGTTTTTTACTGTTTACTGTTCACTGTTTACTGTTCACTGTCCCCAGTTTTGCCGAAGACAAAATTGCCGTAGACAGCAGCCAGCCCATAACCATTACTTCCAATACTATGGAGGCCAGAAAGAAGGAAAACGTAATTATATTTAAAGGTGATGTGGTGGCCCAGCAGAAGGAGTATACTCTTTATTCAAAGGAGCTCTCTGTCTATTATGCTGACGGAAAAGAGATAAAAGAGATGGTAGCAACGGGTAGTGTTAAGATAGTTCAGTTAAACAAGGTGGCAACCGGCGAGAAGGCAGTTTATAATAGAGAAACCAGATTGGTAGTGCTTACAGGCAATCCGCAGGTAGAACAAGATTGCGATGTGGTTAAAGGAGATAAGATAACAATCTTTCTGGATGAGGATAAAAGTTTGGTAGAAGGCGGAGATAATAGAGTGAAGGCGGTTGTGTATCCGAAAGATGAAAAAACGAAGGTAAAATGCAAATAATGCAGCTTTCAACCAGCGACCTTGTCAAATCTTTTAAAGGCAGGAAGGTTGTAGCTGGAGTGGGCTTAACCGTAGGGAAAGGAGAGGTGGTGGGGCTTTTGGGGCCAAATGGGGCTGGCAAGACAACTATATTTTATATGGTGGTAGGCCTTATTGGACCTGAGGAGGGGAAGGTATGTGTGGGGAATGAGGATATCACGAATCTTCCTATGTATAAGAGGGCCAGGAAGGGTATAAGCTATCTTCCGCAGGAGCCATCGGTTTTTAGGAAACTTACGGTGAAAGAAAATATTATGGCGGTTATTGAATTTCTTGAACTTCCAAAGGAGGAAGAAGAACGAAAATTACAAGGCCTTCTTGATGAGCTTGGCATTGCCCATCTGGAGAGCAGCAAGGCATATGCTCTTTCAGGTGGCGAGAGGAGGAGAGTGGAGATAGCAAGATGTTTGGTTAATTCGCCGTCTTTTATATTATTGGATGAGCCGTTTGCAGGCATAGACCCTATAGCAGTGGCTGATATTCAAGGTATAATAATGAGGCTGAAGAGCAAAGGCATCGGTATTTTGCTGACAGATCATAATTGGCGAGAGACGCTTGGGATATGTGACAGGGCGTATATAATAGATGAGGGAAGGATAGTTGAGCACGGAACACCAAGCGAGATTATGGAAAGCAAGAAAGCAAGAGAGGCATATCTTGGAAACGGGAAATGGGAGGTGGAAGGTGGGAGGTAGGAAAATGTTTTACCATGTCTTATTTCTTACTTCCTCTATCCAGTGGAACTTATGGCACATGGATTGAGACAAGACATAAAACTATCGCAGCAGTTAGTAATGTCGCCACAGCTGCAGCTAGCCATAAAACTTTTACAGCTTTCAAGGTTGGAGCTTGTAGAAATGGTGAGAGAAGAGATGGAAGCCAATCCAGTGTTGGAAGAAGATGGCAGTTCAGATGATGCAAATACAGTTTCTTCCGAAAAAGTTGCCCAACAAGATGAAAGAAAGGAGGTAGATTGGGAGGCATATTTAGAAAATTGTTATGAGAGGCCTGTAGGTGTTAATTTTGCAGGGGAGTCAGAAGAGTCGTCATTTGAGGCTACCCTCACAAGAAAGCCAACGTTAACTGAGCACCTCATGTGGCAGCTTCACCTTTCTCCGTTTACGGAAGAAGAAGCTCAGGTTGGAGAGTTCATAATAGGCAATATTGATGAAGACGGTTACTTGAGAGTTGGAGAGGATAATGGAGACGAAGCAGTTTACTTAAAGTCTACAACACAGGAAATAGCAAAGGCAACCGGCGTGAGCGAAGATGTGGTTGAAGGTGTTATGAAGAAGATTCAGCAGTTCGATCCGGTAGGTGTAGGCTCAAGAAGCTTAAAAGAGTGCCTTTTAATGCAGGCTGAATTTCTTGAATGCAGGACGCAGATTGTTGAAGAAATAATCAGCCACCATCTTCATAACCTTGAAAAGAAAAATTATAAGGCAATAACAGCTGCTTTAAAGATTCCGATGGATGAGGTTGGGGAAGCAGTGAAGATTATCATGGGGTTGTCTCCTCGTCCTGGCAGTGCCTATGGCCAATCCGAAGCCAATGTTGTAATCCCAGATATATACATACAGAAAATTGGTGGAGATTATGTGATACTGCTTAACGAGAATGGTCTTCCCAAACTAAAGATAAGCTCTTATTATAAGACATTGCTTTCTAAAGACTGCGGAGGGACAGGTGCAACAAAGGCATATGTGCAGGAGCGGCTCCGTTCAGCCAGGTGGTTGATTCAAAGTATTCACCAGAGGCAACGCACTGTATATAAGGTTGCTCAGAGCATCGTAAAATTTCAGAGAGAATTTTTTGATAATGGGGCCTGTTTTTTGAAGCCCCTTATCTTGAGAGATGTAGCTGCAGATATAAGTATGCATGAATCTACTATAAGCAGAGTTACTTCAAATAAATATGCGCATACGCCGCACGGCATCTTTGAATTAAAATATTTTTTCAGCCCTAAGATACATACAACTGACAGTGCAGACATGTCATCTAAAAGTGTTATGGAGAAGATTAAGAGTATATATGCCGCGGAAGACGCAACCAAACCATTGAGTGACCAAAAGATATTCGAAGTACTAAGAAGCTCTGGTATAGATATCGCAAGGCGAACAATAGCAAAATATAGAGAAGCTATGGGAATACTGCCAGCAAGCAAGAGGAAGAGATTGTTTTGAAACGACAGGCGATAGGAAAGAGGCAATAGGTAAAACCTATAGCCTATTGCTCATAGCCTATCTATCTAGGAGGATATTGAAAATGAATGTTGCGGTTATGTTCAGGCATATTGATTCATCTGATGCGCTCAGGAATTATGTAACAGAGAAAGTGGAGCGTGTAAGGAAGTACCTCATAGAGCCCATTGAGGTGCACTGGGTTTTATCAGTAGAGAAATTCAGGCATATTGCTGATGTTACGATTGTGGCAAATGGAATCACGATAAAAGGGGAGGAGCAAACTGAAGACCTTTATTCTGCTATAGATAAGGTTATGGATAAGATAGAGCAACAAGTGAGGAAGTATAAAGAAAAGATTAAGAATCATAAAATAAGCAGTTCTGCCAAACCCTTAAGTGCCAAACTGAATGTTCTTTCCTACGAGGGTGTTGGAGAGGTAGCAGAGCCAAAGGTGATAAAGACCGAAAATTTCTTTATAAAACCCATGTCCGTGGATGAGGCTGTTATGCAGATAGACCTTATGAATAACAATTTTATGGTCTTTACCAATTCTGTCTCTCATAATGTAAATGTCCTTTATAGGAGAAAAGACGGGAACTATGGTTTAATAGATACGGGGCAGAGGTAAAAAATTTACGATTCCAGATTTACGATTTTAGATTTTTAAATCGTAATTCGTAAATCGTAATTCGTAAATCGTAATATGAGGCTCATTGATATTCTCACTCAGGATTGTATAGTCCCGGACCTTAAGGGAAGAGTAAAGCGTGAAGTACTTGAAGAGATGGTAGCAGAACTCACCTTCAAGTTTGCCGGCCTTAATAAAGAAAGGCTTTTAGAGGTGATTCTTGAAAGGGAAAGACTTGGCAGTACCGGTATTGGTTACGGTGTTGCAATTCCTCATGCGCGACTCAAAGGACTTAGCAGTATTATTATCCTTTTTGGTAGAAGCCTCCCAGGGGTAGAATTCCAAGCAATGGATGAAAGGCCTGCCCATCTGTTCTTTTTGATCGTAGCACCAGAAGATTCTACTACTGCACACATCAAGATTTTAGCCAGGATATCCCACCTTCTACAAGATGCGGTATTGAGAAATAGACTTATGATGGCATCAACGCAGGAGGAGATATTTAGCATAATAGCTGAAGAGGATAGAAAGCTTTGAATTGTAAATTGAAAAGTGGAAATTGAAATTTTAAAATAGTTTATTTTGAATTTGCAATTTAATATTTTTAATTTGCATTTTACAATGGAGCGAAGCAACTTGGTGACTATTTCAGTAGGTGAACTATTAAAAGAGACTGCGGAAAGGTTGGGGCTGAAGCTCGTATCGGGTAAGAACGGCCTTTCAAAACGCATCACCACATCCCGAATTCAGAAACCAGGCTTGCTCTTAACAGGCCTCTTAGAAAAACTCCATCCAGAAAGAATCCAGATATTTGGAAAGGCTGAGGTGGACTATCTGAACAGCCTGTCTTCGGATAAACTCAAAGCAACACTCAAGTTGCTGGAGAAGGTAGATGCCCCCTGTTTTATAGTCACGAGAAAACAAAAGCCGCCTGCTGTTTTATCAAATCTTGCAGAAAAAAAGAACATACCACTTTTAACTATAAATCTTACCACATCGCTTTTTATCGAACGGTTTACAAAATATCTGGAAGAAAGGCTGGCTCCCACGACAACAATGCATGGTGTCCTTGTCGATGTCCTGGGCGTAGGAGTGTTAATCCTTGGCAAGAGCGGGATAGGAAAAAGTGAGTGTGCATTGGATCTCGTTACAAAAGGGTACAGGCTTGTTGCGGATGATGCAGTCGTAATTAAAAGGATGTCCCCAACTACCTTATTTGGCATAGCCTCGGATGTTATAAAGTACCACATGGAGGTAAGGGGGCTGGGTATTGTAAATGTAAAAGACCTGTTTGGGATAACTGCCATACGGGAAAAGAAACAGATGGATATTGTTGTAGAGTTGGTAGAGTGGAATCCGGATGAGGAATATGACAGGCTTGGTTTTGAAGAGGGGGTGTATGAAATACTTGCTGTCAAGCTTCCTTTTCTCAAGATTCCTGTCAGTCCAGGCAGGAGTGTTGCCACAATAGTTGAGGTGGCGGCTAGAAACCAGCTTCTTAAGATAATGGGCTACCATTCAGCGTTAGAGTTTAAAAAGACTCTTGATTTGGCATTAAGTACAAAGAAGCCAGAAGCCAGGAGTCAGAAGTCAGAATAAGAAGCAAAAACTTTTTCATTTCTGTATTCTGACTTCTGGATTCTATTTTTCCAATGAAGAATGTTCGCCTTGTCATAATTAGCGGCCCTTCTGGTGCTGGAAAAAGCACAGCCATAAAGGTTCTGGAGGATTTAAACTTCTTTTGTGTTGATAATCTTCCCGTTGTATTGTTGCCGAAATTTATGGAGCTCTCTAGCCAATCTGCAGAGATAACAAAAGTGGCAATTGTTGTAGATGTGAGAGAACGGGAATTCCTTAAAGAGCTCCCCTCGGTATTAAACACGATGATGGATAGCGGGTATCATGCAGAGCTCATATATCTGGAGGCATCTGATGAGATACTGTTAAGGCGATTCAGCGAAACACGAAGGAGACATCCGCTTGCCGAAGGAAATAGTTCTTTAGAAGGAATACGGCGGGAGAGAGATATGCTGGCTACGGTGAAAATAGCGGCCAATAAAATTATAGACACTTCGGATTGTAATGTGCATCAATTGAAGGAGATTATAAAGGATTATTTTTCAGGTCCGACACAACAGGAGAAGATGGTAGTCCACCTTGTTTCGTTTAGCTACAGGTATGGTATTCCATCAGATGCGGATGTGATAATGGATGTAAGGTTTCTACCCAATCCACATTTTGTAGAAGAGCTTAAGGATTTGGATGGAAGAGATGATAGGGTTAAAGAATTTATTTTGAATAAAAATGAAACAAAGGAGTTTCTTAAAAGATTTGACAGCCTCCTTGATTTCCTGATTCCTAACTATTGGAAGGAAGGCAAGACCTATCTTACTATTGCCATAGGTTGTACCGGCGGTAAGCACAGGTCTGTTGCCATCGTCGATTTTCTTGCGGATAAGATTTCATGGGAAAGATGTATTCTTAAAAAAAGGCATAGAGATATAGAAAGAACTTGAAAGGTTAAGGTTAAGGAAAGACAAGTAATGGTTTTTCTCAACCTCAATCTCAACCTGTCTTGTATTTTATGATTGGTGCAATAATAATAACCCACGGGAAACTGGCAGAGGCTTTTGTTACTACAGCCGAGGCCATTACAGGCACGCTTGAGAATGTAAGGTATATTTCTATTGATGCCTGTGATGACGCAAAATGTATTAGTGATGCAATTTCTAATGCTATCAAAACAATGGATAAGGAAGACGGTATTATAATTTTGACTGATATGTTTGGGGGGACGCCGTCAAATATAGGTCTTTCGTTTTTGGAAGCAGGCAAGGTAGAAATCTTGACCGGGGTGAATCTACCAATGCTCTTGAAGTTTGCCAGCCATAGGACAGATAAAACACTCTCTGAGCTAGTAATGCTCTTGAAGGAGCATGGCCAAAAAAGCATTGTACTGGCAAGTGAGATGCTGAAAGGAAAGTAAGGAGTAAGTTCGGAGTTGGGAGTTCGGAGTTAGGAGTAAAGACAGTTACTAATCCAAAGTTTTTGTTTTTCTCCGAACTCCCGACTCCTAACTCAATACTGTATTTAGCTATGAGTATAGTATTAGTCAGAGTTGACGATAGATTGGTTCACGGCCAGATAGTAGAGGCATGGGTGCCTTTTTGCAAGGCAACAGGTATTATAGTTGCCAATGATGAGGCTAAAAAAAATCGCATACAAAGAATTGCCATAGAATCATGTGGCTCAACGGTTCTGGCAATAAAGGCGGAAGGTATAGAGGAGATGCTGAAACATATGGCATCGGAATATAGCAATCAAGAGAGGATAATTATCATTTTCTCTACCTTGAAAGACCTGATACGGGCATATCATAAGGGTTTCAGGTTTTCGTATGTCAATATCGGGAATATTCATCATCATGATGGAGACGGAAGAATGCTTACCCCTTCTGTATATCTTGACAAAGAGGATGAAGATATATTGCAAAGCCTCCTGAAACTGGGAATAGAGGTAGATGTCAGGGCTGTGCCTTCAGATAGACCTGTTGCTATGAAGGAAAGGGAAAGCAGAAACGAGAAATTAGAAATAAGGAAATAGTTTTTCTCATCCCTCAGTTCTTGTTTCTGATTTTGTAAGGGAGGATAATTTTCTGGATATTATCTGGCAGTGTTTAATGGTGTCTGTAGCGGGTGGGTTTCTTTCCCTTGATAGAACTGCTGCCTTGCAAATCATGGTGTCAAGGCCGATTGTTGCTGCGCCGGCAATTGGTTATATATTGGGTGATGTTCTGACAGGCTTGATGATTGGAGGGATATTGGAGCTTTTCTGGATTGGTGAACTGCCTATAGGGGGGCACATACCAGCTCATGAGGTAATGCTGACGGTAAGTATTGCAGCTATATCAATCATAGCGCAAAAGATGCTGGGGCAAGACTTTTTGGTTCTTCATATTTTAGGATCAGATATTGATGCCAGTATATTATTTATTTTAGGTTTAATAATTTTATTGCTAATCCCTATGGATATGATTTGTAAAAAAGTAGATACTACTGCAAGAAATTTTAATATGAGATTTTTTAATGCTGCATTATCAGACCTTGATAAAGGTTTTATTGGTAGCGTTGAGGTAAATAACATCAAGGGGCTCGGTGTCTTTTTTATTTTTAACTTCTCAACTCTATTTGCTTTGGTGCTTGCAGGCGTGTTGCTTACCTATTTTTTATTGCCACTTTTGCCGAAAATGGTTGTTATGGCTTTACTACTGGTATTTGGTGCCGCCTGCGTTTTGAGTATTTCCTCTGCATACAGTGCGGTATATAGCAATAAGTCTTTGCCTGTGTTTCTCGCAACGACCTTTGTTGCTGTTGCTGCCACTCTGGTGATATTCAGATGATAGGCAGGATTGCTCTGTTGAAGGTTTTCCTGAATTCATTTTTTATACAATCAGCGTGGAGCTTTGAAAAGATGCAGGGCCTTGGATTTGCAGCCGCAATAGCCCCTGCCATAAGAGATATTTATAAAGATAAAGACCATGTCTGTGCAGCCCTTAAAAGGCACATGGTTTTTTATAATGCCCATCCCTATATGGCCTCACCCATTCTTGGTGCGGTTATAAGAATGGAGCAAGAGGTTAAAGAGGGGAAGCGCGATGCAAAAGATATCGCTCTGTTTAAAGAGAGTCTGATTGGCCCTTACGGAGCTATAGGCGATACATTTTTCTGGGGATCTATAAGACCACTTGCGTCGGTTTGTGGGGTATTCTCTGCGCTTTTGTGGGGAATGTGGGGGCCTCTTGTATTCCTTACGGTATACAATATCTTCCACCTCTGGATGCGATGGTTTGGTTTATACAAGGGGTATAAACTTGGTGAGGAAGTTGTAGGGTATATTCAATCATTGGAATTGCCGGAATGGGCGTTAAGAATTCGTACAATTACTACAGGCCTTCTTGGCATTCTGCTTGCGGTTGCAGTATTGAAGGTATCGGGAGTGCAGCCTGTTAAAGTTTCTGCGTTATTTGTAATAGTTGCTTTAATAATTACAACAATATTATTATCTGGCCTCTTAAGAAAGGGTATATCAGTGACATTGGCAATATATCTGTTGTTTTTACCGGTATTTGCATTTTTAGTAAGTATGGGGTTACTTGATAGAATAGGAAATATTATTAAATGATGCTTAACGGGAATTCTTATATCAGGAAGACATTTACCATAGCCAATAAGCTTGGTCTTCATGCAAGAGCAGCCGCACAGTTTGTGCAGTTAGCAAACAAATTTGCTGCGGATATCTTTGTGGAGAAAGATGGCCAGGAGGTAAGTGGGAAGAGTATTATGGGCATTATGATGCTTGCTGCTGCGTGCGGTACTCAGATTATCGTCAAGGCAAAAGGCCAGGATGCACAAGAGGCTATTCTGGCGCTGCAGACACTGATAGAGGAGAAATTTGGGGAAGAATAAGTAATACGGTAGAGGCAAGAGGCAAGAGGTAAGAGGCAAGAAAAAGAATTTAAATCTTGCTTCTTGAATCTTGCTTCTTGATTCCAGAACATGACTGAACAAACGAGAACAGACATTGTATTAAAGGGTATAGGGGTTTCGCCTGGTATAAACATTGGGAGGGCGTATCTTGTAGATGGCGGCAGTTTGGAGACGCCTGCCTACTGTTATTTGGATACAACGTATATTTCGTCAGAGGTGAAACGGTTTAAGAATGCGGTTCAAGAGTCAAAGGACCAGCTTATGAAAATAAGAAACCGCCTGTTAAAAGACGGCAAGGGCAAAGAACATATTCGCATTATTGATGCCCATCTTATAATGTTGGAAGATAAAATGCTCATAGACGACACCATAAAGATCATCAAAAAAGAAAAGGTAAATGCAGAGTGGGCCATCAAGATGGTAATGAGAGAGATAAGGGAATTCTTTGATAGTATTGATGATGAATACATCAGAGAAAGAGGCTCTGACATAGACCATATTTGTGACCGCGTCTTGAAAAATCTGATGGGCAAAAAACATGAAACTATTTCAGAAATAAAAGAAGAAGTGATCGTTGTTGCCCATGATTTGGCACCTACGGATACTGCTCAGATGGTGAAGGGTAAGGTTTTAGGATTTCTCACCGATATTGGCGGCAAGACTTCTCATACGGCCATTGTGGCCAGGTCTTTGGAGATACCTGCGGTTGTTGGCTTGGAGAGTATAACCCAGAAGGTTAATGCGGGTGATACGCTCATTTTAGACGGTAGCAGCGGCATGGTAATTATCAATCCGTCTCAAAAGGTTATCAAGGAGTATCAAAAGAAAAAGGGGCAATATTCTGATTATGAGCGGTTGCTCCATCATTACAGGAAATTGCCTGCGGAGATGCAAGATGGCAGAAGGATAAGGCTTATGGGAAATATAGAGATGGCAGATGAGATACCATCCCTTCTTGACCACGGAGCCGAAGGCATTGGTCTCTACCGGACTGAATTTTTATATATCAACAGGAAAAACCTTCCTACAGAAGATGAGCATTTCAAGATTTACAAGGATGTAGTTGAGAGGGTTTCACCTCACCCTACAATAATCCGTACGCTGGATATCGGTGGAGATAAGTTTCTCTCCCAGATGGAGCTAGCTCCTGAAATGAATCCTGCCATGGGGCTTCGGGCCATAAGATTTTGCCTTAAGGAGCCTGAAATCTTCAAGACCCAACTCAAAGGTATTTTGCGGGCAAGTGTATTTGGGAATCTTAAGATAATGTTTCCTATGATATCAGGGGTGGATGAGTTGAGAAAGGCAAAGGCTGTTATGGAAATGGCAAAGGATGAACTGAGAAATGAAGGTGTGGCATTTAACTCCAAAATATTTGTTGGTGCAATGATAGAGGTTCCCTCGGCTGCCATCATTGCAGATATCCTCGCTAAAGAGGTAGATTTTTTCTCTATAGGTACAAACGATCTGCTCCAATATGCGCTTGCTATAGACAGGGTGAATGAACATGTGTCATATTTATATGAGCCGTTGCACCCAGCTGCACTAAGGATTATAAAAAATATAACAGATTCTGCGCATAAGGCCGGCATTGCTGTCGGTGTGTGTGGAGAGATGGCAGGTGAACCAGAATATGCCTTAATTTTATTAGGGCTTGGATTAGACCAGTTAAGCATGAATGCCCTCTCCATTTTGAAGGTAAAAAAGGTAATAAGGTCTATTAAGTATTCTGAGGCAAAAGAGATAGGGGAAAAGGCTCTTACACTTTCTACAGCTCAAGAGATAGAAAGATTCATAAGAGGTGAGATGGCAAAAAGATTTCCTGAGGAATACAGCTAAAAAACAGGTATAGGCATAGGTAGAGATAGAGAAAAATAACCTGCAGCGCTTTACCTCTACCTGTTTTTCATATACCTATCTTTATGAAAAGGAGATATGAATGGCAAAGATAGTACCGTTTAAAGGCATACTTTACAATCCAGGAAAGGTAGGAGACTTAAATAAGGTCATGGCGCCGCCCTATGATGTAATATCCCCTGAATTCCAGGATAGGCTGTACCAAAGGCATCCTCACAATATCATAAGGCTGATACTGGGAAAGACCTTTCCAAATGATACCGCCGGTAATGACAGATATTCAAGAGCTGATTTAGATTTTAAAAAATGGCAGGGTGAGGGGGTTCTTATCAGAGATGAAAAACCGGCCATTTATTATTATATCCAGGTTTATAAAGTGGGGACAGATTTGAAATCTGTCCCCAGTGGTCAGAGAAAGGCAAGAAAAGGTTTTATAGCATTAGCGAGACTGGAAGAGTTTGGTAAAGGAGGCATCCATCCGCACGAGAAGACCCTTGCCGGCCCGAAGGCAGACAGGCTTAAGCTCATGGAGGCATGCAATGCAAATTTTAGCTGTATATTTTCCCTCTATTCTGAACCTGAAAAGGCCATCAATAATCTTTTAGAAGATTGCTGTGTAAACGGCTCGCCTATTATTGATGTTGCGGATGATGATGGGGTGGAGAGTAAGGTATGGAAGATTAACAATAAAGAAACCATAAAAAAAATTATAGAAATTATGTCCGACAAGCCGTTATTTATAGCAGACGGTCACCACAGATATGAAACTGCATTGAACTATAGGAATATGGTGAGAGAAAACATAAAAGATTATAAGGGGAATGAGGCATTTAACTATGTGATGATGTATTTCTCCAATATGGATGATGAAGGCATGACCATCATGCCAACGCACCGGGTTATACACAGTATTCCTGGTTTCAATCCAAAGGCATTCTTAGTCAACTGCTCCCACTTTTTTGATATTGAAGAGATTAAATGGGACAGCAAGATTGAGCCAAGGGTTCGGAAAGAGGTTTACAAGAGGATGGAAGAGGAGGGGACAGGCCTGCCTAGTTTCGGTCTTTATATAAACGGCCTTGATTCTTATTTTGTGCTTAACTTGAAGGAAGAAGATATAATGAATAAGGTGTTCGGGAGTTCTATTCCTGAGGTTTTTAAATCCCTCGATGTTACAGTCCTCCATGCCCTCATATTAAATAATATCCTTGGTATAAGCAGTTCAGCCCAGGAAAATCAGACCAACCTTGTATATGTGAAAGGGCTGGATGATGCCATTGAAGAGGCGAAAAAGGCCGGCAGGCAGATGGCATTCCTTTTAAATCCTACAAAGATTGAACAGGTAAAGGCAGTTGCAAGTGCCGGTCAGGTAATGCCGCAGAAGTCTACATATTTCTATCCAAAACTTTTATCAGGTTTGGTGATAAACCCAATCGGTAAAGATGAGAGGGTAGATTAGTGCCCAAAAATAGACTTCGATGTAGGGAATATAAACCTTTGGACACCTGAACCCGTAAAATAGCGATTAAAACTCTCGCTATTTTACAAACCTGCGATTTGCCTGCCATACTTCGTTATCGGCGCATTTTTGCTCCTCACCGTATTGGTGATATACGGCTCGTCGCAAAAATGGCCTCTGCCTCGTCTGACAGGCAACTTGCAGGTTTTCCCAAAAGTCAAATGCTATTTTGGGGTGAACTCAGGAATCTTTCAACCCTATGATGTATTCTCCAAACCAAGATGAAAGCATCGATGACCTTGATTCCTTTAAAATAATCCAAAAAAAGGGCGGTTATAGATTTTCAGCCGATTCCGTTCTCCTTGCCAATTTTGCCCTGCCGTTAAAACCCTCCGATTCCGTTATAGACCTGGGGACAGGTTCAGGTGTTATTCCGCTCATCCTTGCTCAAAAATCAGCGGCTTTAAATATTGTCGGCATAGATATTCAGGAAGATTTGGCTAATATCGCAAAGAGGAATGTAGAGTTAAACAATCTTTCTGAGAGGGTTAAGATAATCAAAAGCGATTTTAGAACTCTCGCCTCTTTTCCTCCTACGGAAGGAAAAGGATGGAAGGGTTTATTTTCGGTTGTTATAAGTAATCCTCCCTATGGAAAACCAGGAACCGGCAGAATAAGTTCATCCAGCCAGAAGGCAATGGCTAAGATCGAATTTACCTGCACTTTAAACGATATTGTCTTAGCTTCCAAATGCTTGGTGGCAGAAGCAGGCAGAATTATATATATCTATCCTGTTACCAGGTTGAGAGAGATGCTTTCTGTTCTGATGGAACATAAACTCGAAGTTTGCAGGCTTGAATTTGTTCAGCCTGAACCGTATTGTAGGGTTAAACGTTTCCTGGTAGAGGCTGCGATGAAAGAATAATGTGCCTTACCGTAATACCGTTTTTATCGGTTCTATCCTATCGGCCACATCTTTATAGAGATACGTCCTGTTTCTTCCTTCCTTCTTTGCAAGGTATAGGGTGCTGTCGGCCTTTGAGATCAAGAGCCTCTGGTTTCCTCCCTGGTCCAGGTAGCCAGCATCGTATGGAAATACTGCAATTCCTATGCTACTGGTTATCTTTATGCAGGTACTGCCTATAGCAAAGTTGCTTTGCTCTATTACCTTGCGAATTCTCTCAGCTGTATCAAATGCACCTTTGCCGTCAGTATTGACAAGGATAAGAGCAAATTCCTCTCCGCCATATCTTGCTGCCACATCAATACCTCTTATAGATGAAGCTAAAATATTTGATACATCCTTTAATATCTTATCACCCGCAGGATGCCCGTATGTATCATTGACTTGTTTAAAGTGATCTATATCAACCAGAAGAAGGGAAACTCTTTCCTTGTATCTTTCTGCTCTTTCCAATTCACCGGAAAGCCTTTCCTGAAAAGATTTGTGATTGAGCAATCCCGTAAGACCATCTGTTGTTGCCATTCTCTCCATCTGCTGGTATATTTTGGCATTGGATATTGCGGTGGCAGTATGTGTTGCAATGACCTCGAATATCTTTGTTTCATAGGGGGAGAAGAAATTATCTTTATTGCTGGCCATGACAAAAGCGCCAAGGACATCATCCTGTACGGGCAAAGGGAGGCAGATGAGCGAGCGTATGGGCAGAGATGTCCCTGGAAAGATGATGATATTTTTTTTATGTGTTTGAATGTCCGGGAATAGCAAAGATTTGTCATATTTTATAACCCATCCTGCTATGCTGTCCTTGGCTTGAAAGGATTTATTAATAAGTTCGGCAGCCTTGAATCCTTGAGCAGATACGACCTTCAAGGATTCCTGGTTTTCTTTGAAAATAAATGCAGCTATGTCGTAGTCAACAATCTCTTTGCAGGAATTGATTGCAATGTCAAGGATTTCCTCAAGTTTGAGGCTGGAACTGATCCGTTTGCTTAATCGGTAAAATGCGCTAAACTCAGATTGCTCTGTCGTTATTTGATTGACAATAGAAAGATTTTTCAAGGATTCTGAAATCCAGTGGCTGGCCAGAATTAAAAGCCGCTCTGTGTCGGCAGTAAAGGCATCAATTTCTTTGCTGTCTGCGCACAAAATGTTTTTGAGCGCCTCTTTTTCGCTAAACATTGGGACGGCAATCAAGGAAGCGATTCCAATATCTCGTGTGTAGTAGCGTGCACCTTTTATATCCCTGATTTGGCCAATTCTCAAAGGAACCCTATGTTCAGCTACCCAGCTTAAAAGATTTTCAGCGCTTTTGTTGGGAAGCTCGTAACACATATCTTTATCAGGAGAGGCAGCAGCAACAACGGTAAGTTTTTTCTCACCAACATCAAAAAGTATACAGTTGTTGCAACCGAGAATCTTTTTCAGCACTCCTAAGGTATTGGGTATCGAGTCAGTTATCATGTGTGCAGAGCTCAAGGTGATTTCCTCTTTATCGCCTCCTGATAGTGCGTTCAAGGTTGTATCTGCGCTCTTATTGTAGTTTGCAAGTTCTCTGGTATTTGCCTCAACACCTTGTAACATTCCTTCCAGTCTTTTATTATTTCTTCTCTCTCTGGCAGTCAGAGCATTAACTGCAACGGTCGTGATAAACATCATGCCTACAATAAAAATATACTGAAGAGGGTGCTGTGTGAGTGCAGTCGGAGAGTGAAGAAGAACGGGAAGTATATCTATTACGGAGATAAATGAGGCGTAGAGAGCGGCATGTAAGAGCGGCTGATAATAGGCAAGCGTAATCAGCAGTACTATATCTATGGGGTAGCTATCTAAAAAGGTCCCTGCTACCGTCAAAAAAAGAGCCTTTACCATTGCTATAAAAAGAAGCCATAATGGCAATTCATCATATGATGATTTATTTTCCTGATTCAAGTTTGAGAGAATAAGGGAAGAGAAGTATACGATTGAAAATAATAATATTAATAAGCTTAAGAAGTTAAGCGAGGATATACCGTTAAAATAACCGAGCACAATAAAGGCAGTTAATGCCAATAACAGCAGGAAAGTTATCTTGGGTTTCAGGGCTTCACTTTTTACCATGCGGTTTTGTTTGTTGATCTTCGGTACTGCAAGCCTTTGCCATCTGCGGCCACGATACCGTTGGCAGGAGCGGCACCGGGGTACTTGATGCTGTTTCTGCCCGAGCCTTGAGCTTCTGCATGCGGTCAGTCATCAGCGGATGCGTGGAAACATATTTGAACAGATCTGGCTCATTGCCATGTTTTTTGTTTAAGATATCAAAGAAAGCTACCATGCCGTATGGATTTATACGGGATTTAATGATAAGATCCATACCCATTTGATCTGCCTCTTCTTCCTGTATTCTGCTGTAACGGAGGCTTCCCATGGTGCGCACAACATCGCTTATAACGCCGGGGTCTACGACTATCATAGTTGCCAATGCCGTGATGGAAAGATTCTGAAGAATACCCCTGGTAGCATGTTTCTGCAGCACATGCTGCATTTCATGGGCAAGAACCCCTGCCAGTTCCTCTGCGCTCTTGGTTTGTTCGAGCAGGCCGGTGAATATTATCAGATATCCGCCCGGCGCCGCTAATGCATTTATTGTTTTTCCCTTAACAATGAATACATGAAATATATACGGATGTTTAGGCGCGGCTGAATTCAGTGCCTGTATAATTTGATCAATGGATTGCTGCAGTGGAGGTTCGGTGCACACATCCTCAGCCACAGTTAACTGTTTTACCACCTCTTTCCCCAATGTTGCCTCCCATGCCGGTGGTATGTGATTAGCCAGTAAATTGGCGCCGGCTGGAATACCCCATAGATAGGCAGCGGCCAATCCGACTCCTACCGCAATACTGCCGATGATAATCCACCCCGATCGCCTTTTGCGGGCAGACGGATTATGAAACTTGCGGGAAGAAGCGGCTGCCATGAACTGCAGGGCGTGTAGAAACGCTGTATCAGAAATAATCAATGCCTCTACAGGATCGCTTTCTCTTTCCAATCGAACCTGTTCGCCGGCGTAGAACCCCTGAGTCTGACGCATCTCGCGGTATAGCCATACCACAAGATTGCCGTCTGTTTTGGTAAATTGCACTCCTGTAGGAGTGAGGGTAATCTTTACAGGCTGACGAGCAGCAGTTGTTCCATCCAGATAGTATCCTTGCCAAAGAAGTTGCATATTTCCCTAACAGGCTGCTGAAAAGGTCCATCTGCTGCGTTGTCTTCGTCGCTCGTCACTGCGGCGTACAGAATAAGTACGCCTCATTCCTCGCTCCTAGACGCCTTGCATCTGGAGCTTTTTGAGCAGCCTGATGAAGGGTAAGGGTTTTTCCGCAACCTGCTAAAATCCCGCTGGCGGCTAAACCAGACCGCTATCTATGTTCATGAAATCTGCCATGCTATCGGCTGTGGCGCGGGCGTTCTGGGCGTCCTGTTTAATCTTATCAAGTTCTAGATTGCCTTCAAGGCTGATATTGGCGAACCAGAAGCGCATAGTCCTGACAATCACCCATGAAAAGGCCAAGCCCAGAGTGAAGATAATCAGGAGGAAATTGGTCAATGTGAGAACAAACAAACTGCCGCCAGTAACGGTTGATCTAAAACTCATGCCAGGAAAGGAGGTGTGTTCCCAGTCGTATTGCTGCACCTTTGCCATATACCAGAACCAGTAAATGCCAAGAGTGACGATGCTTAAAAATACGGCCAATATAAAACTACCTAACAAATCTTTGCCGTTGCCGTTGTATTTAAAGGGTGTGTTGCCAAAATAACTGTTGTTGGCCCAGAAGCTGCGCATCTTTGCATGGAAGATGGGATAGTAGATACCAAGGGTAATGATCGTCAACAGTAAACCGCCTGCATACAGGCCAAGGGCCTCCTTGAATGAACCGCGAAACGAAAACCTTATGCCATGCCATGATGTCCGGCTTAAGCGGTATCGTCTGGCGCCCACCAGGGCAAGCGGGATTATGGCAAGGATGAGAAACGGTGCCAATATGTTGAAGAATGGGTGGATGAAAAAGGTCAGCACAAATATGGTGCCATACCCTACAACAAGAAAAGCTACGGCCTTGAGCCAGCCTATGAACAGTTCCTTGCCGGTGCCGTGATAGACAAATCTGTCACCCAAGAGCTCTGTCTGGCTGTAAAGGTATTTTCGCACCTTAACCTTGCCCCAGAAACGGTAGATGCCTAGGGTAATAATGGTCAGCAGGATGTTGACGATTTGAATACCAAAGAGAGCGCTGCCATTGCCGTGAAACGAGAGTTTGTGAACCAATGAGAGAGGCGGCTTGGTCTGGACTGTAGGAGATGCTCCAGCGGTTTGGTTGGCAGAGGCCGATTTCTGTTTCTCAGGGGCTTTGAAGGCAACCGTTTGAGCAGAAAATTTATCAAGCGAAGGGTTTGGGTTCTGTAATCTTTTTACGAGGAATCGGTGGCCGCATTTGGGACATTTTGCAGTCCCTCCTTTTTCAGGGATCTTTCGCTCATCGATATCATCGGCAAACAAGCAGTTTGGACATTGGATGTTCATGTTTTACCCCCTATCGGTATTATAAGCTTCCTGTAGTATTTATATAATACAGTGTCATAAGTAGATACGCATTACAGAGCGTCAGAACAAAGCAGACCAAGGCGCGACGTAAGCGAGGAGCAACGCAGGTATGCGAAGTTATGATGCTCTGTATAAAAGGAGAGAACTCAAACGCTGATTATATCTCCACCACCCCTTCAAACACCTCTACTGCAGGGCCTGTCATATAAACATGGTTATCCTTTTCCGACCACTCAATCTTCAGGTCTCCGCCTGCGAGATGAATGCTTACCTTTCTTCCGGCAAGGCCGTTCAGGTTTGCAGCTACGGCAGATGCGCATGCGCCTGTGCCGCAGGCAAGGGTCTCGCCGCTTCCTCTTTCCCAAACACGCATCTTAAGCCGTTTATTGCTTAGAACCTGGATAAACTCCACATTTGTCCTTTTGGGGAAGATAGGATGGTTTTCTATGAGCGGGCCATATCTGGCTACGGGAAATTGGTCCACATCATCAACAAATATGACACAGTGAGGATTTCCCATAGAGACACACGTTATTAAGAACATCTCAGTTTCTATGAACAGGGGATGTTTTACTATCTTTTTATCGAGCGCAACAGGTATCTGTCTTGCCTCAAGTATCGGTTCTCCCATGTCTACCCTTATTAGTTCCCCAACCCTTTTGGGTTTGATTATACCGGCAAGGGTTTCTATTTCCAAAACATCCTTTCTGGATAAATTCCTGTCCCAGATATATTTTGCAAAACATCTGATGCCGTTGCCGCACATCTCCACCCTCCCGCCGTCTGCATTGTAGATATCCATCCTGAAGTCACCCTTGTTTGATGGAAGGAGTATAAGGGCTTGATCAAAACCAATGCCAAACTGCCGGTGAGAAAGTTTTTTTATTATCTTTGGCAGGCTTGGTATCTTTTTTATGCGGGAATCAATCAGGATAAAATCGTTTCCGAGCCCATGCATTTTTATAAAATTGATTTTCATAGGTTCTTCTGACTCCTGACTTCTGACTCTTTTTAAATTTCTACATCTCCTGATATTATTCTTGTTATATTCCCGCTTTTTTCTCTTAACAAAAGTTCGCCATTATCATCAATGCCCATGGCAACACCTACAATAGCCTTATCCATCTGCCGAACCTTCACCACTCTGCCTGCCATAGTGAAATAGCCTGTCCATGCCCTTCGAATAGGTTCAAAGCCATGTTTCAGATATCTTTTATACCATGTTTCCAGATTCAAATAAAGTGTCTGAATAAAATCTATTCTTGAAATCTCTTTGTCTGCCTCCTCTTTTAAAGATGTTGCGATTTGCCTTAACTGTTCAGGAAATATCTTTTTTGTCATATTTACATTCACGCCTATTCCAATAACAACAAAATTTATCCTGTCCATCTCTGAACTCATCTCGGTCAAGATGCCAGCGGTCTTTTTTGAGTTTATTAGAATATCATTTGGCCATTTGACTGTGGGTTCAGGTTTGTAACCTGAACCATTATTCAAAAATTTTGAAATTGTCTCTGCCATGGCAACTGCCGCAACAAGCGTAAGCTGAGGGGCATGCGCAGGGGGTATATCAGGACGGAGGATTATGGATGTGTAAATATTAACACTGGCAGGCGATTCCCATCTCCTGCCAAGTCTGCCTTTGCCTTTTGTTTGAGAGTCCGCTACGACAGCAAAACCTTCTTTAGCGCCTTTTGAGGCAAGCTCTCTCGCGGTGTCGTTGGTTGAATTCAGCTCCTTATGAAAGGAAAGTTCTCTGCCGACAAATGATGTCTTGAGGTTTGAGCTTATCTCAATGACGTTGAAGGGGAGTTTTTGGATATTTAATCTGTACCCTTTAGCAGGACTTGCCTCGATAAAATATCCCATCTCCTTGATTGCGTTTATATGCTTCCAGATTG
>Ga0209642_10000601_pt1 | contig 23340 bp, 24 predicted proteins | sample RifCSP19_2_FD_184025 | JGI IMG/M metagenome (GOLD analysis project Ga0209642, IMG submission 184025) | Soil microbial communities from Rifle, Colorado - Rifle CSP2_sed 19_2 (SPAdes) (version 2) | ecosystem: Environmental > Terrestrial > Deep subsurface > Rock core/Sediment | place: Rifle... | reverse complement strand
ATGACCTCGGGTTTCGGGTGGTGGTCTCCCCATTGGGCGGGGCCTAGCCCCGCCCCTACTCTGAACTCTGGGTACTCTGCAGGGCGCAGCACGGCTGCGCCCCTACGTATGGGGCTCTGGAGGGGGGTCTGGGGGGCTGCGCCCCCCAGCCGCGCGCCTCTTCTTTTATTGCTCCGAGCGCCGTCCGCGGCACGCTATTGGCGTGGAAACGTCGCCGGGGACGGCGTCGAGAGCGTTGTTGCGGACTGGCCTTTTATCGCTCTGAGCGCCGTCCGCGGCGCTCGATTAATCCCCTTTCCCTTATCCCCCTATCCCCTCAGGGTGTACCCCCCATCCACCACGATCACCTGGCCGCGGATCATGCTGGCGGCTGGCGTGCACAAAAAAGCCACCACCTGGGCGATGTCTTCGGGCGTGACTAACCGCCCGGCGGGCGTGTGGGCTATGGCGCGCTCGAGGCTGCCCTCTGCCTGGGCGGCGTCGAAGTGCTCGAGGGCCTCGGTCAGCACCATCCCAGGGGAGACGGCGTTGACGGCGATGTTTTTGGGAGCCAGCTCGACCGCAAGGTAGCGGGTCACGGCTTCCAGGGCGGCTTTGCTCGCCCCAACCACGACGTAATCCGGCAGGACACGCGTTGCACCGGGGCTGGTCAGGCTGACGATGGCCCCCCCGCCGCGCTTTTCCATCAAGGGCACGGCGCGTTGGGCGGCGAAGAGCAGAGCCCGTGCATTGATGTTCATCGTCCAGTCCCAGCCCTTGGGTTTTTGCTCCAGCGCCGGGCGGTTGTAACCGGAGGCGGCGTTGCTGACCAGGATGTCCAGCCCGGCGAAGCAACGTTCCACTTCCGCGAACAGGCGGTCAAGCCCTTCGTCAGTGCCGACGTTGGCCTTCACCAGCAACGCCTGGCGGCCCAGCGCCCGGATGGCGGCGGCCGTCTCTTCGGCCGGGGCGCGGTTGCGGAAGAAATTGACGACTACATCTGCCCCATGTTGAGCGAAGTGCAAAGCGATAGCGCGCCCGATCCCCCGGCCAGAGCCGGTTACCAGGACGATCTTACCTTGGAAGGGTAATCTGCCAGTCATATCCCCGCTCTATATTTGATTGGGACACGGATTGCTCGGATTCCACTGATTTTTCTTTTGACATTTTGCGGGGTCCACGGAGTGCGAGCAGATATTTTATCCTGAAAATATAAAGGTGCTTCTCACCTCGAAGACACCGAGCGCATTGAATCTGAAATTGTCTACTCTGTGCTCTCTGTGGCTCTGTGGTGCTCTACTTAAATGGTAAAGCGGTAACCGTGGCGGTTCGGCCGCCAGGTTTATCCCCGACGGCGAGCTGCGTGCCGGGTGCGTCGAACGGTCTGCGGATGATCCCCAGGGCGATCGGGCCGAAACGCGGTGAAATGGCGGCAGATGTGACACTACCAGCCGGTCGATCCTCCTGGGGTGACCAGAGACGTTCGCCCACGCTCAGCTCGCCTTCCACCTGCAGGCCAACCATGTGGCGGGTGACCTTATCGTAGGTGATCTGGCGGGCGATCACTTCCTGGCCGGTGTAGCAACCTTTTGCATCTGAAATCGCCCATTCCAGGCCAGCCTCGAGCGGGGTATATTCCTCGACCAGTTCGTGCCCGGCAGCCGGCAGGCCAGCCTCCACCCGCAGGATGGTGTAGCTTTCCGCGCTGAGAGCGATCGTCCCGGCTTCTAACAGGCGCCCGGCGATCTCTTCTGAGCTGGCTGCAGGGACCAGCAGGCGATAACCAAAACCGCGCTGGCCAAAGACGCGTAAAGTGCCGCCAGCGACTTCGCTGGACAGGACTTCGTCCACCTGCGGGGAGCGATTCAATCCCAGCCTGCCCAATCCCTCCCCAGCCTTGGGTCCGATCAGGTCAACCTGCGTGTAGGCCGCGCTGGCGTCGTCCACGCTCACTTTGTCCATGAAGAAGATGCGACTGCGCAGGAAACGCGCCGTCTCGGCGCCCCGTTCGGGCAGGGTGAGGGCTGCGATGGCTTCTGGTTCGGCCAGCAGCGTGAGCACATCCAGGATGCGGGCGGTGGGCGAGGTGAGCGCCGTGACCAGGGCGCGGTCAGGGGAGAGCAGGCGCACATCGTTGGTCGTTTGGCGTTGCAAGAAAGCCACCCGGCCCGCGCCGCCGATCATCAGGTAACCGGCCGAGACCTGTGGAAAGAACGCCGCGCCAGAGAGGGCGGCTTCGTAGCCCTTGAGGGTCGAGGCCTTGACTTGGGTCATGGGAGAAAGAATGAAACATAAAACGTGAAACGTGGATATTAAATCACGTTTCAGGTTTCACACTTCACGGATCACATTTCACGCAAATAGCGGCACTGGTGTACCGCTGATCTTGGGGACAGGCGGTGGGAAGATGCTTTCAAATTCGTCACGGGTGATAGTCTCGACTTCGAGCAGCCGCTGGGCGACAGCATCCAGTTTTTCGCGATAGCGCTGGATGGTCGACTTGGCTGTCTCGTAGGCCTCGTTCACCAGCTTGCGCACCTCTTTATCGATTTGCTGGGCGACCGCTTCGGAGTAATCGCGTTGTTCGGAGATCTCCCGGCCGAGGAAGATCAGCTCCTCTTTCTGGCCGTAGACCATCGGGCCGAGTTCAACGCTCATCCCCAGGCGGGTGACCATGGCGCGCGCCATTTTGGTGACGCGTTCCAGGTCGTTCGAAGCGCCCGAGGTGATGTCGTCGAAGACGATCTCTTCGGCGGCGCGACCGCCTAACAAGCCAACCATGTCGGCATACAATTTCTTGCGCGCCATCAGGGTGCGGTCCTCTTCGGGCAGCATGATGGTGTAACCCCCAGCCATCCCACGCGCGGTGATGGAGACTTTGTGCACCGGGTCGGCTTCCGGGATGGCGTTGGCGACAACGGCGTGACCAGCTTCGTGATAAGCGATGATGCGTTTCTCCTCTTCGCTGATCAAGCGGCTCTTGCGTTCCGGCCCGGCGATGACACGTTCGATAGCTTCCTCCATCTCGGACTGGCCAATGACCTTCTTGTTGCGCCTGGCAGCCAGGATGGCTGCTTCGTTAACCAGGTTCTCCAGGTCGGCTCCCACGAAGCCGGGCGTAGAGCGCGCCAAAACATCCAGTGCGACGTCCGGACCTAGTGGCTTGCCTTTAACGTGCACCTTGAGGATCGCCTCACGGCCGCGCATATCCGGGCGGTCGAGCACCACCCGCCGGTCGAACCGGCCGGGGCGCAGCAGGGCGGGATCCAGGATGTCGGGGCGGTTGGTAGCGGCGACGATGATCACGTTGGTATCGGTGTCGAAACCGTCCATCTCGACCAGCATCTGGTTGAGGGTCTGCTCACGCTCGTCGTGGCTGCCCCCCAGGCCGGCGCCACGCTGGCGGCCGACGGCGTCGATTTCATCGACGAAGACGATACAGGGCGAGTGGCGCTTGGCCTGGTCGAACAGGTCGCGCACCCGGCTGGCGCCCACGCCGACGAACATTTCGACGAACTCGGAGCCGGAGATGGAGAAGAAGGGCACCCCCGCCTCGCCGGAAACAGCTTTGGCCAGCAGAGTCTTGCCCGTGCCTGGCGGGCCAACCAGCAGCACACCCTTGGGGATGCGCGCCCCGAGCGAGACGAACTTTTCTGGTTCGCGCAGGAATTCCACCACTTCCTTCAACTCTTCTTTCGCTTCTTCGACACCGGCCACGTCTTCGAAGGTGACCGATGGCTGGTCGCCAGTGAACATGCGGGCGCGGGACTTGCCGAATGACAGCGCGGCGTTATTGCCGCCCTGAGCTTGCCGGAAGACGAACCAGAAGACACCTGCCAGCAAGATAAAAGGCACAAAGTAGCCCAAGGCGGTGGCGATGCCTAACCAGGCGCTGGGTGGTTTAATCTCGATCTTGACGCTGTCGGAGGCGAGCGCCTCAGTGCTTACACCCAGTGCCTTTAATTGTTCGACCAATGTAGCGGTGGCTTCTTTGTGTGATGTGCGCTCAGTTCCATCAGCGTAAATCACACGCAACCGGTTTTCATCCTCAAGGATGCGCTTGACATTGCCTTTTTGGATGTCGGCAGCTACTTCGCTGATCGTCAATGATTCTTGTGAGGAAGACTGCTGTTGGAACTGGTAAACCACCATCACGATGATGGCGACAAACAACAGCAGATAAATAATTGAGCTTCGATTGCGGGTCGGATTCACAAATACCTCCAAAACTGGGTAACCGCAGAATTCTATAAAATTATACCAATCTCTGACCTCGTGGGGAAAGGGATTTTGTCTTAATTTGGATTTCTAACGCGGTTCTAACATTTGACTTATTGCCAGAGTTAATCTATACTGCGAGGGATTGAGGCAGCAGTATTTGGAATGAGCGTAAAGAAAGCAAAAATCGTGATACGGGAAGCGTGATGCGTGATGCGTGATGCGTGAACTGGAAAAGGTGAACGAGGATAGTCAGTGAGGAATCGAGAAAATCAGTGAAATCTGTGGAATCCGCGTCCCAATGAAATTAGGAAGGTGCAGAGATGGCAAGTAAAAGAAGGAAAGGAAAGCCTGCCCCAAGTGAGAAGGCAGAATCCCAGGAGATGGCGGAGGGCTATCGCGGGTCGTTGGGCTTACCGGAGGGGGAGGAAGATCGAGGGATGCAGGCAGTGGAGCCGATTGAGACCACTGAAATGCCATACACTCTGAGTGGGATCGAGGCACCGGCTTCTACTTTTGAAGGTGGGATGGGGGCGGTCGAGCCGGTCCTGCAACAGGAAGAAATCCTCCCCATGCCTGGCTTGCCGGTAGAAGAAATCTCCCTGCCAGATGCGCAAACCTCGATGCGCGGCGCACCGTTGTTTTCGGCCGACGCGTTCTTACTGCCCGGTCTGAATGCGGAGCCACTCGATAAAAGAGTGTCTTATCGAATGGAAAGAATTGGGATCGGATTATTCTTATATGAGCTGGCGTGGGGTGCGCTGTTCGTCGGGCTGCTTTTCTTGGTTTTAGGTGCCCAGGCATTCACTGGCTCGAAAAGCGTCTCAGACCTGCCCTTTCTCCTGGGCAGCATGGTATGGGGAGGCCTGGGAGGTGTGCTTGGTGGGCTATATGCGCTGGTGAAACATATATCCTGGGAGCGAGATTTCGACCGGCAATACCTGATGTGGTATCTGATCGGCCCCGTCGCAGGCATAATCGCCGGAGCTGTGGTTTACGCCCTTTTGTGGGTCGTCCTGATAACGTTAACTGGCCTGGCGTCAGCGAATGCTTCGCCGCTGCTCTTCTATTTTCTGGCCTGGCTCATGGGCTACCAGCAAGATCATTTCACAGGCTTCTTCAGGCGTCTCTGGAGGGGCAAGGTTTCTACAGAATAATATTATTTTTGCCCCAGATCAGTCCTTCGATATGCCGGATTAAGCGCCGGAGGATGGAGCGCAGGCGCGCCGACCAGCGGTAGCGTTTCGGCCGTACCTTGCGTTCGACAGGGAACGGACCGCTCCATTGGGCCAGCGCCGAGCCCCAGGTCAGCCCAGCTCCGAAGGCGACAAAGACTACATGATCGCCTGGCTTCAGGCGGTCTTGTTGGATAGCTTCACAGGTGGCGATGGGGATGGAGGCTGTCGAAGTGTTCCCATAGCGATCCAGGTTCACCATGACTCGCTCCATAGGAAGGTTAAGACCGCGCGCCGCGGCTTCGATGATGCGCTGGTTAGCCTGGTGGGGGATGACCAGCTCGATGTCGTCCAGTTTAAGATGGGCTGCGTCGATCGCTTCCTGAGTGGCCTGTGTCATGACCCGCGTGGCAAAGCGGAAGACTTCCCGCCCGTTCATATGGATGTAGTGCTGGCCATCGTAAAGGGTCTGTAAGCTGGTGGGAAGACGGCTGCCGCCAGCGGGTACAGAAAGCAGATCGCCACCAGATCCATCTGAGCGCAGCACAGATGAAAGCACGCCGCCTGGTTCCTGGCTGGCCTGGAGGACAAAGGCGCCTGCGCCATCCCCAAACAAGATGCAGGTGTCGCGGTCTTTCCAGTTTACCAGGCGGGAGAGCGTTTCTGAGCCGATCACCAGGGCGTTGTTGATGCCGTTGGCTTTGATCGCCTGGGCAGCGAGATACAGGGCGTAAATAAAACCGGTGCAGGCAGCGGAGAGGTCGAAGGCGCCAGCTTTTACAGCGCCGATCTGGTCCTGCACCAGGCATGCAGTCGCCGGGAAGATGTGTTCTGGCGAGGAAGTCGAGACAATGATCAGGTCAACCTCATGAGGAAGCAGGTTGGCGACCTCTAATGCGCGCAGCGCGGCGTCCGCTGCCAGGGTGGCGGTTGTTTGTCCATCGGTGGCAATGTGACGTTGGCGAATTCCGGTGCGAGAGACGATCCACTCGTCCTCGGTGTCCACCATTTTCTCCAGATCGGCGTTGGTGAGTATTTTTTCCGGCACGGCCATCCCCCACCCGGTGATGTGGGCGTAGCGAGGGCTCATAATCTTTCCTCTGTATAACGGCTGAGGATGATGGTGGCGTTGTGGCCGCCGAATCCAAAAGAGTTTGACATGACGTGCCGGACATTGGCTGGTCGGGATGAATTGGGGACATAGTCCAGGTCACATTCAGGGTCAGGAGTCTCGTAGTTGATGGTTGGAGGCAGGAGGCAATCCTGGATAGTCTTAACCGCGATCACGGCTTCCAGAGCGCCAGCGGCGCCTAACAAGTGACCAGTCATCGATTTCGTGGAAGAAATCGGGATATTATAAGCCTGCTCACCAAAGACGGTTTTGATGGCGGCGGTTTCGCTTCTGTCATTGAGCAGCGTGCTGGTGCCGTGGGCGTTAATGTAATCGATACTGGTTGTATCTAACCCGGCGTGATCTAACGCCATGCGCATGCACAATGCGGCTCCCGCGCCGTTTTCAGCCGGCGCGGAGATGTGGTAGGCGTCGTTGGTGCTGCCATAACCACTGACCTCGGCCAGGATGTGTGCCCCGCGCGCCTTTGCGTGCTCCAGGGATTCGAGCACCAGGACAGCCGCGCCTTCGCCCATCACAAACCCATCACGGTATAAATCAAATGGTCGACATGCCCGTTGGGGTTCTGCATTGTGGTTGGAAAGAGCCCCCATCACGTCCAGACCGGCCATAGCGATGGGGATAATGGCTGCCTCGGTGCCGCCGGCCAGGATGGCATCGGCATGGCCGCGCCGAATAGCCTCGGAGGCCTCGCCGACCGCATTGGTACCGGTAGCGCAGGCGGTGACGACTGCCATATTGATGCCGCGCACACCAAAATAAATAGCGATCATTCCGGCTGGCGTGTCGGGAAGCATCATGGGTACCAGGAAGGGACTGACCCGCGTGGCACCCCGTTCCATGAAGACTTTTACCTGCTCGAAGAGGGTGCCAATCCCGCCGATGCCCGTACCGATCACAACCCCAATTCGATCACGGTTTTCGTCGTCGATTTCCAATCCCGAGTCTTGTAAAGCCTCTATCGCGGCTGCCAGGGCAAATTGGGTGCAACGGTCCATGCGCCTGGCTTCCCGGTTCCCAAATCGTTGCGCGCCGTCAAAACCCTTTACTTCACCGGCGATTTTGCTTTCAAATTCGCTGGTGTCGTAATGAGTGATCAGATCGATACCAGATTGTCCAGCCTGTATACAATTCCACATCGATGGTACATCGTTGCCAACCGGGCTAATGCACCCAAGACCGGTGATGACTACGCGTTTAGACATGCTCCTCTCCTTTGGACGTATAGATCAGTAATCGGTAACAGTAATCTGTGAATACAATATCTCAATAAGACATCCACGCTGAACGGCGGCTGGCTTCGGAATTTATAACACCTCCTGCAGAAAATAGGCGCGCCAGGGGGATTTGTGTGCCGAATAAGATGATTCAGGATTCGGGGACACAAACCTGGGTAAGGGCGCTCAAGGCAGCATGCGCCTGCTGAAGGTGGATCCGGTCATGTCCAGCGATGATACTGACGAGTTCTTTCAGGTCGGTGGGGCCGAAGATGGCATGGCGAGCCGGGCGCTTCCAATCCCTCTCTTTCAAGTTCTCCAGTAGGTCCAGGATTTGCATGCGATGGTTTGTGAAACTTTCCAGTGCCTCGAGGCCGTTCTGGCAGAAATACAGGCGTTCCTCTGCCCAAGGATCGGTATCCATGCCAGGCAAGAAAGGGTTGTGTTCCAGAATCACCTGGATCAGGCGGGGTAAATTAACTTCACTGTCCACGTCGCGCAGGTGACAGAGGATTTCCGTCAGGCTCCATTCACCGCTCTGAGGATTTTCGTCCCAAGTAGAAGCTGATAAGCCTTGCAAAAGGCTGGCGAGCGCGGCCGGGGTGGCGCGCAAAATGGCCAACATAGCATTCGGGTGACTGAGGTCAGGTTGAAGCGCTTCGAGGTGGGTTGAATCCAGCCAGGGGAGCAGGTCGGGCAGCGCGCCGTGACCGCTGGGGGCGTAGAGGCCATCGGCCGGCCGGGAAGAGCCATCGTTGATCCAGAAAGCCGGCAGCCCCAGGCAGCGCGCCGGATGAATATCATCGTAAAGGCTGTCTCCGATCATCACGACTGGCTCCTCCGGCCAGCCCAGTTGCGCCAGCAGCTCGGCGTAGTAAGCCAAATTTGGCTTGGCGAAGTGAGAGGTTTCGTAAGAAGTGATTAGTTTATAGGGATAATCCAGCGCAGATAAACCAGCCCAGTCGAGGCGTTGCAAGATGGCGCTGCGCGGGAATAGTGGACTGGTAGCGACAACCAGGGAATAACCTCGATCGAACGCTGCCTGAACCAGTTTTATCGCATCTGGACGAATTTGAGTCAGGTCGCGAAGAGTGGGAAAGAAGTCAGCGTAGAAGAATTCGATCGCTTCGTGTAAATCATCAGCCTGAAGGCCGAGCGAGGGGTAAAAATCGTTTTCGAAGACCTCTCTTAGGCTGCGGTCTGGCCGGTTGTTTTGAACCATGCGCTGGGTGGCAGCCAGGAGGGCGGGGATTAGTTTTTCTGGGGGGGCATAAGAGGCGAGATGTCGTCCCAAACCCTGCAAGTAGACTGGCAGGAAGGTGCCGATGTCATTGCTCAACAAGGTGTCGTCGAGATCAAACAGCAGAGTCAGGGTCATGGGTCTCTCCGGCGAAGATGGGGGGCAAGGGATGGCATTCGCCACAACCTACTTGCGGTTCGCGTACCGGGCGGAGCGTCTTTGTGCAAAAGGCTTTAACATTCACTTTGCGCTTGAGGTACGGAAAAGGCCGTTCTACGCGTCCCTCAAGCACCATATACGTACAGGCATTGGCTCGCAGCAAATCCGGCACCGGGCAGGTAAAACACAGGTCTCGCGACCAGGGCTGCGGCGGCGAGGCGTCTGCCAGCAGGCGACATTCCTCCTGCTCTCGACCGCGGTAGTAATCCCCGTAGAAATAGCGACATTCTTTCCCGGCGGGAGTGCGCATAAAACCGGTTATACCCTGGTGATATATGAACCGGTGCGTGTGTCCACGCGGATCGTGTTGCCTTCCTCAACGAAGTTAGGCACTTGCACTTCCAAGCCGGTCTCGATCGTCACTTTCTTGGTTACTCCGGTGGCGGTGTCACCGCGCACAGATACCTCAGCTTTGACAACCGCCAGGTCAACCGTGATCGGCAAGTCGATGTCCAGCGCTTCATTCTGGTAGAAGGTAAGTTTGACTTCCAACCCCTCTTTTAAGTATCCAGCGGCATCGCCAATGATTTTAGAAGAGATAGCCGGCTGCTCGTAAGTGTCCAGGTCCATGAAGTGATAGAGCTCTCCGTCATTGTAGAGATATTGCACATTATGATAGTCTAACCGGATGTCTTGTACCCTGTCACCGGAGATAAATGACTTGTCCAAGATCGTACCTGTCCGCAGGTTACGGGCTTTGACGCGGATGGTGGCTTTACCCCGGCCTGGTTTGTGGTGTTCGTAGTCCAATACTTTATAGAGCGTGTTGTCTAATTCAAAGGTTACGCCTTTCCGCAGGTCATTTACGTCGATCATACATTAGCCTCATTCGAGTATTTATTGTGATACGCGGCAGGATTATAGTCCACGGCGGGGGGCATGGCAAGGGCAATCCCTAAAAGCAGGATTGCAAGGGCAATCCCTAAAAGCAGGATTGCCACCCTAAGCATGTGGAGGTGCCTGTGGTAAACTAAGGCAACTTTATGCGTCAGGTCATCGTTTACAACAAAAGCGATCCCCAGGTAAAACCAATCCGGGTGGTGTATTGCAGCTCTTTCTTCTGTCGCCTGCGTGGCCTGACCTTTCGGAGCCACTTGTCGCCGGATGAAGGCTTGCTGCTGGTTCAGCCGAGGGATAGCCGCCTGGACACGGCGGTCCACATGGTTGGGGTATGGTTAGATCTGGCAGTGGTATGGATCAATTCGGCCGGGATCGTGGTAGACTCGTGCCTGGCTCGTCGCTGGCGGTTGGCTTATGTGCCCAGGCGACCGGCGCGCTTCGTGTTAGAAATGGCTCCGGTTCACCTGCCGGATTTTAAAGTTGGAGATGAAGTTCGTTTTGAAGAAAAGCCTCTGGATTAGCTTCACCCTGGCCATTATTCTTTTGTTACCGGTCAAATTGGCCAGCGCTCAAGATGAGGTACCAGGCGGTCCAGTCTATATTGTTCAGGAAGGCGATACGCTTTGGGGGATAGCCCAACGCTTCGGGGTGTCGATCGATGACCTGAGCCGGGAGAATGGCATTACCGATCCCAGCCAGCTGGCTGCTGGAGCGCAGCTGGTGATCCCGGGGTTGGAGGGTGTGCAGGGGATTTTGGCGACGGAAAGTGTGCCCTTTGGGGAAAACCTGCGCAGCCTGAGCCGCCTTTACCGTATTCCGGTCGAGACGCTCATCCGTTTAAATCACCTGGTCAGTCCGGCAGAATTGTACAGCGGGGCGAATCTGATTGTCCCGCAAAGCGATTCCCAGGCTCAGGCTGGTAGGCGGATCACCTTGTCTGCCGGGCAATCCTTGTTGGAACTGGCCGTGATCGAGGGTACCAATCCTTGGACGGTGACTAAAAGCAATGGCCTGTCTGGGACATCGGCAGTTATCCCAGGCGATGTGTTGCGCCTGCCTCAAGACAGCGCGCCGAAAGACGGCGCGCCAGATGGGCCGGGAGCGCTGCCGGCGGCAATCACCGCCGTCGAATTAACTCCTAATCCCCTGAGCCAGGGGGAGACAGGCGTTATCCGTCTGGAAACCAACAGCCAGCTTTCAGCCAGCGGTTCACTGAGCGGGCGCGAATTGCATTTCTTTGCCGATGAAAACGGGGATTACGTAGCTTTACAAGGCGTGCACGCCCTGGCTGAACCTGGGCTCTATCCTCTGACTTTGCAGGGAACGCTAAGCGATGGCACGCGATTTGGTTTTTCACAATTAGTGCCGGTCCTATCCGGTGACTTTAAATACTTTAAGTTAGTAGTCCCTGCGGAAACCATCGACCCGGCAAACACAAAACCCGAAGATGAACTGTGGAATTCATTACCAGTTACTGCCAGCCCGGAAAAGATGTGGGATGGTGAATTTCAAAGCCCGGTTTCGCAGCCCTCTCCTTGCGGTTTTACCAGCTTCTTTGGTGAGCGCCGTTCTTACAATGATAGCCCGTACAACTACTTCCACACCGGTTTAGATTTCTGTTACAACTATAACAATGCGGTGAATGAGATCTATGCTCCTGCACCTGGGATAGTGGTCTTTGCCGGTCCTCTCACTGTGCGCGGCAATGCCACCATGATCGATCATGGTTGGGGTGTTTTTACCGGCTATATGCATCAGGCCGAGATCCTCGTGGAAGTAGGTGACAAGGTAGTAACCGGGCAGGTGATCGGGATTGTTGGCGAGACAGGACGGGCAAGCGGGCCACACCTGCACCTGGAAGTGTGGGTCGGGGGTGTTCAGGTTGACCCTATGGATTGGTTGGAGAGGGCGTTCCCCTAATTATCTTGCTCGTCTTCATTTTCCTCGATATCCTCGGATTGCTCTTCATTCGGTGTTTCGAACTTACCAGCGTAATAATCCGCGAGGACGTGGCGAGCGTCATCGACCGAGCTCGCCGGGACCATGATCTGGACCTGACCGAGAGGGCCAACATTCAAACCATAGGCGCGCCCAGCCCCTTCCTGGTTGAGGACGACCTCGATACCTTGTGCTTCCAGCAGGCCGCGCAACAACTCAGCTTGCAATTCTCCATAAATTTCCGCGATAACTTCCCAGGTTTCAGACATGGTAAAGGCTCCTAGAAGTCTATTATTGTTCGAAATACTTTCAGCGATCGCCTACAGACGACTTCATAGAGTATAATATTAAAACCGGAAAAAATAAAAATCTTGTGCAGCGTAGATTAAGGTAGATCCGCCAGATGATTCGAGGCAATTTATGGTGATGGCATCCTTCTCGCTCCGGGAGGATTATTGGGAAACCTTTAATCTCCAGGATGAGGATATTGAATTTCTCTACAACCATCTATTAGAACTAGAGACCCCGTTAACTCCCAGTGAACTAGCAGAAGCCCTGGTTAAGGAACGTATCCGCCGCGAGATGCAGGCGCTTGAACGGCAACGAAGTTCTGCGGGGGATACGTATTTTCCAAAAGAGAGCTATACCTTAAATCAAAAGCTGGTCTTTCCAGCAATGGGCTGGCGTAAAGGCGAGGTAGTCGACCTGAGGCCGGGACGGAACCCAGATTTACCGCCTTTTAAGGTGATCCAGGTTCGGTTGGAGGGTGGTGAACAACGCGAGTTCGCCAGTGAATTGCGAGACCATTCTCTCAACAATCCTCCCCAAGTTTTGCGCGAGGATGAGTTGCTGGACACCCAGTCTGTGTTGATGGAGTATGGCGATGATATTGCTGTCCGGCTGGAAGAGGGGTTGCGCGCGAATCACGATTTTGTGCGCATAGCCGGTCGTTGGTTTCCGCGGGCGTTGTTGGTGGATGTCAACCAAGGGCATTTAAATCTGGCGGAAGCTTTCCTTGACATGGCTGGCGGAGGCCCGGTTTCGACACCGGCCCTGTTAGAGCAAGTCGAGCTCCCGTCGAATGCTAACTCGAAGCTGGTGGAATTCTCGCTAGATTTGGCCATGGAAGAGGATCCCCGTTTTGACGAAGTTGGTCCCGCCGGGCAAGTACTCTGGTATCTGAAACGCTTGGAGCCAGAGGAGGTGCGTGAGACGCCCTTGTTCTTGCGTTATCATGAAGTCGATCATGATCGTTCTTTCATGACTAAAGAGATGTTAACATTGGAACGTGACCTTGACGACGAGCTTTCCCCTATAGAGGGCAAGCCAGCTCGAGAGGAGGAGGTGGTTGTCCGGTTGATCTTCCCGCATTGGCGGGTGGGTGCCTTACCCCTGTCATCACGCCTTAGTCAGCTTTTCCCAACAGCTTATGAAGCCCCGCGCATCCGATTTATGTTGGTCGACCGGGACACCGGCGAGCAGTTTCCTGGCTGGGTGGTGCGTGAAAAACATTATGTAATCGGGCTGCGAAAGTGGTACCAAAAGCAAAGCCTGATGCCCGGGAGTTTGGTGCACGTCAGGCGCGGAAAAAAACCCGGAGAGGTGATCGTGAGGGCGGAATCGCGGCGCGGGAATCGGGAGTGGATCCGCACTGTCCTGGTTGGGTCGGATGGTGGCACTGTGTTCGCCATGCTCAAACAGGTAGTTAGTGCTGCTTACGATGAGCGTATGGCGATCGCCGTTCCAGATGTTGAAGCGATGGACAATGTCTGGGTGCGTATGCAGAAAGAACGCCCCCCGTTCGAGCGCGTGATTGTCAATATGGTCCGCGAGTTAGCCAAGTTGAACCCGCAAAGCCATGTCCACGCCAGCGAATTATATGCTGCAGTGAATGTTGTCCGCCGCTGCCCACCGGGTCCATTGTTGGCGTTGTTGGCCTCGCGGGCGTGGTTTGTCCATGTTGGTGATCTACATTTCCGGTTTGACGATTCGGAACATGTTTGATGGTCGAGTTCGGAAGAAGTGCGTTAAGGTAGGGTTGCGACAGGGTCGACCAGGAGGAAAGAATTGCCGGAATTAAAGCGTTTTAGTCTGGTCAAACCTACGTTACAGACGCACTTTCATATCGATTTTAACTGGTGGAGCCAGGCCGACCGAAACTGGCGGATTGACCTGTTCAGCTTTTTATGCCCTGTGCACCAGGAAGTTTTTTCAGACATGCGCGATGAAGACCTGGTTGATTGGGTGGATCCCGAAACGGCTGAGGTGCAGGAGGTGGATGGCTTGCAACACATTTTAATCACCCATTGTGCCAAAGAAGCAGGGTTTATCGACGAGCGCACGACGCTGGTGGACGGAGTTTTCCGCATCTTATTGGCAAGTGGTAATGTACCAATGACTCCGATCGAGCTGGCTGACCAGCTGGGCAGATCTCCAACCACGATCATGCAAACCCTATCGGGGAATAGAGTCTATAAAGGATTACGTCCGTGCCCAGAATGTTGATTTATAAAAGGATTGCCCCCGTAGCTTAATGGATAGAGCAGAGGTCTTCTAAACCTAAGGTTGTGGGTTCGAATCCCGCCGGGGGCGCCTGGGTGGGGAGGTAATCATAAACCGTCAGGCAGCTGGATAAGGAGAAAGAGCAATGAGCATGGAACGCCAGGGATTATTTAAATTCAAAGGTCAGGAGGTTACCGTGGTTGGAGCGGATATCCTGGTCGGCGACCTGGCGCCTGAATTTGTGGCTCAGGCCGCGGACTGGTCAATTGTAAGTGCCTTAGAAAGCACGCAAGGGAAAGTACGCATTATCGGTTCGCTGCCTTCGGTTAGCACCTCAGTCTGCGACCGTGAGACGCGCCGGTTCAATGAGGAGGCAGCCGCCTTGGGGCAGGACGTAGCGATCATCATGGTCAGCATGGACCTACCCTGGACTTTGCAGAATTGGTGCGCAGCGGCTAACGTAGATCGGGTGGTCACGCTCTCCGATCACAGGCATGGTGAGTTCGGTGAAAAATATGGCTGTTTGTTAAAGGAGCCACGCATCTTTCGCCGAGCAGTGTTCGTTGGTGGTCTGGATGGGAAAGTCGTTTACGCCGAGTACTTGCCGGTCATAGGGGACGAACCGGACTATCCGGCTGTGTTGGCGACTGCCCGCCAGGCACTGGCATGATTGGCTTACTGGAGTGTGCAAAATGGTCGAATTAATCTTGAAAACAGACCCTTTGCGACCGGGTTGGTTTATTTCCGAGGAAGTGCAATCCCTCACGCCGGGCGCCAACCGCTGGCGGAATGGGATCCGTTCCCATGCCTGGCGTCCTCCGACAGACGTTTACGAGACCGAAGAGGTGATTGTAGTGAGAGTCGAGATCGGAGGGATGCAAGAAGAAGATTTTGCGATCTCTTTAGCGGGGCGTTTGCTAACGATCCGGGGCCAGCGTCCAGACTTGCCCGAGCGACGCGCCTACCACCAGATGGAAATCTTCTTTGGAGAATTCTTATCAGAAGTCGAGCTGCCAGGACCGGTGGTAGCGGAGAGCATTACTGCCGAATACCAGGCTGGCTTTTTACGTTTGGTACTTCCCAAAGACCGGCCGAAACGAATCCAAATCAGTGATTAATTAGACTACACCTATGCCTGCATCGCGTTGGATCCAAAGCGTCTCTGAACTTCTCAAATGGTTTGAAGAGGAAGGGGACTACCCCGCAGACCTGTTTCTCAGGCCGATCACGCCGCGCGTGATGGTAAAAAATGGCGAACACGAAAGGGAGGGGTCTCAAGAGGAAGAAGAAATCGCCGGGCAGATCCCAGCTGAGTTGCCGATCCTGCCATTGCGCGGGGTAGTGGTTTATCCCCAAACGGCTGTCCCTCTGACCATCGGCCAGCCACGCTCCATCCGTCTGGTCGACGATGTCATGGCAGGGGAGGAGCGATTGATCGGCCTGGTCGCCTCTCGAGACCCAGAGCTGGAATCCCCCGAACCGAAAGACCTCTTCTCGATTGGAACGGTGGCGATCGTCCACCGCCTGTTCCGGGCTCCGGATGGCACAATCCGGCTACTCGTCCAGGGACTGGCGCGCTTCCGCCTGGGCGAATTCAGCCAGAATAATCCCTACCTGAAGGCCAACATCGAATTGATCCCCGAAGTCCTGGCGGACGACCTGGAAGTGGAAGCCCTGGCGCGCAACGCGCGCGATCAGTTTGAAAAGATTGCCGAGATGATCCCCTCCATCCCGCGCGAGTTGGTATCGTCGGTCGTCGGGCTGGAGGACGCGTTGCAAACGGTATACACGATCGCCAACTTCCAGCGGATGGAACTGAGCGATGCCCAGGCGCTACTCGAGCTCGATCCGGTCTCTGGGAAGTTGCGCAAGCTGGCCGCCATCCTGGCGCACGAGGTCGAGGTGCTGGAGATCGGGCAGAAAATACAGAACGAAGCGCGCTCGGAAATCGAGAAGGTGCAACGGGAATACTTCCTGCGTGAACAGCTCAAAGCTATCCAGAAGGAGTTAGGCGAGGCGGATGAACAGACAGCAGAAGTAGAAGAGTTCCGTAAGAAGATCGATGCGGCTGGTATGCCAGAAGAATCAGAAAAGATGGCGCGCCGGGAGCTGGAACGCCTTTCCCGGCTGCCAACTGCAGCCGCCGAATACGGCGTTATCCGCACGTATCTGGACTGGTTGGTTTCCTTGCCCTGGTCGATTACTACGCAAGACGATCTGGACATCCTACGCGCCCGGCAGGTACTAGACCAGGATCATTATGGGTTGGAGGATGTCAAGGAGCGGATCCTGGAATACCTGGCAGTGCGGAAGCTGCGCCAGGAGCGGCGCGAGGAATTGGAAGCGGCTGAAACATCCGATTTTATCCGGCGCGTGCGGGAGGGCGTGATCCTGTGCTTCGTAGGCCCGCCTGGCGTGGGCAAGACTTCTCTAGGGCGTTCGATTGCCCGCGCCATGGGACGCAAGTTCATCCGCATTTCCCTGGGCGGCATGCGGGATGAAGCCGAGATCCGCGGTCACCGCCGCACCTATATCGGCGCCATGCCGGGGCGCATCTTACAGGCTATCCGCCGGGTGGAGTCGCGCAACCCAGTCTTTATGCTGGATGAAGTGGACAAGTTGACCTACGACTTTCATGGCGACCCGGCCTCTGCCTTGTTGGAAGTGCTCGACCCGGAGCAGAATGTGGAGTTTCGCGACCACTATTTGGAAGTGGGCTTCGACCTATCGCAGGTGATGTTTATCACCACTGGGAATTTACTCGATCCCATCCCTAGCCCACTGCGCGATCGGATGGAAATCATCTTTCTGTCTGGTTATACCGAAAACGAAAAGATCGAGATCGCCAAGGGTTACCTGATCCCTCGCCAATTGCGCGAGAATGGCTTGCGACCGGAGGAGGTAAGGTTTACCCGGGAAGCCTTGCAGACCATTATCCGCTCGTATACACGTGAGGCGGGAGTGCGTAATCTGGAGCGAGAGATCGGCTCGGTCAGCCGTAAAGTGGTCACGCGCATCGCCGAGGGGCAGACCGAGGCCGTTGAAATTACGCCCGAGAAAGTGCGCGAATACATAGGCCGGCCGCACTTTTTTGGCAACGAAGAGATCGCCGAACGTACATCGATCCCTGGTGTGGCGACCGGCCTGGTCTATACCCCGACCGGGGGTGACGTCTTGTTCATCGAAGCCACGCGCATGTCGGGAGGGAAAGGCTTTCAACTGACCGGCTCCTTAGGCGATGTGATGCAGGAATCGGCGCGCGCCGCCCTGTCTTACGTGCGTTCCCGAGCGGAATCGCTCGACTTGGAGGTGGATTTCTTCGAGAAGTCTGACATCCATCTGCATGTCCCGACTGGTGCACAACCCAAAGATGGGCCATCGGCCGGTGTAACGATGGCGACCGCCCTGGTCTCGCTGATCTCCGGACGTCCGGTCCGCCCGGATGTGGCCATGACGGGGGAGATCACGTTGCGCGGCCAGGTGCTGCCGGTGGGCGGGATCAAAGAGAAGACCCTGGCGGCACACCGCAGTGGCCTGAAGATGGTCATCCTGCCCAAGCGCAATGAGGCTGATTTGGAAGACTTGCCTGAAGAAGTGCGCAAGGAGCTAAATTTCATCTTTGTGGACACGGTTGACCAGGTGCTCGAGTCGGCGCTGGAGCCAGCATCTAAAGCAAAACGCAAGAAGAAAAAGATCGCCGAGCCTGCTGGGGAAGTGATCGAACATGCCTAAGGTCATGCTCGTCGAAGATGACACCAACATGTTTTCCCTGTTGCACATGTTGTTAGAGTACGAGGGTTATGAAGTCGTCCAGTGGGAGGGCGGCGAGCAGGTTGACGATGTCTTGAGCGTAATCCAGCGCGAGCAGCCTGACCTGCTACTGCTCGACGTGCATCTGCGCCAGCTGAGCGGCTTTGATGTTCTGGGCCAGGTGCGAAAGGAGCCTGATCTGAAGGGGATGCGGGTGTTAATGGCCTCCGGGATGGATTTGACGTATAAATGCCAACAGGAGGGGGCGGATGGCTTCATCTTGAAGCCGTTTATGCCAGATGAATTGATTGAAAATATTCGACAACTTTTAGGATAGAGAAAACAGTGATGAAGAAAAAAATTCGTGGCCCGTTGCAGTGGTACACGATGGACTTGCATCTGCACACGCCTGCTTCGATCGATTATCAACAGCCAGGGGTAACATTTTTAGATTTGTTGCACCGGGCCGAGGCGCGGGGATTGGATATTATTGCCTTTACCGATCACAACACAGTCGCTGGCTACCGGCGCATGATGGAAGAGATCGAGCAGCTGCAGTTCCTGGAGAAATCCAAGCGCTTGCTGCCCGCTGAACAGTCGGAATTAAGTGAGTACCAGCGCTTATTAGAAAAAATCCTGGTGCTGCCCGGTTTTGAGTTCACCGCCACCCTGGGTTTCCACATCATGGGGATCTTCTCGCCTGATAAGCCGGTGCGGGAGATCGAGCATCTCTTGTTGAGCCTGAATATCCCAGCGGAGCAGCTAGATCGCGGCTCGGACACAGTGGGTGCCAGCAGTGATGTCCTGACCGCCTATCGCTTGATCGCCGCGGCCGGTGGGCTGGTGATCGCCGCGCATGCAAATTCCAGCAATGGAGTGGCGATGCGTGGTTTCGCCTTCGGGGGGCAGACGCGCATCGCTTATACGCAAGACTCCAATTTGCACGCTTTAGAAGTGACCGATCTAGAGAAAAAAGGGCGCCATACCACGGCCGCCTTTTTCAGTGGCACCAAGCCGGAATACCCGCGGCGCATGCATTGCATTCAAGGATCGGACGCTCACCGGCTGACAACAGACTCAGTGCGTAAGAACAACCTGGGATTAGGGGAGCGGGCGACAGAGGTCTCGTTACCAGAAGTGAGTTTCGAGGAGTTAAAGGAACTTTTCCTGACCAATGACTTCGCCCGCACGCGGCCCCACCGCTTCAAGGCGGAGGCGACCTTTGATTTCATTCGTACTGCCCGAGAAGAAGGGGCCAATATCGTCCAGGATTTCCACGAAAACATATCCGTACGCGGTGGACGCCTGTATTCCATCGTGGCCGATGTATGCGCTTTCGCCAACACGAACGGCGGCACGCTTTTCCTGGGTCTGAGCGCTGATACCCGCAAGCCAGCCGCCGGGGTTTCCAATCCGGAGCAGGCTGTGACTCAATTGGAAAAGGAGATCAGCAACCGCATCAGCCCACATCTACAGTGTGTCATCAATGTGCATGAGACCAATGGGAAAAAGGTGTTGCGGGTGCTGGTGCCGCGCGGTGATGATCCGCCCTATGTAGTCGATGAGTATAAGATCTACGTGCGGGATGAATCCGAGACTAGCCTGGCAGTGCGCGATGAGATCGTCGGCCTGGTGATGCGCGGACAAAGCGAGCGGCGGGGTCCCGTCAGTCCGCCGAAGGTCCAGGAGCCCGAAACCCAAGGCCAGGTTGCACCAGCGGAAGCATCTGTGAGCGGCGCGACCGCACCCCGAACCGGCGTCGAGGTGGTCTCAGTCGAGGAGCGGGATGGCACGCGTTACTTTACCGTGCGCGACCTGCGCAACGGCAACGTGGTCAAGAATGTGACGATTAAATCAGCACGCCGCTTGTGGCACTATGCCTTGACCCATTACGCCCAGCTGCCACCCAACCTGGCGCAAGTCGATGTCCAGTGGCAGGGCGAGGTCGGCTTGCTGCGCCGGGAGAAGCAGGGAAAAGGCGATCGCTACGACCTGGTGCAGCGTACCTCGGAAGGCACCCGCTTCTACTTTGGTGTCACCGATGACGGCATTCACGGCCCCTGGAGACAGCTGGTCGGGCATGACGACGAATAACGACCAGGTAAGCATCCGCAGCTTCGTCTTTCCGGATGACTATGCTGAAGTATATAACTTGTGGTCCCAGGCCGGTGCGGGGCTGCATGTGGGCCGGTCAGATTCTCTTGAGGAGATCTCCAAGAAGCTGCAACGCGACCCTGACCTGTTCCTGGTGGCAGAGGTCAATGGCCGGATCATCGGGAGCGTTATGGGCGGCTTCGATGGCCGGCGCGGCATAGTCTATCATCTTGGCGTGTCTCCCGACTCGCGCCGGAATGGCGTTGGGAGAATGTTAATGGAAGCGCTTGAGGAGCGCCTGCGCGCGAAAGGCTGTTTGAAGTCCTACCTGCTGGTGACGAAGGATAACCTGGAAGCCATCCAGTTTTACGAAGCCAGTGGTTGGGAGCAGATGGAGCTGTACATTTACGGGAAGGAATTGGGGGAGGGAACAGGGAAACAGGTAAACGAGTAAGCAGAGATCAGGGGATGATGACTTTACGGGTAGGCGTTCTTACAGTGTCAGACCGCTCGGCGCGGGGGGAGCGACCAGACGTTTCTGGGCCAGCGCTGGTCGAGTTGATCAACACTCAGGGGTGGTCGGTGACGCGGGTGGACATCTTGCCCGATGATCTGGCGACCTTGCGCGAGGCCCTGGCTGCGTGGGCGGATTCGGGGAAGCTGGACGTTATCCTCACAACAGGCGGCACCGGCTTCAGTCCCCGTGATATCACTCCTGAAGCCACCCTGGCGGTGATCGAACGCGCCGCACCAGGCCTGGCGGAAGCGATGCGGGCGGCGAGCCTCAGAGTTACCCCGCACGCCATGCTGTCCCGGGCGACGGCCGGCATCCGGGGAAGGACGCTGATCGTTAACCTGCCTGGCAGCCCGCGCGCCGCACTGGAAAACCTGCAGGTTATTCTACCGGTGCTGCCGCACGCCGTACAGTTGCTGGCGGAAGACCCGGGGGCTGAAGAGGGGCATGCGAAGCCGGGGATATAGCCCGAAGATGGTAAGTTCTTAGTATTGCCAGTGTTACCTTCAGATAACCGTAGACACGTAGTCTGCGGTTTTTTGTTCGCCGGAATATTTCAGCACAAGTTTTAGGCACTCGAATTGTTTCGAAAAATTCAATTGGAAACAATTCATTCTTGACTCGCTGATTTGGCTTGTCTCCAATTCTCGACAAGTTCACTAATAACGTCGTCGACGGTGGCGTCAAATTCGGAGAAGTCGGTGGAGATCAGGTGCTGGGTTTTAACCAGGCGGGAGAGGTTGGCGGTAGCCAGGCTGAGAGTGTTCAATAAACGCAGGGCCTGATCCAGGTCCTGGACATCCTGGGCCAGCTCCATGACGCGGCGGATGAGGACGCGCAACATGCCGATCTCGTCTTGAAGGCCATCCAGGGGGAGGGCCTGGAGGTCGCCCAGCTCGATCTTGCGGAAGAGGTGGGAGTAGAAGCCGTGCTTGAGGGCGTTCAGGTTGCCGCGGGGCGCGCCACGGCGGCGGCGGGGTTTGGCGGGTTGGGAAGGAATTGAAGTCATAATAATATCCCCTCCTGGAGAAAGGGTGAGGGCGGAAGGATGAAAGCAAACCGCCCTTGTACAGACAAGGGCAATATAGCACGCAAGTTCTGATTTTGCAAGGTTTGAAGATAGAAATCCCCCGTTATGTCGCCTGGCAGGCCGTCCACGAATACTGGTATTTCATCAATTAAGTTTTGATAGGCAGTACGATTTGAGCGAGCTCCAGCATAGCTTGACAAGGTCTATGCAAGGATAATACACCGGGTAAGGGCAGTAACAAGCCTGAACCAAAAGCATCACTCATCCAGTGGGCTGCGCACGGCTTTGGAGCCGCGGTTTAGCACGTGTGTGTAGATCATGGTAGTTTTGACATCCTTGTGTCCGAGAAGTTCCTGAACGGTGCGGATGTCGTATCCCATCTCAAGCAAATGGGTAGCAAAGCTGTGGCGGAAAGTATGCGGGGAGACAGGTTTATTCAAACCTGCAGAAAGCACAGCTTGCCGGACTGCTTTCTGCACAACGCTAACATCCAGATGGTGGCGCTTTGTATGCTTTGAGACCGGATCTACGGAACGATTATGAGATGGAAAAACATATTGCCAGGAGAACTCCCTGGAAGCATTGGGATATTTTTTATCCAGGGCGTAGGGCAGGGAAACCTCGTCAAAGCCTTCCTTCAAATCCCTTTGGTGAAACAGGCGGGCAATTTCGACCTGGGATTTCAGGCTAGAGACAAGCGCATCGGGCAGGATCGTGGCGCGATCATTTTCACCCTTGCCGTCACGGACGATGATCTGATGATTGGCAAAATCGAGGTCTTTGATACGCAAGCGCGGACATTCGGTGATGCGCAGCCCGCTGCCATACAATAAACGGGCCATCAATTGGTGCAGCCCCTGTATCCCGCTCAATACATGGTTCACTTCAGTTTTAGAGAGCACCGATGGCAAGTGCTGGGCACGCTTGGCGCGCAGGGCATGAATAGGGGTAGCCAATTCAATCTGCAAAACATTTCGATACAGAAATAACAGTGCATTGAACGCCTGGTTTTAGGTGGATGCCGAGACATTGCATTCTTAGGCCAGGTTTGAAAGAAAGGCTTCAATCTCCTGCGCGCCCATTTCTGCCGGATGACGTTTGTTGTGGAAAAGGATATAGCGCTTTGCCCAATGGACATACGTTTTTTCGGTAGAATAAGAGTAATGTTTGATGCGGATGGTGTCGCGCAGTTGGTCGAGAAGTTTTTTAGGCTTGGTTGAGGACAGTCCGGGCAGAGGGGAATGACTTTTTAACGTTGGTGTATAATATTTGTATTGATCGGTATAGATCAGTCAAATCAACGTGAAAATCAGGTTATTATGCAGTATATTATACCAAAATCGCTATTCTATACTGCGAATTTGCAAAATAACACAAGTCCGTATAATTAATAGTTGGGCGCAATACCCATGAGTGATGTCTTCGTGGCAGTGACTGCCCCCGTATCTAGGCCTTCCAGATCACGCAACTTGGGTGTTGCTCTGGCCGTCGT
>Ga0209642_10000597_pt1 | contig 23385 bp, 20 predicted proteins | sample RifCSP19_2_FD_184025 | JGI IMG/M metagenome (GOLD analysis project Ga0209642, IMG submission 184025) | Soil microbial communities from Rifle, Colorado - Rifle CSP2_sed 19_2 (SPAdes) (version 2) | ecosystem: Environmental > Terrestrial > Deep subsurface > Rock core/Sediment | place: Rifle... | reverse complement strand
GCACGCGCCCGACGACCCGCCCGTCCTCGAGCCAGAGCGTTCCGTCCCGGGAGGAGCCGGTCGCGAGCGTCGTCTTCGGATGCACGACGCGGAGGTAGTCGACCCGCTGGAGGTAGAGCCCCGTTCCGCAGGCGGCCAGGAGCTCGACGTCGGAAGCCGTGCCCGGCGCGACGGCGACGTGCGAGACGCTCGGCCCCGCGCCGAAGCGCCACGCCGGCGGGACCGCGTGGCCGGTGGAGCGCACGCCCGTCGATTTCGCGGAGCTCCTGCGGGAGGCGGTCGGATTCGCCCAAGATAGCCTCAAGGAAGATGGACGCCATCTGACCCTAACCCTGCCACAAGCGCCTTGGCCTTTGCCGTCCGTCGCCGGGGATCGTGACCTGCTCCTGCTTGCCGTTCACAATTTGCTCGACAATGCGCTGAAGTTCACCCGGCCTGGAGACACTGTCGAAGTTCGCGCCTTTGAGGACGGCACATCGGTCGTGGTCGAGGTGGCCGACACGGGGCCCGGCATCCCGGAGGCGGAGGTCCCGCATATATGGGAGGAGCTCTATCGGGGCCTGGGAGCCCGTGGCATCCCCGGGAGCGGGCTGGGTCTGGCGCTAGTGCGGGTCATCGCCGATCGCCACGAGGGCAAGGTGAGTGTGCGGAGCCGGGAGGGCATGGGCACCGTGTTTGGCCTTCGCTTGCCGTCCCGATAGGACCTATCCAATGGCCTCGAAAGCAGCGCCACTCATGGCCTTCATGCTCATGCTCTCCGGCTGTGCCCGGTTCGAGGTCGGCCTCGAGCAGACGGCCACGCTTGACCAGCGTGCCTTGACCACGATTTCTGCCCTGGGTACGGAGAACGCACAGCTTGCCACTCAAGTCGCTGCCCTGGCAACGCCGACCCCGGCGATCCTCGAGCAGAGCACCCCAACCGCGACCGCCTCAGGCCTTTCCGCGGCCCGCATTCGGATTTCCTATGTTGAGGGCGGCGACCTTTGGCTGCTGGACGGTTTGCGCCTACCCGTCCAGCTCACAGACGATGGTAGCGTGGAGCGGGCGAGGATGGCCGGGGACGGGCAGGTGCTCGCCTACACGCGGCGTGTTGCTCCGGCACGCACCGAGCTCCATGCACTGCGTGCGGACGGAGGGGGGGATCGGGTCCTGCTCTCCGAGGATACGCTCGATGGGCTTTATGATCTCCTGGAAGGCGTGATCGGGACCACTTTGGGGGAGTTCTATTTCGTTCCGGGCACGCACCGTATCCTCTTCAACACTCGCAGTATCTTCGCGCCATCGTATGTCGGCACTCCGCAAAACCATGACCTGCTGAGCGTGGATGCCGACAGCGGTAAGTTGATCAGACTGCTCGATCCTGGATTGGCCGGTCTGATCACTGTCTCGCCGAGCGGTGGGTATGTTGCGCTGGTGGGACCCACCAGCCTGGGTCTGATTGACACGGACGGCCGGAACTACCATCGAGAGGTCGTCTCCTTTCCCTTGGTCGTCACCCAAGGCGCTCAAATCGTCTATCCCGCGGCAGTCTGGTCTTCGGACTCGAGCGCGGTCGGCATGATCGTTCCCCCATGGGATCTGCTCAACCCCGCGCCTTCCGACGGAATCCTCTGGCGGGCGGCGCCTTCCGCAGGATCCGCCGTGACCCTGTCCAGCATGGGGGGAGAGCTTTTCTCGGCCGATCCCGCGGATGGTCCGCATCTATCACCTTCCTTGGGGGAGATCGCCCTCTTGCGGCCTTCGACCGAAACGAGGGGAAGGGATCTGCGCCTGGCTGGGATCGACGGCTCTACCCAATTGCTCTATGCCCAGGACGTGGAGCGTTTTGTGGGGTGGCTGGTTGATGGACGGCGGTTCCTTTATCAAGCCGCGGGCAGAATGTGGCTCGGCGCTCGGAACTCGGGGCCCATCGAGCTGGGCGAGGGCGGTTTCGTCGGTTGGGTCGACGAGCGACAGTTCCTGTCGCTTCGCAGCCACCCATCCGGCTGGACCCTCATGCTAGGTGCAATAGGCAGTGAGGCCCAGGCGTTGGCGGCGGGCCCCACGGCGCCTACCTCGATCGACTTCGTTCTGCCGGCGCCGACTTTGTCGGGCTGTATCGATCGGGCCTACTTCGTGTCTGACCTGACGATCCCCGATGATGCGTTCGTGCCACCCGGTGTGTCCTTCGTCAAGACGTGGCGCCTGAGGAACGAGGGCACGTGCACATGGAGCGAAGGCTACGATCTAGTCTTCGAAGGTGGAGTGATCATGGGCGGACCGGCCTCCATCCCCTTGAGGTCCAGCGTTGCCCCTGGCGCCACGTTGGATCTCTCGGTGCATCTGGCCGCGCCGTACTCGCCTGGGCGCCACCGTGGTGAATGGAAGCTGCGCAATGCTGTGGGCCGCCGCTTCGGCATCGGGCCCAATGCGAGCCTGCCATTTTGGGTCCAGATCAACGTCGAAGTGGGCTCCACCCCGGAGGGATTGCCCTGAGGCAAACTGACCCATGCAGCGTTGGGGCGATAGGCCGGGCTCGAGCGGCCCTGTCGATTAAGGCGCCCGCAGCCCGGGGAGCAAGTGGACTAGGATTTGGCCGGCTGCCAAGTCGACTGAGAGAACCACGGACTCGATGGCCGGCAGCAGGATTTCCCGCCCTTGAGCATCCCGTACTACGTAGACGTCGTTGGCGCCCGTCTCCAGGATCTGGGCGATGTTTCCCAGGTCCTCTCCTTGATCTGTCAGGACCCGCAATCCACGTATCTCCCAGGGCTGGAAGACGCCCGCGGGGCGTGTGACCAAGTCCGCCTTGGGCAGGTAAAGCTCGACCCCACGCAGACTTTCGGCGGTGTTCCGGTCTTCGCATCCTTCCAAAGTAAGGAGAAAACGCCTGCGGTGCCACTGACAACCGCGGATGGACCGCTCCTGCTTGCGGGGACCAAGGTAGATGGCCTCGGCAGACGGGAGGAAGCTCAAGCCCTCTTCGAAAGGCTCGACGACGAGCACGCCGCGAATCCCATGGGGCTTGATGATCCGACCCACGGCTAGGAATTCGCCTTGGTCGACGCTCCCGCCCGCCATGCTGCCTAGGGGATGTCGAGGGTAGCTCTGATCCCACGCCGGGCGGCCGCAACGCGCAAGACGGTGCGCATGGCGTTCGCCACGCGGCCGCTACGCCCGATGACCCGCCCCATGTCTTCATCCCCCACCCGCAGTTCCAGGTGCACCGTCCCCTGCCCGGTTTGTTCGCTGACCTGGACTTGCATCGGGTCCTCGACCAGCATCTTCGCGATATACTCGATGAGTTCCCTCATCTCCTGCTACCTTTCAACGCGCCTACTCTTGGGTCCTGCTGGTTCATGAGAGCTGTCGTTCATGAGGCAGCCGGCACAGAACCTGGAAGGCCCGATCACTCCTCGCTGGTCTCGCTGGGGGTCGAGGCTTCCACGGCTTTCTCGTCGGACGCCTCCTTCTTCGACGCCCGCTTCGTGGGCTTCTCCGAGGCTGCCGCAACCCGCCGGGTCTTGGGATTCACGGGCTTGACGGCTGCCTTCGCCTCTTCGAGAAGGGACTCAAGGGCCTCGCCGCCCCGTAGCCGTTCCCAGCGCGACCACGCGCCATAGGCTTTCAGCATGCGCACCACCGACTCGGATGGCTGCGCACCGTGGTTCATCCAGTGGAACAGCCGCGCCTCATTCAGCTGCACGCTGGCGGGCTCGGTGCGGGGGTTGTAGTGGCCGATGGTCTCCAAGAAGCGGCCGTTGCGTGGGCTCTCCTTGTCGGCGGCCACGATACGGAAACTAGGCTGATGCCGGGATCCGACCCGGCGTAGTCGAATGCGCACCATGGTGATCTGGTCACTCCCTTGAAATCAGATTCGGTGTGCAAACCATCGAGAGCCGAGGGACCGCCAGAAGGGTTGACGGCGCTCTCGAATCGTTGCTCTTCTTCCTACCGTAGCCTTGGCAGCACTCCGCCGAGGCCTCGCTTCCCCAATTGCTTCATGACCTTGCGCAATTCAAAATAGCTGCGCAGGACTTGGTTGACCTCCTGGACGGTCGTCCCCGAACCGCCCGCGATGCGTCTCTTGCGGCTGCCATTGAGGATTTCCGGGCGGCGACGTTCGAGAACGGTCATCGACTGCAGGACGGCCTGCGTCTTCTTCAGTTGCTCTTCTGCCGCATCATATTCTACCGCATTGCGCTTCCCAGAAGGGATCCCTGGGAGAAGTTCCATGAGGCTGCTTACAGGCCCCATGCGTCGCAGACTTGACAGTTGATCAGCATAGTCCACGAGGGTGAACTTGCCCTCTTTCAGACGTTCCACCGCGTCGGCCTCACGCTGCTGATCGAAGGCCGCCTCGGCCTTCTCGATCAGAGTCATGACATCCCCCATGCCGAGGATGCGTGAGGCAATGCGTTCCGCATCCAACGCTTCCAGCGCGTCGGCCGTCTCTCCGTTCCCAAGGAACTTGATGGCTACGCCGGTGACGGCGCGCATCGATATCGCCGCCCCGCCGCGGGCGTCTCCATCGGCTTTGCTGAGGATCAGCCCCGTGAGACCGAGGTCGCCATGGAAGCCCTGCGCGATATGTACGGCTTCTTGGCCGGTCATCGCGTCCGCGACAAGCAATACCTCGGCGGGTCGGATGCGATCACGAATGCTGCGTAGCTCGCCCATCATCTCAGCGTCCATCTGCGAACGTCCAGCCGTATCCAGGATGGCCACGCTCGCGCCGCCCCTCGCGGCGGCCGCGATGCCCGCAAGGCAGGCCTCCAAGGCTGTCAAGGACGGGTCTTGGAACACCGCCACTCCCAATGGGTCTCCTAGGAGTTGCAGCTGTGCGCCTGCCGCCGGCCGGTAGGGGTCGGCGGCCACCAGCCAGGTCCGCTCACCGCGCTCTCGAAGGAATCGCGCCAGTTTGGCGGCGGTGGTTGTCTTTCCCGAGCCCTGAAGCCCTACAAGCATGATCACCCTCGGCGTCGGGCCCGTAAGATGCAATTTCGATGCATCACCCAGGGCGGACACCAGCTCCCGATGGACGATGCGCAATACTTGTTGGGAGGGATTGAGGGCGCGTGAGACTTCCTCACCCAGTGCGCGCTCTCGAACCCGAGAAATGAGCGACTTCACCACCTGGTAATGGACATCTGCCTCAAGCAAGGCAAGGCGTATGTCGCGCAAGGCCTCGTCGATGTCGGCCTCTCGCAGCTTGCCATGCCGCCCCAAGCGGTGAAAGGTCTGTTGAAGGCGTTCAGCTAGCGCTTGAAACATCATCCATCCCACCAAGAACATGCAAGCCGCCGGTCGGTCCGGCCCGAAGGGCAGACCGAGCGGCGGTCCTCGCCGTGTTGCGCATAGGGATCGTGATCGATTCTAGCGGTGAAGGAATCCAGGGTCAAGGGATTGCGGATGGTGGGGCAGGGTCTTTCGATCCTATGATTGGAGGACTACTGGCTGAGGAGCAGCAGGTCGGGCTCCCATGCCCGACCCGGCGTCCGACTGGCTGACCGCGGCGGCGTGGGAGCCGCCGCTGCTGAGTAGGGCGGCTCGCGAGCCGCCCCTACATGCGGGCCAAAATCGAAAGACCCTGGATCGTGGGGTGGATCCCATGGAGTGTGGCCACCGTCTCTTCCTCAGCGCCCCGGGGCACGGGTAACGTTCGACAGCGGGTTGCCTCTTGGGTAGAGTAGGGGCGAAGTCCCGTCCGATGAGGCATCTGGCCCCGAAGGGCTGTTGAGACGCCCCGTCGGGGCGTCTCAACGAAGCTGCCATGCCGACCGCAACATCAGATGGAATACGTGCCTAGTCCTGCATCTCAAGCAGGAGAGCCCGGCCGATCCCTTCGACGTCGGCCGCGGAACCCTCTTCGAGCACTACGACGACGACCCTTGCCGGAGCGCTCTCGAGCGTCGCGCCGAGATACCAAGTGAGAAGCCGTGAGTCGCTCCCTGCGACGGCCATGGCCGAGAAGTCGGCGATCGGGTATTCGACGTCGCGCAGGGCTTCGAGCACGGCGGCGGCCGCGTCGGCGGTGACGGCGGGCTCCGCGTTCTCCGGCGTGAATGCGGACAACCAGCTCCCGTCCGGGCCGTTGAAGTCAAGAGCCAGGCGCAAACCGGGCACGACTCCTTGCGCGGCGAGGGCGGAGAATGCCCTGGCCATCTGAAGAGGAGAGACGGCCAGGCTCCCCTGCCCGAGGGATTCGCGCCGCAGCCCTTCCGAATCAGGCGGCGGCGTCATGGCCTCGATGGACGCCACCGGGATGCCGATTTCTGGCGCTCGGTCGAGCAGGAAACCGCGAACCATGCTTGTCAGCGCCTGTGCGCCAAGGCGCTGACCGAGCTCGATGTGCGCCCTGGGGCAGGCGAGGTGGATTGCCATCCCGAGGTCGCTGCGGACGCCGGAGGTCCCGCGGCTCGCGCAGCCCCAGCTCAAGCCTTCGAATTCCACGCTCCCAATGACGTCAGCGACGAACTCGGAAGCGTCCGCCTGTTCCGTCATCATCGCCCAGGCCAGCAGGAACGGGCCGAGCGCCGTGCCTGGCTGATAGACGCCCTGCGCGGCTCGATTCAGCAACGGCGCGCGAGGATCCACCGTAATCGTCTGCCACTGCTCCGCGAGCCGGTCCGCGTCGAACGATGGAGAGGTGACCAGCGCTAGGATCTCGCCAGTCGAGGGATCGAGGACGACGACCGCCCCATTCCGGCCATCCAGCTTGTCAAAGGCCCGCTGTTGCAGAGGGAGGTCAAGGCTCAGCTTGAGATCGTGCCCTGTGGGGGGAGCGCCGCTGAGCAATCGCGACCAGGTGAGAGTGAGCACGTCGAATCCGGTCTCACCACGCAGGATGGCATCGAAGGATCGCTCGACCCCCGCCTGACCATAGGACAGGGTGTCATATCCGACGACGGCTGAGGCTTCTGGGTGAGGGTATGAGCGCTGGTACGCGCCACGGGCGCCTTCTGAGACCGCGAGCACTGACCCATGGCGGTCCAGGATGCGCCCGCGTTGCGAGGTAAGGCTGGAGAGCGCCCGCCGGGCGTTGTCGGACCGGCTGGTCAGCGCCTCGCCCCGCCCTACACTCCACCATCCCAGCGCGACCGCCACCGCAAGCCAAGCACAGCTGAAAGCGAGCTGCATGGCCCGCAAGGGTCGGTCGAAACGCCTCGATCGTGCGCTCTTGCTGGACAGCACGATCAGCAGCCCGGCGGCAACGACACTGGTGACGAGCGAGGAGCCTCCGTAGGAAAGGAGCGGCAAAGTGATTCCTGTCAGTGGCAGGATGCGTAAGACCCCGCCCATGATCAAGAAGGACTGCAGGCCGAAGGACACGGAGACGCCCGCAGCAAGTAGCGTGCCATACGGCTCGCCCGCCTTGGCCGCCGTGCGCAGGCCGCGGCCGACGAATGCGGCATAGCATCCAGTTAGAAAAAGCGCTCCCCACAAGCCCCACTCCTCGGCAACGGCGGCCAGAACGAAGTCGGTATGCGCGGCAGGGACCAATCCTGGCGATCCCAACCCAGGGCCTCGACCGAACACCCCCCCCGAGGCGATTGCGATCAGCGACTGGACCAATTGGTAGGAACTCGAAATGGGATCGGCCCACGGATTCACCCAGCTCTGCAATCGCAGCCGAACCGTTTCGAAGAGGTGATAGCCAAGCGAGCCGCCCAGCACGACGAGAGCTGCCCCGGCGAGAAGCGGGATCCAGTGGCCCGCTGCGACGTAGAGAAGCACGGAGAGGATTGCGAGCAGCAGCGTGAGCGTCCCCAGGTCCCTCTGGATCAACAGCAGGCTCATGGACATGGCAGAGACGGCAAAGATCGGCAGCAAGGCAACGAAGGCTCCTCGGAATCCCTCGACCTGTCGGAATGAAAGACGGTCGGCCAGGTAGGAGGCGAGGTAGGCCAGCAACAAGAGGCGCAACGGCTCCGAGGGCTGGAAGTACAAGCCGCAGCAGCCTAGCCACAGGCGCTGCTCGCCGCCGGAAGGGTTGGTCCCGAAGAGAAGCGTAGTGGCGGTGAGTAGGACTGAGCCGCTGAGCCACACGTATCGATAGCGCCGCAGCCAATGCAAGTTCGACGGACCTGACAGTATCGCAAGGAGAAGCACCGTCGCCACGAGCAACCAGCCCAACTGCCGCGAACCGAACTCCGGCTCGAGACGCCCTACGAGCAGGATGCCCCAGCCGGCCAGCAAGTAGACGAGTGGGGCGAGGATCGGGTCTCGGCGGGGCAGCCGTCGGTTCAGCGTGCGATGGACCAGCCATGCGCAGGCGACCCAGGCCGGCAAGAGGGGCAAGTGCCGATAGGCCGCACGTTGAGCCGACCATTCCTCGGCGCGCGCCAGAGGGGCGAGGACCTGCGCCACAGCCGCCAGGGCAAGGAACGCAAACGCGAGGGCGAAGAGGACGGCCTCGCGTCGGCGGACTGGATCCGCTTCGTCAGGGTATTGTGCGGTCCACAAGGGGGGCCAGCTTCTGGCGCGCCTCTGGTGAGACGCGCTCGCGACGGGTGATCAGTGCATTCTCCAGCGCATGGCCGCACTGGCAGCTTCTCTCGATGGGCAAGTGCTGGATCAGGTGGGCGATGGTGTCCTGCGCCATCCGCGTGTTGGCATCCAAGACTCGGACGACCATCTCCACGGTCACAGGCTCCTCTGAGACATGCCAAACGTCGTAGTCGGTGACGTGGGCCATGACCGCATAGCACATCTCGGCCTCTTTGGCGAGGAATGCCTCAGGCGCCGTGGTCATGCCGATCAGCGACATGCCCCAGGCGCGGTAGGTATTGGACTCAGCGCGGGTGGAAAACCTCGGGCCCTCAATCGTGATCGATGTCCCCCCGCGATGGAGCTTGCCGCCGGTCGCGGTTACGCTCCGGGCGAGATGTTCGGAGAGCTCGCTGCAGAAGGGATCGGCGACGCTGACGTGCGCGACGAGACCCTCGCCGAAGAACGAACGCGGGCGTGCGACGGTATGGTCGAATAGTTGGTCTGGGATGACGATGTCTCCGGGAGCATAGTCCTCCCGCAGGGAACCACAGGCGCTTACGGCGACAACCCGCCCGACCCCCAGGAGGCGCAGGGCGAAGATGTTGGCGCGGTAGTTGACTTCCGAAGGAGAGTAGACGTGGCCGATGCCGTGCCGAGCGAGGAAGGCAATCCTCTGGCCGGCGATATCACCAAGAAAGATCGGCGAGCTTGGGCGCCCGAAGGGCGTTTCGACCTGCCTCTCTACCACGTTGTGCAGCGCCTCCATCCCATAGAGGCCCGATCCACCGATGACGCCAAGAACCGGCTTCGACTCCATCAGGATTGCCTCGCTGCGCTAGGTTTGAGGACCTGCATCCCGATCCTGCTCAGGCAGTGTGATCGCTGGGTTATTGCCCGCGGCTTCCGAATGACCTGCCTTGAGCACTAGCTTGACTTTGCCCAGCGCAATCTCGTCTCCGTAGGTGATGACTAAGGGCTCCACGACGGCCAGATCGTTCAGATGGGTGCCATTGCGAGACCCAAGGTCCTCCAGCCACCACTGGCCACTGCGGAAGGCGAGTCGCGCGTGGTAGGCGGAGACCGTTCTGTCGTCAAGGCAGATGGAATTGTCGTGCGCCCGGCCAAGGAGATTGACTTCGGCCAGTGTGTGGACGCCCGCCGCCCCGGGGCCATCCAACACCAGGAGGTGGGCTGGCGGGGAAAGCTCTGGGGCGGTTCGCGCAGTACGGATATCCTGCCACAAGACGATCAGCAGACCCGTCAAGAACGCGTAGGCCGTGGCGACGAGAAGCAGACGAAGTACAAACAAAACGATGGCGGGCGTCATTCTGTCGCTTCTTGGTCGTCGGTCGGGCGAGTGCGCTGGTCGCCGGCAGGGCGAGGAGGGAAGGGAGGCGTATAGTGGGTGGTGGTGTCGAAGGGAGTCCGCGGATCCTCGCCGTACACCATTCGCACTTCGGCGATAGAAATCACATCTCCGGGCCGCAGCACGTGTTGCCGGATAGGAAGCCCATTGACTTTCGTTCCCGCGGTTGAGCCTAAGTCGAAGAGCACGTAGCGGCCGTTCCGAATGCGGAGCTGCGCGTGGCTTCTGGAGACCTGTGAGTCATCCAGGATCAGCTGATTGTCGAGGCGCCTCCCGATATTGATTACCGGCCGGTCCAATGCGAAGTGTTTCTTGCCGTCCACGATTAGGTATGCGCCCTCGACAGATGCGCTTCGCGCGCCGTCGGGCGCCTCGGTCATGCCCTGGGTCGATTCCATCGGTTCGGTTCCATGCCACGCGACGGCGCGCAGTTCCCACGGTTTGAGGGTTGCATCGGAAACGAGGGTGACGCGCGGCTCGCGCGCGAGGAAGAGACCGTTTTCCCCAGCCGCGCGATACAGCGCTGTGGCGAGCTCGGGTTCCAAACTGGGCGCCTGATCGACGAGTCTCTCGAGCACCTGCGGATGGAGAGCCAATGCGTAGAAATCTGGAGCGTGCGCTGGACCGGGGCCCGCTCGGCGTACACCCGATTCCATCGCACGCGCGAGTTGACCGGTCAGCGAATTCGTGGCGACGCCTTCCCCCGTCAGGCGGGCTATGGTCCCCTCGACAAGCGACTCGATCCGCCTCTCGAGGCGGGCTAGTGGGCTGTCTTCAGGGATCACGGATACTCCGGCGGTATCATACCCAGGATGCAGAGGTTGAACGGGAGGGCGCCCAAGCTCGGGAGGCGCTTGAGGCTCGCATCCCGGTGATGGGCGGTTGGCCATTGGGCCTGGTTTGGGAGGTGGCCGGAAGGGGCTCGCGCTCCCGCCCTACTCGTCCTTCTTCTTCTCCTGACGGTATGGCGTCGTTCGTGCCGTCCGGCGAGACCGCAGGTATAGCGGCGTGATCCTCTTGCCCTCCTCCTCGGCCTGGGAGGGAGGCGCGTAGGGAGGCGTCTCGGATGGCGGCCCGCCCGGATCCTCGCCATAGATCAACTGTACACTGGCGACGGAGACAATATCTCCGGGTCGAAGTTGGTGTTTCTTGATCACGCGCCCGTTCACGCGTGTTCCGGCCGTCGAATCAAGGTCTTGCAGGATGTAGTGCCCTTCCTCCACGCTCAGCTGGGCGTGCAGCCGTGAGACATGAGCGTCCTCCAGGATCAAATGGTTGTCGAGGCGCCGCCCAATCTTGACACTCGTACGTGTGAGTGGGAAATGCCGCTTGCCGTCGATGATGAAGAAGGCCCCGGTCGGCGGCTGATTGAGACGCTCTACCTGTTCGGGGGGCAATTCCTTGCTGAACTGCAGGGGATCGCTGGAGTGCCAGGCGATGACACGCGTCTCGCCCCGCTGCAAAGTCGGATCAGTGGCCAATGTGATGTAGGGCTCGCGAATCAAGGAGAAGCCCGATTCGCGCATGGCTTCCAGAAGTCGGTGGGAGAGCTCTGCCAGTCCCTGTCGGGTGTTTTTCGGTAGGCTCTCCGCGTCCGTCGGGTGAAGGGTCAAGGTGTACTGGTCAGGCGCATAGGGCTTGCCTCCTTGGCCAATGCGCGTGGCTGAAGAGATCTCCAGACTCATTTGGTGCGCGACCGCCGTGGGAGAGAGAGAGTGACCCACTGATTCGGCCAATGTGATGGCGATCAATGTTTCCAGTTGCTTCTCGAGTGTGCTGATCCGGTCCTTCATATACAGCGATTATACGCAGGTCGTCTGGATTCACAAGGAGCCAGAAGCGCATTATACTGAATACATGCCGAGCAAGTACTATGAAGAGCTGGAGCACACTGCGGATTGGGCTCTCCACGTCTGGGGTGCGAACTTCGAGGAGTTGTTGAGAAACGCCGCCGCAGGCATGCAGCACCTGGCAGGGATCGAACCATCTCTTGAGGATGGGGTGACGCGTGTATTCGAGCTAGAGGCGCAGGATCGTGAGCAGATGCTTGTGCGATGGCTGGAAGAGCTCCTCTTTCATATTGAGGCGCGCCACGCGGCCTTTTCGGTCCAGGTGATCGAGGTCACGGGAGATCGTCGTCTCGTCGCATCGGTCGTCGAAACACCGGCATCGCCTCCCAAGAAGGCGATTAAGGCTGTGACGTTTCACAACCTCAGGGTTGAGGACACTCCGCGCGGCGTCGAAGCCACGATCGTCTTCGACGTCTAGACAGCAGGTACCATGATCACGAAGCAAGCCTTCGAGCAAGTTTCGCCCGTGGAATGGGAAATCCCGCGTGGGTTTCGGGAAGATATGCGCGTCCCCGTTCGGGTCTTTGCCAACTCCCGACTGCTGGAATCGGCATTGAAGGACAAGTCAATCGAGCAAGCCGTCAACGCTGCCACGCTGCCGGGCCTCGTCGGACGCGTCCTGGTCATGCCTGACGTTCACCAGGGCTATGGTTTTCCCATCGGCGGTGTGGCGGCATCGAAACTGCCGGATGGTGTCATCTCACCTGGCGCGATCGGATATGACATCAACTGCGGAGTGCGGTTGCTCGCCAGCTCCGTCAGCTATACCGAAGCCGAGCCGTTGCTCAAGGATCTCGCTTCCTCTCTCTACGCCAATTGCCCCAGCGGGGTGGGGGTGAAGGGCAGCGTTCCGTTAGACAAGAGACAGCTCGAAGAGGTCTGCCGCAAGGGCGCCGCATGGGCGATGAAGAATGGCTATGGACGCAAGGAAGATCTGGAGCGCACGGAGGAGCAAGGTGGCCTGGACGGGGCCGACCCTTCCAGCGTGGGCGCGCGCGCCGTCGAACGGGGACGACCCCAGTTGGGCACCCTCGGCGCCGGGAATCACTTCATCGAGGTCGATGTCATCGAGGAGATTTTCCATCCAGAGGCAGCCTCGGCCATGGGCCTAGAGCAGGGGCGGCTGGCGGTCCAGATCCACTGCGGCTCGCGCGGCTTCGGTCACCAGATCTGCTCGGACTATGTCCATGAGTTCCAGTCGGCAGTACAGCGTTACGGCATCCGCCTCCCCGATCGGGAACTGGTGTGTGCGCCGCTCAACACCCCGGAAGGCAGACGATATCTGTCGGCAATGGCCTGTGCAGCGAACTACGCGTTCGCCAACCGCCAGATCCTGGCCCACCACGCTAGGCGGTCTTTCGAAGAGACCTTTGCAGGACGTCTCAAAGGCTGGGATCTTCACCAGGTCTACGACATTGCCCACAATATGGGGAAGATCGAAGAGCACACGCTGGACGGGGAGAAGGTGACCGTCTGCGTGCACCGCAAGGGCGCGACACGCGCCTTCGGCCCTGGCTTTGCCGGGCTTCCGAAGGAGTATCTGGCGATCGGGCAGCCGGTTCTGGTTCCAGGCAGCATGGGCACGGGTTCCTGGGTACTTCTCGGGACCGAGCGCAGTATGGCCGTGTCCTTCGGCTCCACGTGCCACGGAGCGGGGCGGACGATGAGTCGAAGCCAGGCCAAGCGGACAATCCGCGGGGACCAACTGCGCCAGCATCTAGAGGATAAAGGCGTGCGTGTGCGCGCCGGCTCCATGCCCGGGCTGGCGGAAGAGGCGCCGCAGGCCTACAAAGATGTGGACGCGGTCGTGGAAGTCGTGGTGCAGGCCGGGATTGCTGCCAAGGTCGCTCGCCTGAGGCCGGTGGCGGTGGTTAAAGGATGACCTTTCCGGTTGCTGTGGCGGTTGACCAGAGGGCGCGAACTGCTGACCATGGCATCGGACGACGGACCACGGAAAGCAGACGATGGACCGCGGACGATGGACCATGGACCATCGACCACGAAGAGCGGACGGCCGAAGCATTGCCCCCTCCCACGGTCATCGGCCCATCGGGTGCCATGGGAAGAGCATCGTCTGTGGTCTATCGTCCGTGGTCTGCTCTTGGCGGTCCGTCGTCCGTGGTCTGCTCTGTTGGTACCAACCGCACGAACTTGCGCCTCCCCACTCGAAGAACTTCGGGCGCGCCCAGAGTGACCACCCAGTGGGGATCGTCAAGGACCTGCTCCCCCAGGCGCACACCTCGTTGCGCAATTAAGCGGCGGGCTTCACCCTTGCTCGTTACAAGTCCGGCCTCGATCATCAATTCCATCAGGTTGACGCCAGGGCGGACCGATGCGGAAGGCATGTCCTCCGGCACGTCGCGCGCCTGAAAGACACGGCGGAACTCCTCCTCGGCGGCTGGCACGGTTCCTTCGCCGTGGTAGATCGCCACGATCTCCCGCGCCAGGCTCATCTTGGCGTCTCGTGGGTGTATCCGACCTGAGCTCAAATCAGCTTCCAGCTTTGCGATTTCCCCGGGCGTCCAGCGCGTCAGCAGGCGTGAGTAGCCGCCCATAGCCGAGTCCGGCACGCTCATCACTTTCCCGTACATATCCTCAGGCGTCGTGTTCAGAGGGATGTGATTTCCCAAGGACTTGCTCATGCGAACCACGCCGTCTGTGCCTGGCAGGATTCCCAGTATGACCCCAACATTCGGCCTTTCGCCCAGGAAGTCCATCACCTTGCGAGCGGCCGTGATGATGTTGAACAGTTGATCGCTCCCCCCGACTTGCACGTCGGCGCGCAGGTGGTACGCGTCATATCCCTGCATGAGCGCGTAGAAAGTCTCATGAAGGTAGATGGCGTCACCGGCCTCCCATCGCTTGCGGAAGTTGTCACGCGTTAGGAACTGCTGGACCGTGAAATTGGAGGCGAGTTCGATCACGTGCTGGAAAGTCAGCTTCGACAGCCACTCATCGTTGTAGGCGATCTGAGTTCGTTTGGGGTCCAGAATGCGAAAGGCTTGTGCGGCATAGGTTTCAGCGTTGACCCGCGCTTCATCGAGGCCGATTTGGGCCCGCACTCTATCCTGGTGCGAAGGGTCACCGATCAGGGAGGTGAAGCGACCCACGACGAAGATGACTTGGTGTCCGAGCTCCTGAAACTGGCTCAGCTTGCGGATCGGGATGGTATGGCCCAGATGGAGATCCGAAGTCCGCGGATCAAAGCCGCAGTAGACGCGCAAAGGCCTGCCCTCCTCCTCGGCCTCGATCAAACGCTCACGTAACTCCCCCGCCATGGCGGCCTGCAGGGATTTGTCCCCGTAGTCTGTTCCCTGCATCAACAGCGCGACTTGCTCGTCGACCTTCGGCTTGGCCATCTCTACCTCCTGTTGCGCTGAAGCAATAGCGCCAGAAAGCAAAACGCGTGGGCTGCGCCACGCGAGGACCGGTCACTCGTTTGCCAGTACGCAGAAAACCCTAACCTCCGACGCGACGCCTGGAGTGGGTGGGGCGCGTTGCGCCCCATAGGTAGAAGTACTTTCGAGATGCCAGGAACGACCAGGTCATGTCGGCCACAATGATATCACATGGGAGCTGTTAGGGACGCACAGAGCACTGCGGGGTGTGTCCCATCGGAGGTGGCAACCGTCGATCCAGTTGTCCCCTAGGCCATCGGCAACCTCCTTACTCCCTGTAGCCTCTCCGGCAGGGTAGGGGCGAAGCATTCGCTGTTGGGACCGAACGTACATCTGGCGGCTACACGGCGAATGCTTCGCCCCTACGCGCTACCCGGTATCATGAGGCCCTAGCACTCTACCGCCGCCCATCGGATGGGACACACCCAACGCCTCCTCGGCCGTTGAAGCTACCCTGCTCCTGACGTATAATCCACCTCTTGAAAGGAGCCGGGAGTCAGATGGGAGCGGGGTCCAAGAAAGGCGCTTCGCGCAAGGCGAGCAGAACACTGACCGGCGGAGAGATCCGCCAATCGTTCTTGGATTTCTTCGCCGAGAGAGACCACGCCATCGTTCCGTCGATGTCCCTCGTTCCCGGCGACGATCCAACCCTGCTTTTCACCAACTCCGGCATGGTCCAGTTCAAGGACGTGTTTCTGGGAACTGGCAAGCGATCCTACGTCCGCGCCGCCGACTCGCAGAAATGCATGCGGGTGGCGGGGAAGCACAACGATCTTGACGACGTGGGTCGGGACGGAAGCCACCACACCTTCTTCGAAATGCTGGGGAACTGGTCCTTCGGAGACTACTACAAGCAGGAAGCGATCGCGTGGGCTTGGGAGCTGCTCACGAAGACCTGGGGACTTCCCAAGGAGAACCTGTGGGCGACGTGCTTTGAGGACGAGAAGGGTAATATCCCCCGTGACGACGAGGCCGCCGAGCTCTGGGCCAAGCAGCCGGGGTTCAAGTCAAGCCAGATCCGCTTTTTTGGCCGCAAAGACAACTTCTGGGAGATGGCGGAGACGGGACCGTGCGGCCCGGACAGTGAGGTCCACATCGATCGAGGGATTGCCTTCTGTGAGAAGCAGGAGACGCCCGGCCATGTCTGTCGACTCGGAGGGGATTGCGGACGCTTCCTGGAGCTCTGGAATCTTGTATTCATTCAATACAATCGCGCCGGCCCGACAACCCTCGAGCCCCTCCCCGCCATGCATGTGGACACCGGAATGGGCCTCGACCGCATCGTGTCCGTGGTGCAGGGCGTCGACTCGAACTACAAGACCGATCTCTTCACCCCGCTCATGGACAAGATCCAAGAGATGGCGGGTCACACGGCCCAGGATCGAGAAGAGAATCTCACGCCCTATCGGGTGATCGCCGATCACTGCCGCGCGGCGGCGTTCCTTGTCGCCGATGGCGTCGTCCCGGGCAATACCGGCCGCAACTACGTCTCACGCATGATCATCCGCCGCGCGGGGCGCTTTGGGCGCAAGTTGGGATTCGAGGAGCCATTCCTGGCAGAAGTGGCGAAGGTGGTTGTGGAGCACTATGGCTCGGTCTATCCCGAGCTCGTGCGCAACCAAGCAGCGATTGACATGACCCTGACCGAGGAAGAGCGACGATTCCAGCGCACGCTCGAGGCGGGTGAAGCCGTTCTGGCGCATCTCCTCGACGAAATGCCGGAGGACGGCGTCCGGCTCATCGACGGGGAGAGCAGGCCTTTCCTTTACGCCACCTATGGACTTCCACTCGAGATCACCCAAGACATCGCCAGAGAGCACGGGTCGGATACCGATGTGGAAGGATTCGCGGCAGCGATGGAGGAACATCGCTTGATCTCGGGCGCCGTCGGAGATACACCGGTCGGCATGGACGAGAGCGCTCCGGCCTATTCCCAGTTGCTCGATGAGCTCATCGCCAAAGGCGCTCTCGAGCCATCCGGCGTCGCCCACGACCCGTACGGGAAGCTGGAGACGAGGGGCCCTGTTCTGGCTCTGGTCAAGAATGGCCTGCGCGTCGAGCAAGCAGTCCAGGGGGAAGAGGTGGCGGTTGTTTTGGGGAGGACCAGTTTCTACGTGGAGGGGGGCGGACAAGTCTCGGATACGGGCAAGATTGTCTCGCTCGCGGGGCCCTTGTGGGAGATGCGCGTTCACGGGACCCTGCGGCCGGTACAAGGGCTCGTCCTGCATCTTGGAACAGTGGTCAGGGGAACGGTACGCCATGGGGACGAGGCGATCGCGAGCGTTGATGCGATGCGCCGCTGGGACATCATGCGCAACCACACGGCCACCCATCTCTTGCACGCGAGCCTGCAGTCCGTGCTCGGCGGCCATGCGCGTCAGGCAGGTTCGCTTGTGGCGCCGGATCGACTGCGCTTCGACTTCACCCATTCGAGGGCCTTGACCATCGAGGAAGTCGAGCATGTGGAAGAGATGGTCAATGACGCCGTTCTCGCAAACTACCGGCTTGACATTCGCACCCGCCCGCGCGAGGAGGCAATTGCCCAGGGCGCCATGGCGCTGTTTGGCGAGACGTACGGCGAGACCGTCCGCACGATCGAGGTCGGCAACGGGGATCGTTTCTCGTTCGAGCTGTGCGGCGGTACACACGTCCCCGAGACAGGGTTAATCGGGCCGTTCCTGATCGTGTCGGAGGGCAGCGTCGCAGCGGGGATCCGTCGGATCGAGGCCGTCACAGGTCGGGGAGCCATCGAACGCATACGCCAGCAAGCCGGGTCGATCAGCCGGCTGGCGACGCTGCTGCCTTCCTCCCCGGAAACCGTCGGCGAGCGTGTCGAAGCGCTTCTCAAAGAGAAGGAGCGATTGTCGAAGGAAGTCTCCAAGCTTCACGCCCAGCTTGCGGAGTCCGAGTTCGAGAGTTTGCGCCCGGAGTATGTGGATGGCGTACCGGTGCTTTCGGCGCAGATTCCGGATGTCGATGCCGACACACTTCGTCAGCTCACAGACCGTTTCCGCGCTCACCACCCAGACGGAGTCGTGGTCCTTGCTTCGGACATGGGCGGTCGGCCGCTGATTGTTGCTGCCTTGGGCGAGGCGCTTGCCGCCCGTGGTCTACATGCAGGAGAGCTGGTCAAGTCCGTGGCGGGGTATGTCGGGGGAGGGGGCGGAGGCAAGGCGACCTTGGCGCAGGCGGGTGGCAAGGATGCGACGCGCTTGCCAGAGGCCATGGCGAGCGTACGAAGCTGGGTTCAGCAGCAGCTGCGGCGCTCCTAGTTCGCTTCCCAAAACAGGCAGTGAAAGTACAGATCATCCATCTGGACCCGCAAGACGATCAAGACTCGGTTTGCGACCAACTGAGTTGGGTGCAGGCGCCGCGGACGATCCTCGTTTGGCCACGAGAAGGGAGGATCCTGACACGCAGGCTCGACCTGGTCCTTATCCAGCGGCAGGCGAGGCGACGCGCAGTGCAACTGGGCTTGGTGTGCTTCGACCCGGTCGTGCAGGCGCATGCCAGGGATCTAGGGCTGCCGGTCTTTGACTCTCTGGAGAAGATTCCCGAGGAGGGCTGGCGAAGAGGGCAGACTCGGCCATGGAGCATCGGGTCTAGCCGGCTTGAGCCTCCTCGAAGGCCCACTGGTCCCCAGAGTCCGGTGCGCGAGGAGGGCGGCGCCCGTTGGCCGACGCGCTTGCAGAGGATCGTGCTTGCTTCGTCCGTGCTCCCCTTCCTGGTCTTGGCAGCGTTGCTGCTTCCTTCCGCGCAATTGAGTCTCACTCCGCAGGTGGAGCGGCAAAGCCTATCGCTCCGGATCAGGCTCGACCCGAGCGCAGAGGCTGCGCACGATGACCGAATCCCTGCTCAGATCGTGCATGTAGAGGTCGAGGGTCAGGAGGCCGGCCCGACGACTGGCCGAAGGATTCTGCCGATTGGCGTGGCCAGGGGGGTCCTGCGTCTCACCAATCTCGGTCGGCAGCCGGTGACGGTCCCGCACGAGACCGGCGTGATGGCGCCTGGATTCCCGGTGCGCTTCGTCACGACGACTTCTATCGCGCTTGCGGCGGGACCGGGGACGACCGCAACCGTGCCGATCGAGGCAACCGTCCCTGGCCTGATCGGCAACGTTCCAGCCGGCGCCATCCGCTCACTGGAGGGACCGTTGGGCCATTTCCTAGCCGTCACGAACCTTGAGCCCACACTCGGCGGCGGGCAGGAGAGCTGGCAGACCGTCGGCATCGCTGATCAGCAGCGCCTGCAAGAGAAACTCACGGAAGCCCTGCTCATGAGGGCGGCGCCCGGAATGGAGGCCAGCCTGTCCGCTGGCTACTTGCTGCTTGAGGACAGCCTTAACGTAGGCAGAGTTCTCGAAAGCGTCTTCGATCGACAGGTGGGCGATCCGGCCTGGAGCCTCTCGCTGAAGCTAGGCCTCGAGATTACGGGGTTCGCCTATCGCGACCTGGACCTGCGCGAGGCGGCGCAGCGAGCGCTGGACGCTGCTCTCCCGACAGGACGGAAAACGGTTCCCAATACATTGGTGGTCGAGCTGCGCGAGGCGGTTTGGGACGAGCAAGCTGCGGCGTGGGTGCTGGACATCCAAGCCGGACAGCGCACCTACTCACCGATCGATCTTGCCGGCTTGCCGCGCGAGCTCCGTGGCCGGCGACCGAGCGAGGCGCTTGAGATCGTATCGGATCGGCTGGCGCTTTCGAGGCCCGCGGCCCTCAGGCTGCGGCCGGCTTGGTTTCCGTGGCTTCCGTTCGTGGAAGAAAGGCTAGAGTTCCTCTACGCATGGGAGAGGCGCGGTTGAGTCGTGTCCTGGCGGTCGACCCTGGGGAGGCGCGCATCGGCCTTGCGCTTAGCGACGAACTGGGCGTGGTTGCGCGCCCGCTCTCCGTTCTGCGTCATCGGGCCCGCGAAGCGGACGCGCGTGCCATACTGCGCATAGCCGTCGAGCATCGCGTGACACGGGTGGTTGTCGGCTTAGCATTGGATAGCGAAGGTCAGGAAGGCCCGCAGGCGCGCCGTGCGCTGCGGCTCGTGGAGGTCTTACAGAAGCTCTCCGACATGCCGGTCACAACCTGGGATGAGAGCGGTTCCACCGTGGCCGCGCTGGAAGGTCAGGGGGCGGAGTCGATGCTCGACGCCCGCGCGGCAGCCGTGATCCTTCAGGAGTTCCTCGATGCGAAGGCCGGCTAGGCGCGGCTTCTCCTTGCTGCTTGGATGCGCAACCTGTGGGACGCTTTGCGCCCTCTTCGTCCTCGTTGGGAGCTTGCTCTTCGGTTTTCCCGAGCGGCTCGCCAGGCTCGGTCCACCGGCTCCCTCGCTAGACGCCGTGCAAAGGGTCTTGCTTGGCGGCTATTTGCTCTTGGTCGAGGACTCGCTGGATCAGTCGGCCGGTGATCCGGCCCGCTCGCTCGAACTGATTGTGGAACAGGGTGAGACCGCAGGCCAGGTGGTGGAGCGTCTAAGCCAGGCGGGAGTTGCGACCGATGCTTTCCTGCTCCGCACGTATCTGCGCTATCGCGGCCTGGATACAGGCGTGGAAGCCGGCCGCTACCTTGTTCACGGCGGGATGACGACGAGGGAGTTGGCGCAGGTCCTGCAATCCGCGCGTCCCACCGAGTTCCTTTTGACAGTCGTCGAGGGCTGGCGCAGAGAGCAGATCGCTGCAGCACTGGAGCAGATGGCGCTCCCCATCCAGGGAGCGGCCTTTCTCGCCGAATCCAATCTGCGCCCGCTTGGCTATTCCTTCAGCAGCGAGCTCCCTGAGCCTCCTTCTCTGGAGGGATTCTTGTTTCCGGACACCTATCGTGTCGACGAGGAGTCTTCGGTGGGCGATCTGGTGCGAGCCATGCTCGACAACTTCGAGAGCCGAGTCGGCCAGGGCCTGCGCGACGGTTTCGCTGCCCAGGGCTTCCATCTCTTTGAGGCCGTGACGCTGGCCTCGATCGTTGAGCGCGAGGCAGTGATCCCTGAAGAGCGGCCGGTGATTGCCAGCGTCTTTCTCAACCGGTTGGTCCAGGGGATGCACCTCGACGCCGACCCGACCGTGCAATACGCTCTGGGGCTCCAAGCCGACGGCGGATGGTGGAAGGCGCCGCTCTTCTTGGACGACCTCAACGTCGCATCTCCCTACAACACCTACCTCCAAGGCGGGCTGCCACCCGGACCGATCGCCAACCCCGGCCTTTCGGCGCTGGAAGCGGTCGCGTTTCCTTCCCAGACTCCGTATCTGTACTTTCGTGCGCGCTGCGATGGGTCGGGCCGGCACGCGTTCGCCGAGACCTTTGAGCAACACCTGGGGAATGCCTGTCCGTGAGGGCGTGGGGTCGCCGCAAGCCGGCGACCGCGGGGAACAGGGCGAGTTGACCGCCCTAGGTGCCTCGCAGGTAGTCCGCCAGCTTGTGGCGATTGGTCGGGTGACGCAGCCGTCGCAGGGCCTGGGACTCAATCTGTCGCACACGCTCGCGTGTCACGCCTAGCTTGCGGCCGACCTCACCCAGTGTGTAGCTCCGACCGTCCAGAAGGCCATACCGCAACTGCAAGATGCGCACTTCTCGCGGGGGCAGTGTGCCGAGGATCTCCTGCAAGTGCTCCTTAAGGAGCTTGCTGTCGACGAGTTCGGTGGTCGCAGGGGCTTCTTGGTCTTCCGTGAAGTCGCCGAGGACCGCATCATCGTCTTGATCGGTCGGCGTCTCCAAAGAAATCGGACGGCGGGAGATCTGGATCATCTCCTCAACCTTCTTCACAGGCATATCGAGCGCCTCGGCCAGCTCCTCGGTCTGAGGATCCCGGCCCAACTTCTGTGTGAGTTGATGGGAAGCTCGCAGCAGGCGGTTGATCTGATCGCCCATGTGAACCGGGACCCGAATGGTGCGGCCTTGATCCGCGATAGCGCGAGTGACCGCCTGACGGATCCACCAGGTTGCGTACGTTGAGAACTTGTGGCCGCGCTCGTACTCAAACTTCTTCGCTGCCCGGATCAGGCCGATGTTTCCCTCCTGAATCAGGTCCAAGAAAGGAACGCCACGGCCTAGGTACTTCTTCGCCACGCTGATGACAAGGCGGGAATTGGCCGTGACCAGATGTTCCCTTGCGGCCCACCCATCCTCAATGATGCGCTGGAGATCGGCCCTTCGAGGGGAGGCAGGCACGGTCTGGGCGAGTTCTATTTGGGCCTGACGACCACGCTCGATCCTTTTCGCAAGGGAGACCTCCTCTTCTCGGCTCAGCAGAGGGATGTGTCCAACCTCGCGCATGTAAAGCGTGACGGCGTCCTCCGTTTCTCCCTCCGGAGGGGACTCCATCGCATCCGGGTCCAGGGTCGCGACGGAGTCGTCGGGCGGATCGTCCGCCGCCTCAGCCAGCTCTTCGACGTCTGACTCTTCCTCGGATGGCTGTCGGCCTACTTCCTCCCAAGGATCGAGTTCCTCGACTGAGTCGGCTCCCTGTCCTTCCGAATCGTCCTCTGCTGCGATGAATGCGTCCTGGTCGAGGTCGATCCAGCGCTCGATGGAAAGGGGTCTCTGGAACTCCCGGATGGGCCTAGGAACTCGGACAGTCCGACGCCCCTCGGCTTCGATCCTTGAGCGTCGCCCAGGCTCTCGTCTTCGAACGCGCTTCGGGAGCTGTACTTTCCCCATGACTACAACCACCCTTCCCTTCGGACCCCTAAGGGCTCCGCAGGAACAACCTGCTCGAAAGGGGCAGACATTGCGCAGTCGTTCACAAACACTTCATCCATATCATATCGGAATTGTCCGGGTATTGTCAATCACTGAAACGAGATTCTCATAGAGTCCTTAACTCGTTCTTGCATGATCCTGGATCCTGCGTGAGAATCTTGATCTGTCGGTCGCAGCTATGAAACCTGGTCTGACAAGAAGATCGAGCCGAGAGGAGGGATGATGGCTGAGGCTAGATCGGCGCCCTATGGCTCTTGGTCCACCCCGCTGTCGCCCGCCGTCGTAGCCAAGATGGGAATGGGCGCGCACGGTCAGATTTCGGAACTCCGCATATCGATGGGGCGCCTGTACTGGCTGGAGCGAAGGCCGGCCGAAGGAGGACGCCAAGCGCTGATCCGTCTCTCGGAGCAGGGTTCCCCGGAAGAGATCCTGCCACCGAGCTACAATGTTAGAACACGCGTGCACGAATACGGCGGGGGCGCGTATTCCGTGTCCGGCGAAACCCTCTACTTTGTCAACTTCGAGGATCAGCGCATGTATCGCCAGGGGAAGACGGGCCGCCCTGTCGCCGTCACCCCTGAACCGGATACCGTGAGCGGGTTGCGCTACAGACCTCTCCC
>Ga0209642_10000596_pt1 | contig 23395 bp, 20 predicted proteins | sample RifCSP19_2_FD_184025 | JGI IMG/M metagenome (GOLD analysis project Ga0209642, IMG submission 184025) | Soil microbial communities from Rifle, Colorado - Rifle CSP2_sed 19_2 (SPAdes) (version 2) | ecosystem: Environmental > Terrestrial > Deep subsurface > Rock core/Sediment | place: Rifle... | reverse complement strand
CCTTATTCCGTAACCGCCGAGGACGGGGCGATAGTGCTTGCAATCGGCCCCAGTGTCACTCCAACGCCCAAGGCTGCACCGGCAATGGTACAGGCCCAGAAGGCCGAGCCAGTCTCCGCCCCTGTCGAGACAGTAAAGGCTGAGGCCCCGGCACCGGCGGCTGTTGAGGCCCCGGCTTCAGTGGCCGAAGGCCCGAAAGTTGAAAAGGTCGATTATAAAAAGGTCGGGGACAAGGGCAGGCTTACGATAGTCAGCTCCGAAAAACCCGAATACAGGATAAGGGAAGGCAAGGACGGCAAGACAGTCGTCCTCGATATAAAGAATGTTACGATACCGGAGGCCCTCACCAGGACGCTGGACGCCTCAAAGCTCAACACCATGGTCGCTTCCATCAGCTCCTATCAGGAGTCGTTGAGCCCCAGGTCGGTAAGGGTGCTCGTGAAGCTCAAGGATAAGGCTTCGTATAATGTCCAGGAACTCGAGAACTCGCTTGCCATCGACTTTGTCCAGGCGGCTTCGGCGCCTGCGATTGACGCTGAGGCCCCATCGGACGGAAAAATCGTTTTAGACAAAGGCATAAAAATAGCCGAACCGGAGTACAACGGCAAGAGGATAGACCTCGACATGATGGATGCGAATGTCTCTGATGTGTTGAGGCTTCTGGCCGAGATAAGCAACCTCAATATAGTCGCCTCGGACGATGTGAAGGGCACCATCTCTCTTCGCCTGAAGAATGTGCCCTGGGACCAGGCTTTTGACATCATCCTCAAGTCCAAGGGCCTTGACAGCATACGCGAAGGCAATGTCATAAGGGTCGCTCCGGCTCTCAGGGTAAGGCAGGAGAGGGAATCCGCCCTTGCCTCCAGGAAGGCCGAAGAAAAGCTCGAGGACATGGAAATAGAGTTCGTGGCCGTGAACTACGCCACCGCCGAAGATCTGGTGGCGCAGGTCAAGGGCGTGCTTTCCGACAGGGGAGATATCACGACAGACAAGCGCACGAACATGCTCATCATCAAGGACATCAGGAGCGGGATAGACAAGGCCAGAAATGTCGTGACCAAACTGGACACGGCTATCCCGCAGGTGCTCATCGAAGCCAGGATAGTCGAGGCCTCGTCGAGTTTCGCAAGGGACCTCGGCATACAGTGGGGCGTTGACTTCCAGTCCGCGGGCAATCCGTTGACCACGACTTTCGGCTCTACTACTACGGCCGGCCAGGCGTTGGCGGCCCCGGCAACCGCGCCGACTTTCACCAGCGTCACCGGCGCGCAGAAGTTCGCCGTCAACCTGCCTGCCACCGGAAACGCGGGCACCCTCGGCGCGTTAGGGTTTATTCTCGGCAAGGCCGGAGTCAACCCGATGGTCCTTGACCTGAGGCTCTCAGCCGGTGAATCGCAGGGACAGCTGAAGACAATATCGCGACCGAGGATTACAACCCTCGATAACAAAGAAGCCACCATAGAGCAGGGCGAATCCATACCCTATGAGACGACCTCCGCGGCAGGCACCTCCACGACTTTCATTGACGCGAAATTGAGCCTCAAGGTCACCCCGCACATAACGCCGGATGGCAGCGTGCTGATGAAGATAGAGGCGACGAGGAACTCGGTAGGCTCTTTGACCTCGGTAGGAGGGGCTCCCTCAATAAGCAAGAAGGAATCCAGGACAGAGGTCCTCGTGCAGGACGGCGAGACGACCGTCATAGGCGGCATAGTCATAACCGACAAGAACAACCAGGAAAAGGGCATACCCTTCCTGAAGGACATCCCGCTGCTCGGGTGGTTCTTCAAGAACAAGTCGGTAACCGACTCCCAGCAGGAGCTTTTGATCTTCATAACCCCGAAGATCATAAAAGACAAGTCAGTAGGCTGACGCCGATTAAAGCTGGCCGTTCAAAAAATGCACCCTCCGGGGTGCATTTTTTTATTTATGGAAAAGCGGAAAAGATATATAAGTAAAGCTACTCCATTTGGGACAGGTGACAGAATGAGATACCTTACCGCCGGCGAATCGCACGGACGGGAGCTTACCGCCATAATCGAGGGCATGCCAGCGGGACTTGCCGTCGCTTCAAGCGACATAGACCGCGAGCTCGCAAGAAGGCAGTCCGGATACGGCCGGGGCGCCAGGATGAAGATAGAGACCGACCGGGCTGAGATAACATCAGGCATAAGGCACGGGAAGACCCTTGGCTCGCCCATAGCCCTGGTCGTAAAGAACAGGGACTGGGAGAACTGGACGGAGATAATGTCGCCGGGTGTTGTAGCCGCGACAAGCGACAGCAGAGCGGTCACCAGGCCCAGGCCCGGACACGCTGACCTGACTGGAGGGCTCAAGTACGGCCACAGGGACCTTCGCAATGTTCTCGAGCGCTCGAGCGCCAGAGAGACCACGATGAGGGTTGCCGCTGGCTCCATCGCGCGCCGTCTTCTCGATGAGTTCGGCATCGGGGTCTACAGCTGGGTGACTGAGATAGGCGGGGTCAAGGCAGAGTTTGCAGGAGAGCCAGGCGCGCTTTTCAAAAGCGCGGAAGGCTCACAGGTAAGGTGCCCTGACGCTGCAGCCTCGAAGGCCATGATGGAGCGGATCGACAAGGCAAAGGCCGAAGGCGACAGCTTGGGCGGCGCGTTCGAGGTCGTCCTCACAGGCGTGCCTCCTGGGCTCGGCAGCTTCGTTCACTGGGACAGAAAGCTTGACGCGAGGCTCGCCTTTGCCCTCATGTCCATTCAGGCTATAAAAGGCGCTGAGGTAGGCATGGGCTTTAAAGTCGCGTCCATTCCAGGCTCAGAGGTGCACGACGAAATATCTTATTCCCAAAAGGGCAAGTCAGCCAGATTCTGGCCCAGGAAGCCGGGGTTTTCAAGGAAGACAAATAACGCGGGCGGCATAGAGGGCGGCATGTCAAACGGCGAGCCGATAGTCCTGCGCGCGGCCATGAAGCCGATACCGACCCTGTACAAGCCGCTCCGCTCAGTTGATATCGATACGAAAAAGCCTTTCAAGGCGAGCGTGGAAAGGTCTGATACCTGCGCTGTTCCGGCTGCTGCTGTCATAGCCGAAGCGGTCGTGGCTTTCGAAGTGGCCAACGCGTTTCTGGAAAAGTTCGGCGGCGACTCCATATCCGAGATAGTGCGTAATTATATGGGCTATCTCGATAGCGTTACTGGTTACTGACAGGCTGCCTCAAGCTTCCATCTGCGTCGTTGTCATCGTCGCTTGTAATTGCGGCGTACATACAGAGTACGCCGCATTCCTCGCTCCTCGACGCCTTGCATATGGAGCTTTTTGAGCAGCCTGAATAAAAACGGAGTTTTCAGCAAGCATGAACAGCGAACCTGTCCCACAGACCCGCGCCATAGTACTTACCGGGTTCATGGGCACTGGAAAATCTACCGTCGGAAGGCTCCTTGCCAAACGGCTCGGCTTCGGGTTTCTTGACCTTGACGAGCTGATTGAAAAAGAGGCCGGGATGCACATAAAAGAGATTTTCAGCGCCCACGGCGAGGCCCGCTTCAGGGAGTTCGAGGCCCGGGCCATAGAAAGGCTCGCGTCCAGCGAGCTTGGCACAGCACTTGTGGTCTCCACCGGCGGGGGCGCTGTCGTAAGGGATCTGAACAGGTCGCTTTTGAAAAGTTTCGGCGTACTTGTGTGCCTGAAGGCCTCTCCTGAGGAGATATTGAGAAGGGTCGGCAACAGGCCGGAGCGGCCCCTTCTTTACGGGCCCGACCGGGAAGACAAGCTCCACGCGCTCTTGAGTGAAAGGCAGACGGCCTACGAGGACTGCGACCTTGAAGTGGACACGACAGGGCTGAGGCCCGAAGAGGTGGCAGGGATGATCCAGGAGTATCTTTCCGCTGGCAAGCCATAAATAAACTTTTCAAAAAAAACGCCAAATGACGATTGAAGGAATATGCGCACTGTAAGAGTAGAGCTGGGCGAAAGGTCGTACGATATCTCGATTGAAAGGGGCCTTCTCAAAGAGATTGGCCCCATGACGGCTGCCCTCGGCCTCAAGGGCAGGGCGGCTGTTGTTACCAACCCGACGGTCAATGCCCTTTACGGCGATATTGTCGTTAAAAGCCTTGAGGCGGCAGGCTTCAAGACCGTTGTCATCACTGTGCCTGACGGCGAAGAGTACAAGAGCCTGGAAGAGGCTGGGAAGGTCTTTGACGCCCTCATCGATGGCAGGTTCGAGCGTTCTTCGCCGATTGTAGCTCTCGGCGGCGGCGTAATAGGGGACATGGCAGGGTTCGTCGCCGCGACTTATCTGCGCGGGGTGCCGTTCATACAGGTCCCCACGACTCTCCTTTCGCAGGTGGACAGCTCGGTCGGCGGCAAGACCGGCGTCAACCACCCAAAGGGCAAGAACCTTATCGGAGCGTTCTATCAGCCCAGGGCGGTATTCATAGACCCGGAGGTATTGAAGACACTCGACGAAAGGGAATTGAGGGCAGGGCTTGCCGAGGTGATAAAATACGGCGTCATATGGGATAATGAGTTTTTTGAATTCCTTGAGCAGAGCACTGACAAGCTCCTTGAGCCGGGCGAAGAGATAATAAAGGCCATAGAAAAGTCATGCGCGATCAAGGCCGAGGTCGTGGGCAGGGACGAACGGGAGGAGGGGCTGCGCGCGATATTGAACTTCGGCCATACCTTCGGACACGCCATAGAGGCTCTTTCAGGCTACGGCACCTTCAGGCACGGCGAGGCAGTGGCTATCGGCATGGTGATGGCCGCCGGTCTTTCAGCGAAACTCGGGGGCTGCACCGAGTGCGGCCCCAGGATAATCGCTCTCCTTAAAAAGCTCGGCATGCCCTTTATACCTCCTTCCATAGAGACTGATTCATTTATTGAAGCCATGAAGCTCGACAAGAAGGTCTCGGGCGGTCATATAAGGTTCGTCCTCGCGTCCAGTATGGGCAAGGTTTTTTTGAAAGAGGTGGGTGAGGAGGCTTTGAGGGATTTCCTGGCCGCCGGAGCCGGACGCTGAGTTTTCACCACTTGCCCTCAGGTCAGGTTTATCTTGACTTAAGGGCTGTTTTTTAATACTTTATGTCATTAAACTGGGGTTCTTTCATGGGCAATATAAAGGCTGGCGACGACATGTTTTTCACAATCACGATGGCCGAGGTCCTTGAAGACCAGGGCCATTACGAAGACGCCCTTATGATATACAAGATACTCATCGATACGACCCCCTGGGACCAGTCGCTCAACCTGAGGATAGACAAGCTCAAGAGCCTCGCTGAAAGGGGCAAGCGCAGGCCCCAGAAGCAGGACACGGTAGCCTGATGTCTTTTCTTGAAGTCTTGAAAGAGCTTGTCGAAGGCGTCGAGGGCGGCATTGCCGCTACTCTCATGGGCATGGACGGTATCGCCGTCGAGCAGTATATAAAAGCCGAAGGCTGCGATGTAGAGACCGTAGGGGTTGAATACGGCAAAGTGATAGAGGAGATAAAGAACGCCTCCAGCCTCTTAAACCTCGGCACCGTCGAAGAGGTGATGGTCGCCACAGCGTCAAGCGACCTGCTTCTCAGGATGTCGACGCCGGAGTACTATATAGCTTTTGTCCTCAGCCACAATTCCAACATAGGCAAAGCGAGATACCTCGTTCGACGCGCCGCTGAACGGACCGCCAGTGAACTCCTCTGAGATAAAACCCCTTTACAGGGAAAGGCTTAAAAGGCTCAGGGCTTCGATGGCCGCGAAAAAGCTCGGCGCGTTTCTTGTGACGGACCTCAAGAACATCAGGTACCTCACGGGCTTCACCGGGTCGAGCGCTTACGCCATAGTTTCCGCTGACAAGGCTTTTTTCCTCACTGACCCGAGATATACGGCCCAGTCCCGCGAAGAGGTAAAGGGCTTCCGGGTCAAAATATTCAAGAAGGCTCTTGATACGGTCGTTGAAATTCTGGGCGAGATAAAGGCCGACGCCGTCGGGTTCGAATCAGGGTCCGTGAGTTTCGATAATTACTCGAAGCTTGCGAAGGCGCTCAAAGGCAAGGCAAAACTCAAGGCTTCCGCTGGGCTGGTCAGCGCGCTCAGAAGCGTTAAAGACCCGTTCGAGATAGAAAAGATAACAGAAGCGGCAAAGCTTCTTGATAAGGGCTTTATTCATGCGATGAAGGTCGTCAAACCCGGCGCCATCGAGCGGGATGCCGCCTTCTCGATTGAGACATTCTGGAGAAAAAGAGGGGCAGAGGCTCTTGCCTTTGACACAATAATAGCCTCAGGGGAGCGCGGCGCGCTCCCGCACGGAAAGGCATCTGAAAAGCGGATAAAAAAGGGCGAGCTGGTCGTCGTCGACATGGGCGCCCTGTTGAACGGATACAACTCTGACGAGACCAGGACCTTCGTGACCGGCAGGCCCACGGCGAAACAGAAAAAAATCTACCAGATAGTCAGGGACGCGCAGGCAGCGGCCATAGAGAGCATACGGCCCGGCGTGAAGGCTTCGGCGGTTGATCTGGCCGCGAGAAGCGTCATTGAAAAAGCCGGTTACGGAAAATACTTCGGCCACGGCACCGGACACGGCGTCGGGCTTGACATACACGAAGCTCCGGGGCTTGGGCCCACGAGCAATGAAGTCCTCGAAGAGGGGATGGTAATAACGGTCGAGCCGGGCATATACGAACCAGGATGGGGCGGCGTCAGGATAGAGGACATGGCCCTTGTCATGAAAAACGGAGCAAAGCTCCTTACAAGCACAACCAGGGATCTCGTAATCCTTTGATCAGGAGGATAGATGGACATTAAGGATATAAAGAACATATACAAGTTCCTGAGGGAGACTGACATAGTCGAGTTCGAACTCGAGGGGCCCGACGGCAAGGTCAGGATGAAAAGGGGAAACGCCTATGCCGTCAGGGAGTCCTTGCCCTTTGAGGCGCAGGAGTCCAGGGAAGCCCCGAGGGAAGTAAAGAAAGAGGAGCCAGCCCCGGCCAAGGCGGACAATATCAAGGTGGTCACCTCTCCGATGGTAGGCACTTTCTACCGCTCGCCGTCGCCGGAAGCGGCCTCGTTCATCGAGGTGGGCAGCGTAGTGAAACCCGCGCAGACCCTGTGCATCATAGAGGCGATGAAGCTCATGAACGAGGTCGAAAGCGAGTTCGGCGGAAAGGTAGTCGCCATTCTCGTGGAGAACGGCCAGCCGGTCGAGTACGGCGAGCCGCTTTTCCAGATCGAAGTCTCGAAGTAATTAAAACAGCCGCCGGGCAGCTTTCTTGCTGGTCCCGGCCTTCAGGAATAGAATGTTTAAAAAGATACTCATAGCGAACAGGGGCGAGATCGCGGTCAGGATAATAAGGGCCTGCAAGGAGATGGGCATAAAGTCTCTTGCGGTCTACTCCGAGGCTGACAGGGAGGCCCTGCATACCAGGAACGCCGACGGCGCCATCTGCATTGGCCCGGCCAAGAGCAAGGACAGCTATCTCAATATCACCTCCCTCATAAGCGCGATGGAGGTGGCCGACGCGGAAGCGGTGCACCCGGGCTACGGCTTTCTGGCCGAGAACTCGGGCTTTGCCGAGGCTTGCGAGAAGTGCGGCATCAAGTTCATAGGCCCGACATCGACCGTCATGCGCCTCATGGGCAACAAGGTGCAGGCCAAGAAGATAGCCGAGGAGCTGAAGGTGCCTGTGCTTCCCTGGTCGAACAGGGCGCTTTCCGACGAGAAGGATGCCATAGAGGTCTCGAAGAAGATAGGCTTCCCCGTGCTCATAAAGGCTGCCTCAGGCGGCGGCGGCAGGGGCATGAAGCTCGTGCATACGCAGGCGTCATTGGCCGCGTCGTTCAACATGGCCAAGTCAGAGGCGGTTGCCGCCTTCGGCGACGGCGAAGTCTTCATCGAGCGTTTCTGCGAGCTTCCGAGGCACATAGAGATACAGCTTGTAGCCGACGAGCACGGCAATGTCGTCCATCTCGGCGAAAGGGAATGCTCTATTCAGAGGCGCCACCAGAAGATACTGGAAGAGTCTCCTTCACCTGCCGTGGACGCGAAGCTGCGCCATAAGATAGGCGAGGCGGCCGTGAAGCTCGCCAAGGGCATAAACTACACGAATGTCGGCACCGTCGAGTTCCTGATGGACAAGAACAAGAACTTCTACTTCATGGAGATGAACACCAGGGTGCAGGTCGAGCACCCCATAACCGAGCTGGTCACGGGCATCGACATCGTAAAGGAGCAGATAAAGATAGCCTCCGGCCAGAAGCTCGCTTTTAAGCAGAAGAGCATCGCGATGACGGGCCACGCGATAGAGTGCAGGATAAACGCCGAAGACCCCAAGACCTTCGTGCCGTGCCCCGGAAAGATAACCGAGCTGGTGCTCCCCGGCGGCCCCGGCGTCAGGATAGATACGGCCATATACTGCGGATACAATGTCCCTTCGCATTACGATAACCTCCTGGCCAAGCTCGTGGTCCATGCCGAAACAAGGCAGGAGGCCATAATCCGCATGACAAGGGCCCTCGAAGAGTTCCACATAGCCGGGATAAAGACCAATATCCCCCTGCATCTGAAAATAATGAGGGACCACGACTTTATCGCCGGAAAGACCGACATAGACTTTCTCTCAAGGTTCACCTAGACAGGCCGTTCAAAAAGTTCATCCGCGTCGTTCGCTGCAATGCTCGTCTCTGAGGCGTACTGAAAAGTACGCCTCTTTCCTCGCTCCTCGACGAGAATCATATGGAGCTTTTTGAGCAACCTGATAAACTTAATCTGTCATCCCGTGCCGCCCTCGACGAGGGCGGCGTCAATCCGTTCTACAGACTGGAGGCCCTTTGGACTGGAGGCTCATTTTCGATGATGACCTGCCGGGCCATGAAAACATGGCAAGGGACTCATCTATCCTTCAGGCCCTGGAGGATGGCTCCGGCACGCCTACGCTGCGCATCTACGGCTGGAACGCTCCGACCATCTCAATAGGATATCTGCAGGGCCCGGCCCCTTTTCTGGGCCTCGGCTTGCCCGTCGTCAGGAGGATAACAGGCGGCAGGGCCGTGGTCCATTCCAGCGAAGTCACTTATTCGGTAACGGGTTTGATGGACAGCCCCCTTTTCAGCGGCGGGATAATGGCAGCCTACTGCGTCATAAGCGCTTGCATAATCTCGGCCCTCAATGACGCCGGGGTCGATGCAACTTATTCGCGCGGGTCGGCCTCCGGGGACAGAAGCGAGGCCTGTTTTCATACGCCTTCGCGCTACGAGGTGCTCATCAATGGCAGAAAGCTCGTCGGCAGCGCCCAGAGGAGGCTCAAGAGGGCCTTTATTCAGCACGGCTCCATTCTAATGGATACGGACGATGAACTTAACTGTCAAGTATTCGGAAGGAGCGTTTCAGGCAAGATGGCCGGGGTCTCAGAGTTCAGTCCGGTTGGCGCCGAGAGGTTAAAGGAGTTGCTGGTAGAAAGGTTTGCCCAGGGCTTCGGCGTATCGTTCAAAGGCTGCGGGCTTACCAATGAAGAGCTGAAGGCAAGTCTGGCATTGGCAGACAAGTGTCTTGTCACGCCAGCCGTCTCCGGTGAAAAGACCGCCGCGAGAGCCTGAACGGTTTGTTTTTACTAAGATTTTTAATAATGCTATAATATCAGCGATTTAAACTTTATTTTTCCCGGAAAATGCCGATAAACAGTCCTGGGGGACCATGGCTTTAAAGGAAAAACTTATAGACAAGGCTCAGAAGCTCATACAGAAGGGCTATCTGGACAAGGCAATTGTCGAGTACAGGGCCGCCGCTGACGCGGACCCCAGGGACATCTCCATCCGCCTTCGGATTGGCGACCTTTATGTCAAGCTCGGTAAGAAAAGCGAGGCCGTAAAGGAATACACCGAAGCGGCCAGGGCTAACGCGCATAGGGGTTTTTATCTCAAGGCTATCGCCGTATACAAGCAGGTCCTGAAGCTCGAAGAGAACCTTGACACGCACAACAAGCTCGCCGAGCTTTACCTGAAGCAACGGCTCATAGCCGACGCGATGGGCGAGTACAGCCACATAGTCCACTGGTTCGAGAACCGGGGCAAGACCAGCGAAGTCCTGGAGCTCCTTAAAAAGATGGTCGACATAGACCCCGAGAATGTCGGGGTCAGGTTGAAACTCGCCGACCTCTACCAGAAGCTCTCCTTTGACAAGGACTCCCTTTCCGAGTATTCCATTATCTTCGAAAAGCTTCTTTCGGCCGGAAAGCTCGACAAGGCCGAAAAGATATATCTTTCCCTTTACAACGCAAACCCCTCCGAAGAGCGCGTCCTGTCTGGACTTGCCGAGCTTTACAGGGTCAAGGGCGACGATACCCAGCGCCTCAAGTTCCTCAAGGGCCTGTTCAATTATTACAGCGGCGCTTCCATGACCGAAGAGGCCAGAAGGGCAGCGCAGGAGATAATCAGGATAAACCCGGATGACCCCCACGCAGCGAGGTTCCTGAGGAAGGATGAAAAGAGCGAACCTCAGGTCAAAAAAGCCTCTCCTGAAACAGAGGGGTTTTCCATTGCCTCGTCCATAGAGGTTCCGGTTGACGGCGTGGAAGAGAAGGCGTCCGAAGAGCCTATTGTCTCGTGGCCTGAAGAGGAAATAGAAATAACCATCGAGGGCTTCGAGGAAGGCGGAGTCGAAAGCAGGTCTGAAGACGCCTCAATGCCTGAATCAGAGATAGTCCTTGAGGCAGGTTCGCCCCCGGCAGCGGAGGCAGGCACGGGCGCTGTCGGCGCCTCTGTTAAGCCGCCTGCCGCTCAGGCATCGCATGCGGGAACGGCCGATGAAATTGATATTGATATCGATGATCTCATAAGGGGTGATCTGCCCCGGATGGACGCGGTTGAAGTGACTGTTGAGCCCGTACGTTCCGAGCCTCCTTTACAGATTGCTGATGACGCTCAAGCCCCGGTAAGCGAGCTTACCGTAGAAGAGGCGCGTATTGATCAGGTAACCGCGCCCGCCGTATCAGAGCAGGTTGAGGTTGAAGAGACTGCTGAAGAAGCGGGCATAGAAGATGTTATTTCCGTGATCTCTGCAGAGCTGCAGGAAGACCTTTCGGTGTCCGGCACAGAAAAGCCGAGCTATCCGCAGGAGCCGCCGGTTGAAGCGCCTGAGCCTGTTCTCCATGTTGAAGAGAGCATGGAGCCCGTTGAGGCTGAAACCACCGCGAATATGGCCGTGGAGGGTGAACAAGCCCGGGAAGATGTTCCGGCGCAAACCGCAAGCGGGCCAGAGCAAATTGCTGAAATAGAATCAGAGCCGGAGATAGAGCTTCTGGAGCTCGACGCACCCTCACGCGAAGCAGTCGAAGCGCCCCTGGACGCTGTCGAAGTAATCGAAGCCGTCGAAGCCGTACAAGCCCGGGCCGCATCTGATGAAAGCGAGTCGATCGAAGCCGTCGAGATAAAGGCGGAGCCGTTGCCCGAAGAGCCCTCAGCTGACGCTTCCATTACGGAGGTTTCAGATGAAGATGCCAGTGCTCCTTCGCAAATCGAAGTTCAACTCGCGGAGCCGGTAACGGATATAATGGAAGAGGCTTTCCCCGAGACGCCGGAAGAAGATGAACTGGATGAGGACCTCTCCTCGGCGATTCAGGAACTGATGGAAAAAATGGAGCCTGAGGAATCACGGTTGCCTCAAGAGCAGGCCCCGATGCTTGAGGGCGTCGCCTCTAAAGAGGAGTATGTCGATCTTTCGGCTGAGCTTGGCATGGAAGAGGCTTTAAAAGACCTTGCGGGCCCATGGGGCGGCAAGGAATCCGCGGAGAGTTTTGATGAGTTCAAGGACGGCATAGGAAATCAGCTCAACAAGGAAGACTCCGAGACGCATTACAATCTCGGCATAGCCTACATGGAGATGGAGCTCTTCAGCGAAGCCTCAAAAGAGTTCAAGATAGCGCTGAAGGACGCCCGCCTGGAGCTGGACTGCTATACGAGACTGGGCCTGTGCGCCATGGCTGAAAAAAATCCGGAAGAGGCCGCTGGCTATTACTCCAGGGGGTTAAAGGCAGCGGCCAGGTCTGATGAAGAGAAAAAAGCCTTCATGTACGAGCTTGCCCTTGCTTATGAGGCCTCTGGCAGGGATGACGAGGCATTGGAGTTTTTCAGGGAGATATTCGCGATGGACCCGGATTACAGGGAGGCTGCTTTGAAGGTGAGCTCCTCCATGTTTACCAGGCCGCTGGTGCCGCTTGACGACGGCTACATAGAGGTCGAGCTCTTGTGAGCGGGATGAAAGATAAAAATGACAGGACGGGCCGAACCGATTCGGCCCGTTCGTATTTTAAGCCCCTGAAAGGGCTTGAGCGCCTCAAGGGAGACCGCGTGTTCGGGGCCGTTGCCGAAATCGTGCCCGCCTCAGGTCTGTATCTCGTGGGTGGAGTGCTCCGCAATATCGCACTGGGAGTACAAGCCGCGCCAGATTATGATTTTTCGTTCGACGGAGACACCAGGGCCCTGGCCGCGGCCGTATCCGGTATTCTCGGCGGCAGTTTTTTTGCCCTCGATGAACAAGCCGGGGCATGGCGGGTTATATCAAAAGATGAAGGCCTCACAATCGACTTCACCCCGATGGCGGGCGGCGATATTCTTGCCGACCTCGGGAAGAGGGACTTCGCAATTAACGCCCTGGCCCTTCCGGTGAGGGATTTTTTTGATGGTGAACTGGTTGTCGCTGACCCTTTCGGAGGGATAAATGACGCTGGCTCGACTATCCTGCGGAAGGTCTCTGATTCCATTTTCGACGATGACCCTGTCAGAATGATGAGGGCCGTAAGGCTTTCCATGCGGTACGGCCTGAAAATCGAGCAGGCCACATGGGAGCTGCTTGTTTTAAAGGCGCCGCTCCTTTCCAGAACTTCTCCTGAAAGGGCGCGCGATGAGCTTGTGCAGCTCATGTCGTGCGCGAACTCTACAGAGGGCGTCAAGCTCCTTTACTCTTCCGGGCTCATGGAAGTCATGGTGCCGGAGATGAAGGGGTGGAAAGATGTTTCAGGGTACGACCTCCTTTCCCATTCGCTTCGCGCTCTCAGCGAAGCGGACAAGCTCCTTAGCGGCATCTCTGAAGATACCTTCCCGGGCCTCTCAAACAAGCTCAGGGAATACTTCATGAGGCCTGCCCCTGTGCCGAACGCCGCGCTTTTCAGGCTCGCCGCGCTTTTTCATGATTTCGGGAAGGCGTATACGCTCACCAGAGAGGCCGGGAAATTGAGGTTCATCGGCCATGATACCGAGGGCGCGAAAAGGATACCTGAGGTTATGGAACGGCTCAGGTTCAGCAGAAAGAACGCATCCGACCTTGCGCATCTTGTAAAAAACCACCACAGGGTGTTCATGCTCGCGTCTCTCAAGGAAAGGACCTTCAGGGCAAAGGGACACTTTTTCAGGGCAGCGGGCAACGAGAGCGGCCTTATGCTCCTTTGTCTCGCCCTTGCTGACGCGAGGGCTACGAGGGGAGGCGAGGACCCTGAGCTTTATGAAGTCGTACTGGATATGATGCGCTTTTACTATGGCGTTTACATCATGAGAAAACCAGCGCCGCTCATGACGGGCCGTCAGGTGATGGAGGCATTCAAAGTGCCGGAAGGGCCGGTCGTGGGAGATATACTGCGGAAGATGAGCGAGGGGGTCGAAGCGGGCGCGGTAAGGAACAGGAAGGAAGCGGCAGCTTATATAAGGAAGTGGCTGAAGGAAAAAAAGGGTGATACGGGTTGACAATCTCCCGCCTCTGGGTTTTACTGTAACTCATTTGATTAACGGGAGGGAGATATGAAATATATACTCGCGGTATTCATGCTGTTAATACTGGCTTGCGCCCCAGCGGGCGCCGCCAATTCGAAGGGGGCGAAAAAGATGGAAGCGAAGAAGACTCAGAAGGCTGTTATTGAAACGAAGTTCGGGGACATGGAGATAAAGTTTTTCCCTGATGTCGCGCCGAAGCATGTTGAGAACTTCGTGAAGCTCTCAAAAGAGGGTTTCTACGACGGGACGATATTCCACAGGGTCATCCCGGGCTTCATGATACAGGGTGGAGACCCGAACACCAAAGGGCCTGACACAAGGATGTACGGCACCGGCGGGCCGGGCTGGAATGTGCCGGCTGAGTTCAACGACACCCCGCACAAAAGGGGCATACTCTCGATGGCCCGTTCGCAGGACCCGAACAGCGCTGGCTCGCAGTTCTTCATAGTCGTCAAAGACTCTAACTTCCTCGACGGCCAGTACACGGTCTTTGGCGAAGTCACCAAGGGCATGGAAGTGGTCGATAAGATAGTGAGCGCTCCGCGCAACTCCAGGGACCTTCCGAACGAGAGAATAGAGATGAAGGTTAAGGTAATAGAAGAGTAAAGTTAAAAATTGTTCTTTTTCCTGATCTCTTCGTTAGGGTGGAAATAAAAATGCTCACATATTGCCATATATGCTCTGCTTTTTACCCACCCTGCCTCGACCTCAGGAAAATAACCAATTTTTAGAGACACCTTTAAATCATAGCGTAAAAGAAAAGGCCCCGGAAGGGGCCTTTTGCTTTTCAACTTCCCCCTTTTCTAAAGGGGGATTCTGGTGTAAGTAATCTCCCCTAACCCCTCTTTAGAAAAGAGGGGGATTAAACTTGCAAGGGTGGGCTGTGCATACCATTTTGTGTGCAGAAAGGCCTTTTTGCGCGCTGTGCGCTTTTTCTGTTTACCCGGCTCGCTCGCTTTCCGCCTCCTGCTCCTCGCAGGCCCGCTTACCTTTCTCGCCCCCTTCGGGGGGCATTCCTACCGCCCCGCCTGCTCGCCCTTCCTCCAACTCTATGCTTCGCTACGCCTGGTAAACCGTGTCTGATTTAAAGACAAAAAGACGAGACTTGCTTTTGTATTGTTTTTAAAACATACCCCGTAACAGGGCGGAGCTCGCTATGTGAGGAAGGGCGAATCTCGCCGAGGCTGCGGGAGCGAAGCGACCTCAGGGGCGCCCTTCGCGGATTGGGGAGGCAGAATGCGAGTAGAGCCCTGTTACAAAGAGCGGCGACAGCCGCGTTACATGGTTTTTTGGTAAACGATCTTGCTTGCACCAAAAACAGTTTTCTTCTCCGCGCTCACAATGACGAAATAAAAAAAGCCCCCGGAACTTCCGGGGGCTTTTTTTGTTGTTATGCCGGGTGGCTTACTTGCCAGTCTTTACCGCGTCTTCGAGCTTCTTCCATTCTTTCTTCGGAATGTCGAAAAGCGCTTTCAGTTCTTTTTTCTGGGTTTCGAAAAGGGACGCCACCTTCACTCCCTTTGGCGTCTTTTCCTTTGCCTTGCAGTTCTTCTTGAGCGGCAGGTCCGCGAAAAGCTTTCCCCTGTGCCAGGTCACGGGATAGGTCCTGCATATCGTCGGGACTATCTTCTTCGGAAGCTGCTCTTTTATCCACAGGTAAAAGAGCGAGCAGCCCTTCGAGCCTTTCAAATGGAAGCAGCACAGCTTGTCGCTCTTCCTGACGGCGGTTTCCCTGTACGCTCCTCCGATGTAGTCCTCGTCCTGCTTGAGCGGGGTCTTGAAGCAGTCCTCAACCTTCGCGCCGGTCAATGCCTCGACCTTGTCCCTGTGCTTGGTTATGAGCTTTATCGTGGCGAAGTCGATGTCGCAGCCCCAGCCGCAGCACTCGTCCTGGCACTGGCTGCCGTAGCAGCCCTCGTCGAACAGGCCTTTGTGGGAAGCTATGTTCAGGTCTACGATCTTGATGGGTATTCTGGTGATATTCTTTGTCTTTACAACCTTTGCCGCTTTTACAGTCTTGGCTTTGGTTGCCTTTGCTTTTACAGCCTTCTTTGCCTTGACTGTTTTTGTTTTGACGGTTTTCTTTGCTTCGACTGTCTTCTTGGCCTTTACTGTGTTCTTTGCTTTTACAGTGCTCTTTGCTTTTGCAGTCTTTTTGGTGCTCTTGGCTGCATCGCCAGTTTTCTTCATCTTCGGTACGGCCTCCGGCAGTGAGATTGTTTTATTGGACATTCCTTGAATTGAAAAGGAATTTTTCTGGAAGGGTCAGGGGAGCTTGTGCACGCTGGTCTCGTCTACTAGGATGTTGTTAACGACATTGTTCACGCCCCAGGTGAACCATGCGTCGTCTTCGGCGGCTTCGCGCTCGGCAACGCTTCCGGTAATGCCTTCGAGGGTTACGACATAGCCGTTAGTGTAAACCCTCAGGCTCTGCGCGTCGACCAGCATGTCTTTTTCGAGCGCGAGTTTTATCGCGTCGCTCAGCTCGCCGTCGGAATCCGCTTCAGGCGGGTTGACCTCTATCGAATTTATGACATCCAGGGCCCCGGGTATCCACCACGCGAGCACGCCCGCGAGCCTCTTGTGGCTCAAGGACCAGACCTGGCCCTCGAGGTCGACTACGCCGTCCCTGACCTCGATGTTTATATCGAGGCCGTTTAACGCGCTTTCCTGGGTGAGGGCGCCGAGCATGTGGTCCCTTATCTCGTCGTCAGACATCTTGACGGACGGGCGCACCCTCAACCTGTCAACCACGCCAGCGACATCCTGAATGCCCATCGCCAGAAGCAGCGATTTTTTTTTGAGGGCGACATTCTCCACCATGCCTTCCATGACGATGGAGCCGTCCTCCATCTTGAGAGCGATGGGGAAGTTGTTCGGGTCGAATTTGAGCTCTTCGGTCAGCATGGCCCGTAAGGCCTTTACGGCTGGTTGTGAGGTCATTCGGTCCCCGTTCGCGGGCGTTAAAGGATTAAACTGATTTTGAGTATAGCAGAGCATTTTCTGTTTAACAAGGGCGTTTTTGGACCGCACGGGCGCGGCTGTTATCGCGTCGAATCAACGCGTTAAAGCCCTCTTTCCGCATGGAAAATCCTGATTTTGCCCTTGCAATACCCGTTTTTGTGTGATAAATTTATAATCATTAAAACCCCTCTTACATCTGAAGTGGGCACTTTGCTCACTTTTTTTGTTTGGAGAAACAACGGGTTCTCCTTCGGGAGAATTTTATTTTCAGGGTTGGCCGTCCCGGAGGAAAAGCTTTGAAGCCTGAAGGGCTTGAGGACAAGATAAGAGCGCTTGCCGCGCCCGTTGCTGAGGGTTTCGGCCTCGAGCTGGTTGATGTTTCGTTTGCCTCAGAGTTTGGCCGCAGGATACTGCGCATCTGCATCGACAAGCCGGGCGGCGTGACCGTAGAAGACTGTGAGCGGGTAAGCCGCGAACTCAGCACAGTGCTCGATGTTGAAGACCCTATCCCGCAGAACTATAACCTCGAGGTATCCTCCCCCGGCCTGGACAGGCCGCTTAAGACCGAAAGGGATTTCGCGAGGTTTGTCGGACGCAGGGCCCGCATACGGTCGAAAGAAGCCCTGGAAGGCAGGCGCAACTTCAAGGCCGTTATAGACGAGGCATCCGGCGGCCAGGTGAGCGTCACGGATTTTGACGGGAAAAAATTTACTATCGCCATTGCCAATATAGATAGAGCGAAGCTTGAAATAGAGATTTGATTATTCAGTTTTTGGAGTTTGGAGGATTGTAATGAATATGAATTTGGCGAACATAATAGACCAGGTTGGCAAGGACAAGGGCATTGACAAGTATATATTGATAGAGGCCCTTGAAACAGCTCTCCTCAAGGCCGCTGAAAAGCGGTTCGGCCCAACCAAGGTCATTGAGGCTCATTACCAGGAAGAGATGGGTGAGATCGAGCTGTTCCTGTTCAAGACGGTCGTCGAGGAAGTTACCGACCCTGATACCGAGATCGGCGAAGAAGCGGCAAAGGAACTCGACCCTGAGGCGATTCTCGGCGACAGCATCGGCGTGAAGCTCGACTCAAAGGAGTTCGGCAGAATAGACGCCCAGACCGCCAAGCAGATAATCATCCAGAAGGTCAGGGAAGCAGAGCGCAATATAGTTTATAATGAATACTCCTCGAAGAGGGGAGAGATAGTGACCGGAATCGTCCAGAGGTTCGAGAAGGGCGACATAATCGTCGACCTTGGAAGGGCCGAGGCCATCCTGCCCAAGAAAGAGCAGGTCAGGCGCGAGGGCTACAGGCAGGGCGAGCGGGTAAGAGGCATAATACTCGAGGTCAAGACCGAGGCGAGGGGCCCGCAGGTAACGCTCTCCAGGACCCATCCGGGTTTCATAATGAAGCTCTTCCAGAATGAAGTGCCTGAGATATACGAAGGCATAGTCGAGATAAAGGGCGCGGCCAGGGAGCCCGGCGACAGGGCCAAGATAGCCGTCGTCTCCCACAATTCGGATGTTGACCCGGTCGGCGCCTGCGTCGGCGTCAAGGGCTCAAGGGTCCAGGCGGTCGTCCAGGAACTCAAGGGCGAGAAGATAGACATAGTCCACTGGTCTGACGACCCGGCCATTTTCGTAAAGAACACTCTCTCCCCGGCCCAGATAGCGAGGGTTATAACCGATGACGCCGCGCACGCGATGGAAGTCATAGTACCCGACGACCAGCTTTCGCTCGCCATAGGCAAGAAGGGGCAGAATGTAAGGCTCGCGGCAAAGCTCACGGGCTGGAAGATAGACATAAGGACTGAAAGCGAATCAAAGGGCGGCAAGGAGAAGCTTTCGCCTGACGAGGTCCTGAAGATCGAGATGCAGGCCGTAGGCGAAAGGGAGGCCCGTGAAAAGGCAGCCGCCATAGCCGAAATATCCGGGAGCCTCGCGGTTTCCGAGGAGACCGCAGCGGCCCTCATAGCCGCCGGTTTTTCCCACTCCGAGAGCCTCTCTGAGATAACCAGGGAGGAGCTCGAGCAGATTGAGGAACTCGATGAAGCTGCTATAGATTCGGTGCTCGCCGGGGTTGCGGCGGCCCGCTCAGAGAAGGGGAATGCCTGACAGGACATGCATCGGCTGTCGCGCCGTTCTCGACAAGGGCTTGATGGTGAGGCTCGCGGCTGTTGAAGGCCGGGTAACTCCAGACCTTGGCGGCAGGCTCGGCGGCAGGGGAGTATATTTTTGTTGCGAAAAGTGCCTCAGGGAGGCATGTAAAAGGAAGGATGCCTTCCAGAGGGCCTTGAGAACCAAGGTCGAACAGCCAGAACCTGAGGCAATCTGGGAAAAGGTCAGGGCAACAGGGCTGAAGGGGTGACAGGCTTTTAACCAGGGACTCTCGGACCCATAAAAATTCCGGACGGTAAGATGACACAAAAAGAAAAAGAAAAAGAAAACCAGCAGAACTCGGGATCGGTCGAGGAGAAGAGGATAAAACCCTCGGTCATAAGGAGGAGGGCTGCACCCAAGGCTCCTGAACCTGAGTTGGTTGCGGAGAAGCCGGTCGAGGCCGTTGCCGAACAGGCTCCTGCGCCGACGCCTGTGGAACCGACGCCTGCGCCAGTCAGGGCCGAAGCCCCAGCCGCACCCGTAAAGATAACCCCGCCCGCTCCTTCCGTGAAGCCTGCGGCCGAGGAGGCCAAAGGCGAGAAAAAAGATGAGCGCAAGGGGCAGGGGCCCGTTAGAAGAGGCGGCATAAAGAGCAAGGCCGACGAAAAGCGCGACGCGCTCAGAAAAGCCGCCGCCGCGAAGAAAGTCAAAGAGAAGTCCGCGGCTGATATCCTCCTTGAGCTGAAGGTCGAGGAAGAAGAAGAGAAGACCGCGCCTCTCGTCCAGCCGCTCATTGAGACAGCGCCAGCGCCAGCGGAGTCCGTTGAAAAGCCTGTAGTCAAGACTGAAAAGGTCTTCCAGAAGGAGCCGGAGGTCAGGAGGTTCTTCTCAAAGAAGCCGCAGAAAAAAGACAGGTACCAGAAGGACTCCAAAAGGGGCGCCTCATCCCAGGCCAGGCCGATGAAGAAGACCGAGATAACAACGGTCAAGGCCGCCAAGAGGGTAGTGAAGATAGTCGACGCCATAAGCGTCGCTGACCTTTCCCAGAAGCTCGGCGTCAAAGCCTCAGAAATCATCAAGAAGCTCATGGGCCTCGGCATAATGGCCACCGTGAACCAGCTCATAGACACCGACGCGGTCGCTCTCATAGCGCAGGATTACGATTACGAAGTCGAGAGCACGGCAGTGCTCGAAGAGACCCTCATGGAGCCGGGCTCTGAAACGGCTGCCGGAGAGCTTGCCCCAAGGGCGCCGGTTGTTACCGTCATGGGCCATGTCGACCACGGAAAGACTTCTCTCCTTGACGCCATAAGGCAGACCAATGTGGTCAGGGGAGAGGCAGGCGGCATAACCCAGCACATAGGCGCGTACCATGTCCATCTCGACAAGGGAGATGTCACATTCCTGGACACCCCAGGTCACGAGGCTTTCACGGCCATGAGGGCCAGGGGCGCGAAGGCGACCGACATAGTCATCCTTGTCGTAGCCGCCGATGACGGAGTCATGCCCCAGACGATCGAGGCCATAAACCACGCCAAGGCCGCTGGAGTGCCGATAATCGTCGCGATAAACAAGATAGACCTGCCCCAGGCAGACCCCGGAAGGATCAAGCAGGAGCTCACGACATACGGCCTTGTTTCCGAAGAATGGGGAGGAGACACCATATTCATCGAGGTGTCGGCCAAGAAGGGCATCAAGATAAAAGAATTGCTTGAGATGATACTCCTGCAGGCCGAAGTCCTTGAGCTTAAGGCCAACCATAAGGCCGCCGCAAGGGGCATCGTGGTCGAGGCCAAGCTCGACAAGGGACGCGGCCCCGTGTCCACAGTGCTCATACAGGACGGCTCGCTCAAGGTCGGGGACGCCATCGTAACCGGCATGCACTACGGCAGGATAAGGGCCATGGTAAACGACTGGGGCAAGCGCGTTGACGAGGCAGGCCCGTCCATGCCCATCGAGATACAGGGACTTTCCGGTGTACCCCAGGCAGGCGACATATTCGTTACCGTAAAGGACGAGGCTACCGCCAGGCAGATAGCGGCCATAAGGGAACGGAAGAATGTTGATAAAGACCGGATGAAGACCGCCAAGGTCAGCCTCACCGACCTGTACGACAAGATAAGCAAGGGCGAGGTCAAGGAACTCAATCTCGTAATAAAGGCGGATGTCCAGGGCTCCATCGAAGCCGTTAAGGAAACTCTTGCCAAGCTGTCCACAGAGGCCGTGAAGATAAAGGTCATACACAGCGCGGTCGGAGGCATTAACGAGGGCGACATAATGCTCGCATCGGCTTCGAACGCCATCGTCGTGGGCTTCAATGTAAGGCCCGACTCAAAGGCCCAGGGGCTCGCCGAGAAGGAAAGCGTTGACCTCAGGCTCTATACCATCATCTACAACCTGGTCGACGAGATAAAGGCCGCCATGGAGGGCATGCTCGCGCCGGTCATCAAGGAAGAGATAGTCGGAAGGGCGTCCGTAAGGGAGGTCTTCCGCATAACCAAGGTCGGCATTGTCGCCGGGTGCTATGTGACCGACGGCAAGGCTGTAAGGTCCTCGAAGGTGCGCCTCATAAGGGACAATGTCGTAATCTACGACGGCAAGCTCGCGGCCCTGAAGAGGTTCAAGGACGATGTGAAGGAAGTAGCCTCCGGATACGAGTGCGGCATGTCCATAGAAGGCTATAACGATTTAAAAGTCGGCGATGTGTTCGAGCTTTACGCTTTGCGCGAGGAAGCCGCGAAGTTGTAATCGGCTGCCTCAAGCTTCCATCTGCGTCGTTGTCATCGTCGTTCGTAATTGCGACGCACATACAGAGTACGCCTCATTACTCGCTCCTCGGCGAGAAGCATATGGAGCTTATTTGAAGCCTGACCATTTCAGCAAGAAGACTTTTGGCTGTCTCTAAAAATTAGATATTTTTTCTGAAGTCAAGGATGGGTGTAAATAAAAAGCGCAGCATATATGAGAATATGTGAGCATTTTTATTTACGCCCTGACACAGAGATCAGGAAAAAGAGCAATTTTTAGAGGTAGCCTTATGGTAATAGGAGTTTTAAGAGTCACCCTTGTCCTGCACGACAGCCACTCGCTAAAGGATAAGAGGCAGGTATTGAAAAGCGTCATCGAGAAGCTCAGGAACCGTTTCAATGTCTCGGTGGCGGAAACAGGCTCAAACGACCTCTGGCAGAGGGCCGAGATAGGGATAGCCGCCGTCGGAAACGATAAGGCGTTCGTCAACTCGGTCCTCGACCATGTGCTCAACTTCATAGAAGGCATGCACTTGGCCGAGGTCACCGACAGCAACATCGAGCTGTTGAACTTCTAAGGCGTGCAGGTTCCTGGCGGAATTCAACGCAGCGCAGTTGGGCTTTACAGCTTCAGCTGCTTCAGTGGAAATAAAAATATTGGATGGGCAAGGCCCTGATGAGGACGCGGAGAACAGCTTCCTCGAAAAAGAAAAGCGCTTTGGCCCGGTAGTGAGCAGGCCTTACCTGTATCGTCCGCCGCTTACCTCGCTTTTATCTTTTCCCGAAGTCCTTTTCTCAACAATCCGGAAGGAATTAAAAAGATGGCCTTTAAGCGTTCCGAACGCGTGGCAGACCTCATCAAGGAGGAGATAGCCTCCCTGATGCTCCACGGCGAAATAAAAGACCCAAGGATAGGGTTCGTCACGATAACGAGAGTTGACCTCACACCCGACCTCAAGGAGGCCAGGGTCTACTTCAGCCAGATAGGCTCTGACAAGGACAAGGCCAAGAGCGCGGACGGGCTCAACAGCGCGAGCGGTTTTGTCCGCAGGTACCTTGCAAAAAGGCTGGATTTGAGGCATATTCCTAAGGTCACCTTCTTTTTCGACGAGACTCTCGAGTACTCGGACAGGATTGAGAAGGTGCTGAGGGACTTAAAGGAGGGAGGCGGTCTTTAACCGCCCGCTTATATCCTGATGAACAGATTTGACGCCGCAGTAGCTGAACTTAAAAAAGGCAGGAAGTACCTCGTAGTATCTCATGTAAGCCCCGAGGGAGACGCCGTAGGGTCCCTCCTTGGCATGACGCTGGCTCTCCGTTCGCTCGGATTGACCGCCACGGCCTATCTCGAAGACCCGGTCCCCGACCTTTTCAAATTCCTCCCCGGAGCCGACACAGTCGTCCACTCATTAGACGGGGCAGGGCCCTTTGACGCGACTTTCGCCGTTGACTGCGGACAGAAGGAGAGACTCGGCAAGGGCTTCGTTGCCCTAAAGAACCCGGGCAGGATTATTAACATCGACCATCACGCCACAAACGACGCCTTCGGAGATGTTAATGTCATAGTCCCTGACGCGAGCGCTGCCGGAGAGCTTGTCTATGATTTCTGCGTCGCGGCTGGCGTAAAAATTGACCGCGATATCGCCGTAAACCTCTATGTAGCCATCCACACTGATACGGGTTCTTTCAGGTATTCATCTTCCACGGCGGAAGCCTTTGAAAAGGCGGGGGCGCTGGTGCGTCTCGGAGCCGACCCCTGGGAGATATCGAGAAGGGTCTACGAGAATTACCCTGCCAAGAAATACAAGCTCCTCGGCATGGTCCTCAGCACGCTGGAAGTGGCAGAGGTCGGCTCCGGCAGCGCGAAGGCCAGCGCCA
>Ga0209642_10000588_pt1 | contig 23495 bp, 26 predicted proteins | sample RifCSP19_2_FD_184025 | JGI IMG/M metagenome (GOLD analysis project Ga0209642, IMG submission 184025) | Soil microbial communities from Rifle, Colorado - Rifle CSP2_sed 19_2 (SPAdes) (version 2) | ecosystem: Environmental > Terrestrial > Deep subsurface > Rock core/Sediment | place: Rifle... | reverse complement strand
ATCTGAGATCGACCCCTACGCCGCCGCTGCCCGGCTCAGCATGGCATTTGTGCGCTGACTTCTAGTCCGATGTGTCGATCGACTGCGCCCAACTGCGCTCAGCCATGTACCAATCAACGCATGCCTTCAGGCCATCTTTGAAGGAAACGCTAGGCTCCCATGAAAGCAGGGCTCGCGCCTTGCCGATGTCGGCCCAGGTCGACCGCAGATCGGCGGGGGCGGTGTCGTGGGCCTCCAAGGTCGCCTTTCTCCCCACAACCGCTTCAATGGCGCGGATGGTCTCGAGGATCGAGTTGGGTCGGTCGCCCCCAAGATTGAACACTTCGTAGCCGGTAGTCACTATAGCCGCCACCGTGCCACGGGCGATGTCCTCCACAAATGTGAAATCACGCTCCTGGTGACCGTCCCCGTAGAGGCGAACCGGCCTTCCCTCGGCAATCCACTGGATGAAGCGAAAGACGCTCATGTCGGGGCGTCCGGCTGGCCCGTAGACCGTGAAGTAGCGCAGCACCGCCACGTGCAGACCGTGGAGATGGTGAAAGGCGTGGCAGAGCATCTCGGCGGCGCCTTTCGAAGCCGCGTACGGCGAGAGCGGCCGGCTGATGTCGGCTGCCTCCGAAAAGGGGAGAGGGTTGTGCGCCCCATACAGGCTGGAAGTGGAGGCCTGAACAAACTTGGTGATCCCCATGCCTCGGGCGAGATCGAGCAGGTTGAGAGTGCCCTGCAGATTGGTCTCGAAGTACTCCCTTGGGCTGCGCACACTTTGCCGCACGCCGGCGCGGGCGGCCAGGTTGATCACGGCTTCGAAGTCGCCCTCGCCACAAGCACCCTCCAAGGCCGTCCGATCCGTGATATCCACTCGCCGGAATTCGAAGCCTGAGCGCCCGAGCAGGCGCCTCAGCCTCCATTCCTTTAAGCGCGTGTCATAGGCCTGGTTGAGGTTATCGAGGCCGAGGACTTCATGACCATCGAGCAGCAACTGAGCGGCGACGCTGGCTCCGATGAACCCGGCGACTCCCGTGACCAGATACCTTGGCATCAGAGGCGCACGATCTTCGGATCTAGGATTCCCGCCGCGCCCATGGCGTTGCGGGCGTCAAAAACCAAGTTGGCGGCGTCGGCCACCGCGGAGTAGTCAACCGTATGATGATCGGTGATGATCACAGTGCAGTCCGCCTCAGCCACGGCCTGCAGCAGGTCGGGCGCGGATCGAAGTCCCCAATCTTCGTGCTCGATGGAAGGGACGTGGGGATCGTAGTACCCAACAAGGGCTCCCTTTTGGCGGAGAAGGCCGATCACGTCCAGGGCCGGGGACTCGCGCGTGTCGTCGACGTCCGGTTTGTAAGCTACGCCCAGAATGAGGAGACGGGAACCATGGAGTGGCTTGCCGCGCTCGTTCAGCACATCTTGCACCCTTGCCACGACGTATTGCGGCATGTTCGTATTGATCTCGCTTGCCAGCTCGATCATGCGGGCGTTGTATTTAAGGGTCTTGAGCTTCCACGAAAGGTAGAGTGGGTCGATCGGGATACAATGCCCTCCGAGTCCGGGGCCGGGGGTGAACTTCATGTAGCCAAACGGCTTCGTCGACGCAGCCTGGATCACTTCCCACACATCGATGCCGAGACGGTGGCACATCAGTGCCATCTCGTTGACGAGGGCAATGTTGACGGCGCGAAAGGTGTTCTCCAGCAACTTGGTCATCTCGGCCGCTTCCGCCGACGATACCGGTACGATCGCCCCGAGAGCGCCTTCATACATAGCCGCCGCCACGTCGGTGCAGGCCGGCGTGATCCCACCAATCACCTTGGGCATGTTCTCGGTGGTCCAGTCTTTCCGCCCCGGGTCCACTCTCTCCGGCGAGAAGGCCAGGAAGAAGTCAATGCCCACCTTGAGTCCCGTGGCCTCGAACTCCGGCAGGAGCACTTCGCGTGTCGTCCCAGGGTAGGTCGTCGATTCGAGAATCACCGCCATCTCGCGGTGCAGGTTGGGAACGATGGCCTTCGTTGCTGAGACGATGTACGAGAGGTCAGGATCCCCAGTCTTGCGCAGCGGCGTGGGCACGCAGACGCTTATGCCTTGCGCCTGAGAGAGGACCTCGAACGTCGTGCTGGCGGTGATCCTGCCTCGTTCAACCAAGGGCGCCAGCTTGTCGGCCGGCACGTCATCGATGTAGCTGTGGCCGCGCCGAATAGCGTCCACTTTGCGCGGATCGAGGTCCACACCGATGACCTGGAAGCCGGCTTCAGCCAAGGCCACGGCAAGGGGCAAGCCAACGTACCCCAGTCCGACGACGCCGATCCGCGCCTGCCGCGTGCGGAAAAGGTCGATCAGGGTCTTCGCGGCAAGCGGCAACTCAGGTGCAGATGGCATTCGATGCATGCGATTCCAAGGCTCCCGGATGCAGGTGGACTAGAAGAGGTTGAGCTGTTGTGGGTCGGCCGGTGGCTCCTGTATTTCCGCCGGCGTCTCCCGTGCCTGATGGATGCAGGCGGGCAAAGCGGAGAAGTCCTCCTCCACAACTCGACGCAGCGAAGGTTGGTGCAATGCGGCAGCGGGGTGATATAACGGAACGACCATCCGGCCGTTGATCACTCTGGCCTGCCCGTGGACGGCGCTGATGCGGGCGTTGGGCATGAAGCGGGCCATGGAGTATCGCCCGAGGGTCACGATGACTTTGGGGTTGATGGCGCGGATCTGACGCTCGAGGTAAGGGGCGCACGCTTCGATCTCATCTGGCTGAGGATCGCGGTTTCCCGGTGGCCTGCATTTCACCACATTTCCGATGAAGACCTGCTCCCGCCTCAACTCAATGCTGGCGAGCAACTCCTCCAGGAACTGGCCCGCCGCTCCAACGAACGGGCGGCCCTGCTCATTCTCGTGGAAACCAGGGCCTTCGCCGATGAACATCAAATCCGCGTTGGCAGGGCCTTCCCCAGGGACGGCGTTCTTGCGCGAGAGATTCAGCCTGCATTTCGTGCAGACCCGCGCCTCCTGGGCGACGAGCTCTAGTTCCTTGTTCCCGTCCACCTACGCCTCCTCCCGACAAGGCCATCCCTGGAAATCACAAGGCCGGACAGGGTCATCAGGAGCGCCTCTTCGCCGTTGTCGCGGTAGTAGTTGGTCCGCCGTCCGACGACTGCGAAACCGAATTCCGAGTACAGTTGGATCGCGTTCCGATTCGAAACGCGCACTTCAAGCGTCGCCATCCCCGCGCCGAGACGCGAGGCCTCGCTCAGCATGGCGGCGAGCAGGAGCTCCCCAATTCCCCTACCGCGCAGTTCAGGATGAACCGCGAGTGTGCTGATGTGAGCCTCGTCAACGACCAACCAGAAGCCTCCGTATCCGGCCACTCGACGCTGGCCGTCTTCGGCGACAAACAAATGCGAAGAGGGGTTCTCCGTGAGCTCAACCCGATAGCTTCGTTCCGACCAGGGGATCGGGAACGATAGCCGATCGATTTCCACGACCGCTGGGATGTCCGTCAACGTCATCGCGCGGACGGCGGGCGGCGCGATCTGATCCACGGGGTGACTCGGTCAGGCCTTGGCCCGCAAGTACACTGGGGCAATCATGGCCGGGTCGGCCAACTTGCGCGAGTGGATCTTCTCCCATGCCAGCTCCGCCAAGAATCCTGGCCTCCGCAAGGACAACGCGGGCGACGCCAACCGAACGCGCGAGTCCGATTCCAAGACCCGGCGTCCATCCGCCCCCAGCTCGCCGCAGATGTAAGTCGCCCCGCTAAGACTCGCCAGAACCTCGGCGAAGGTCATGCCCTCGGCCTCGCTGCGAGCCACCCAGTCCTTCGCAGTCCATTTGTACCACACTCCTGCCACGCGACCTCTGCCGGCCGCGATCAACACCAGCATCGGCTCCTTGCTCGCGGGCTGTGCTCGGGCGAGGATATCTGCCGTCGGGATGCCCACGATGGGCAACTGCTGCGCCAGCGCCAGACCTTTGGCCAAGGCCAGTCCAATCCTCAACCCGGTATAGGATCCGGGGCCAATGGCAACGCCCACGGCGGTAAGGTCTTTTGGCATTGCACCTGCCTGGCCCAGCATGTCCTTCACGGCGGGCGCTAGCTTGGCGGTCGCATGCTCCTTGCCGCTCCACGTGTATTCAGCCAAGACACGCGCACCATCATGCAGGGCAAGGCCAAGGGTTTCTGTGGCGCAGTCGATGGCGATCAGCACCGCTATGCTCCCCCGAAGGCGACCTTGCGGAAATCACGCAAGAGCCGCTCGGGACGCGCACCGCTGGCCGATAGGTGTAGTCCCCTCTTCATCTCATCGACCCAGCGGAGATCAATCCACAGACGACTTGCAGGGAGCAGTTCCCCCACTCGTTCCGGCCATTCGATCAGAACAGGCCCACCCTTCTCCAAGAGCTCGGAAAGTCCCAATGCCCTTGCCTCCGAGGCATCTCGAAGCCGGAATGCGTCGAAATGGTAGAGGGTCGCGGCGCCCGCACGCCGATATTCGTTGATGAGGACGAACGTTGGGCTGGTGACTTGATCCGCAGAGCCCCAACCTCGAGCAACGCCTTGCGTGAGGGTCGTCTTGCCCGATCCCAGATCTCCGGCCAGGCAGACCACGTCGCCCGGCTTGAGTAGCTCTCCCAGGCGCATCCCCAGCCTCTGAGTCTGTTCCGGGCTGTGGCTAAGGAACTCTAGGCTGCGATCGTCCAAGATGGGCATGGGTAGTGCGCATTATACGTCACGCAGGAGGGCGTCACAAGCTCTTCCAATCCGGCCGCCGCCGTGCTACCATGCTGGACATGCGCGTCCTGGTCATCTCCGATATTCACGCCAATTCGACTGCCCTCGAAGCCGTTCTGCATGACGTGTCGGGAAATGCCAGCCAGGACTCCCACTGCGACGCCGTGTGGTGCCTCGGCGACTTGGTAGGCTATGGGCCGGACCCGAACGAGTGTATCGAGCTGGTCCGCTCTCTGCCGCAGATGGTCTGCCTGATCGGGAATCACGACTTGGCATCCCTGGGCGACATCCCGCTCTCGCGATTCAACAAAGACGCGCGCGACATCGCGGCGTGGACCCAGAAGACACTCACAGAAGAGAACCGCGACTTCCTCCGCTCGTTGCCGAGCACGCTCACCGTCGGCGACTTCACCCTGGCCCACGGCAGCCCTCGGCAGCCAGTTTGGGAGTACATCCTGGAGCAATACACGGCGGACCGCAACTTCGAGAAGTTCCAAACAGACTACTGTCTTGTGGGACATTCGCACCTACCGTTGATCTTCCATCGTCAATCGGAGGATGAATACGCGCTCCCTGTCCAGCTCGAGGCTGGGGAGACCTTACAGCTCACACCGCGGATCATTCTCAATCCGGGATCTGTGGGACAGCCGCGCGACCTCGATCCACGCGCCTCCTATGCCGTACTCGACACCGAGGCGCTAACTTGGGAGAATCGTCGAACGCGCTATGACGTCGCGGAGGTGCAGTTGCGCATCCTGCGTGCCGGCCTCCCCGAGCGGCAGGCGTTGCGCCTGGTGGCGGGATGGTGAGGGGAACATTCAGTTGCGGACCAGCGTCTTCATGGCTAGAATGCAACGCCAGCGATAAGGAGAATGCCATGAAGAAGCAGATTACTCTTGCAGGAATACTCGCCCTGGTACTGGCGGGATGCGCCAGTGGGTCGCCTGAAGTCTTCGTGGATCAGTCGATCAGCGCGGAACGTCAGTTCGCCCCAGGCGCGGCAATGGAAGCCCCCCTGAGCGACGCCTTCTCCTCTGATTCGGGCGAAGCGGGCGGATTCGGAGGGGGTCAGGCCCTGGCGAGCGAACGCCTCGTCATCCGAACGGCGAACATGAGCATCGTCGTGACGGACCCCGAGAAATCGATCGAAGAAATCCGCCGCATGGCTGAAGAGATGGGCGGCTTCGTAGTGTCCAGCAGCGTTCAGCAAAACACCTTCGGTGAGGCTCAAGTCGTCGCCGATTATGCCTCGATCACCGTCCGCGTACCTTCCGAGCGCTTCGCCGATGCCATTCAGCGCATCAAGGACGCCGCAACCGAGGTGACCAATAGCACTCAGTCTGGTCAGGATGTCACAGCCGAGTACACTGACCTCGAGTCCCAACTGCGCAATCTCGAGGCCGCTGAAGAGCAGTTGCTGGACATTATGGACTTGTCCGGCAAGATCGAAGACGTGCTTGCCGTCTTCAACCAGCTGACCCAGATCCGCGGTCAGATCGAGCTGGTGAAAGGCCAGATGCAGTACTTCGAAGACTCGGCCCGCCTGTCCTCGATCACGGTCGACCTCATCCCGGATGTGGCCGCCCAACCGCTGCAGACGCCACGCTGGCAACCGCTGGTCACGATCAAGGAGTCGTTCGAGGGCTTGGTGGGGACGCTCCAGTCGCTCGCCGATTTCGGGATTGGCTTCGTGATCCGCGCAGTCCCCGTGCTGGCCATCTTCCTTCTCCCGATCTGGGCCGTGGTGCGCTACACCGTCCGCCGCCGGCGTGCGGCTAAGAAAGCGCCTGTAGAGGCCAAGCAATAGGCTTCTTGGAGTTGGAATCAAAAGCCCTCGCCGCAGGGCGAGGGCTTTTCCCTTCGGTTTTCACCTCTCTCCGTTCTGGGCGAGTGGCCCAGCCTTGCATGCCAGGACGACGGCCAGGCGCTTCCTCCAACGGAATCCGTGATATCATATCAGCGCATTGTGCTGTTATGCTGTAACGAGGAGACAGACCCATGGTTAGGACCCAGATCCAGCTGACGGAAGAGCAGGCGAGAGCGCTCAGACAGGCCGCAGCTGCAAGGGGGCTTTCCATGGCGGAAGTGCTGCGGGAAGGCCTTGAGACGTACTTGAGTTCCACGGCCAATCCCAACCGAGCGGAGGTTCGCCGGCGCGCCGTCGCCGCCGCCGGTGCATACAGATCAGGGCTTGGCGATCTCTCGACCAAGCACGACGTGTACCTCGCCGAAACCTTCCAGCCGTGACCACCTTCATCGACACATCTGCGCTGCTCGCTGTGCTGGATGCCGACGACGAGAACCACGCGCAAGCCAAGGCGCAGTGGATTCTCCTCGTCGAAAGCGGCGTGGACTTAATGACGACGAACTACGTTCTCGTCGAAACCTTCGCCCTGGTCCAGGCACGCCTCGGCATGGACGCCGTGCGGACCCTGCATCGTGACATCTCGCCGCTGATCCATGTCGACTGGATTGACATGGAAGGGCACTTGCGCGCTGTGGCCGCCTTGGTCACCGCCGCTCGAAGACGATTGAGCCTGGTCGACTGCGCAAGCTTCGACCTGATGCGCCGCCTTGGAGTTCAGGCAGCCTTCACCTTCGACCGAGATTTCTCGACGCAAGGGTTCGCGGCCATTCCCTAGGCGATGTCCATCATGGTGGAGCGATCGAACCGTTGAGGACGCGCGAGCCTATCCATCCGCCTGTCCGCGCGCAATCGACAAGAGTCAAGGCGCTCGGCATGCCTCGCTTCGGCCAAGAAGGCCCGAAGGGGGATTTCGCGGGCCTCCAACCAAGCCTTGGCCCCGATCAGGGCTCCTCGATCGCCTCCCTGACTTTGGCCGCTAGCCGCCCAAACTCCGCCGTATAAGTGACCTCCACGGCGCGCGGTCGCGGCAGGGGGACAGCGAGGTCCAGTTTCAGCTTGCCAGGGCGGGACCCCAGCCCAAGGACCCGATCCGCCAGGAGCACGGCCTCGGAGATCGAATGGGTCACCATCACAACGGTGACCTTCTGCGCGTTCCAGATGCGCATCAGTTCTCCAGCCATCCGCTCACGGGTCATGGCGTCCAACGAGCCGAACGGCTCATCGAGCAGGAGTAGATCCGGTTTGTGACTCAGCGCGCGTGCGATGGCCACGCGTTGCGCCATCCCGCCCGACAAATCCCGGGGATACCAGTCCTCGAAACCTTGAAGGCCAACCAGGTCGATCAACTCTCGGGCGCGCTGGATGGATTCTCGCCCTGGCGATCCCAGCAGCTCGAGAGGCAAGGCGATATTTCCCAGGACGGTCCTCCAGGGCATGAGATTCGCCTGCTGGAAGACGTAGCCAATCCGGCGCCTGGGATGTGCCAAGAGCTCGCCTTCGAAGAGCACCTCACCTGATGTCGGTCTGCGCAGTCCCGCTAAGAGGCGGAGCAGCGTAGTCTTTCCACAGCCGGACGGCCCTACCACGCATACAAACTCTTGCTTTCGCACCCTGAAGCTCACACCCCCCAACGCGGGCAGTCCCCCGTTCCCGTTGGGGTACAGCATGGCAAGATCGCGCGCTTGCAGAATCGGATCGCCCACGGCTTGTTCTCTCACGGCAAGTACTCATTCGAATAGGCCTCGGTCACATCGAGGGGCTGCGTCAGGAGCCCCGCCTGGAGCAGAACCTGATGCATGTTCTCCCACGCCTCCGGCTGGGAGAACCCGAGTCTCTCGGCCCGCCAGAAATCGATGCTCGCCCGAAGAACCTTCATCTGGACCGTCTGATCCGCCTGCTCCAGACCCTCCACAAACTTCAGGCATACTTCGAAGGCGGCCTCGGGATGCGCGATGGCCTCCTCGAGGCCGCGCGCAACCGCCCGGAGCATGCCGCGCACCAAGTCCGGGTTCGCGGCGAGGGTCGCCTCGTTCGTCACCAGGCCATTGGAAGCCAGACGAACGTAGTCAGCCACACGGATCAGGCTCACCGGCATCCCTTGCGCCTCGAGTTGGATCGGCTCATTGTTGGCGTAGATGACGACGGCGTCGGCTTGACCGGCCAGCAGAGCTTCCACTTGGTTGAACCCGATCGAGTCCAGGATTGCCACATCGTCGGGAAGGCCCGCTGCTCCAAGGATCGCGCGGTAGCCGATGTACGAGGCGCCAAAGAGGCCTGGGATGCCGACTCTCTTACCCACCAAATCTTCAGGCGTGCGGATGCCCTTCTCCTGCGGAGCGGCGATCGCCACGGGATAGTCCTGCCACCAGGCATAGACATAGACGAGCGGGAGCCCTTGCGCTCGCGCGAGCAAGACCTGTTCACCGGAGACCAGTGCGAACGGAAGCTGATTTGCGCCGACGAGTTGGACTCCGTCAGTCTCAAAGGAGTAGTCGAATTCGACCTCGATCCCCTCTTCGAGGAAATATCCGCGATCGACGGCGATATAGAACGGGGCGTACTGCACGTTGGGGATGTAGCCCATTGGGAGCCGGATGTGCGTCGGTTCTGGCGACGGATCTTGGCTGACCGTGGAGAAGCCACGGCAAGCGACGAGCGCCAGGGCGGCCACCGGGAGCGACAGCATGCTACGGAGCTGCACGGCGAGAACCTCCTTCGTCGGCCTCACTCTTTCCGCCAGGCCAGCAACTTGCGCTCCATCCATGTCACGAGACCATACATGGCGAGCGCCATCGCGACCAACACGAACACAACGGCGAAGACCAGCGCCGTGTCATACAGACCACGACCCAGGTTGATCAGGAATCCCAAACCTTCGTCGGCCCAGACGAACTCGCCAACCACCGCGCCGATCACGGACAGCGTGGCGCCAATCCGCAGGCCTCCGAGAAGAACGGGCATTGCCGCCGGCGCCTCGAGCTTGCTGAAGACCTGCCAACGGCTGGCGCGCAGCGAGCGCATCAAGTCGCGCAGGTCTTCGGGTACTGACCGTACTCCGACCATCGTATTGACCAGAACGGGGAAGAAGACAATGAGGGCGGAGATCAGGACCTTGGAGAGCCTGCCTGGGCCGAACCAGATGACCAGGAGCGGGGCGATGGCCACGACGGGGATTGACTGCGACGCGACGATATAGGGCGAGAGCAGCCGCTCGATGGTCTTGGACTTGGCGAGTACGTAACCGATGATGGTGGCGCTGGCAAGCCCAAGGGTCAAACCGCCGATCACCTCGGAAAGCGTCGCCAGGCCGTGTCGCAGCAGGCTGCCGTCCACAACAGCTGCCCTGAGCCGATCCCAGATGGCCGTCGGAGCCGGGAGCAGGAACGTAGGGATATCTGTCCAGCGCACCACGCTTTCCCAAAGCACCAAACCAAAGAGTAGCGTGAGAGGTGTTGCCCAAAGCAGAGCCGTGGTTCTTGGCTTCTGCCATGACCTTCGAGAAGATCTCTTCCGGCCAGCCTCGACCACGCCCATTGCGCGCTCCTCAGCAAAACGCCCCGAAGGAATGACCTTCGGGGCATCCGCGCGTCGCGTCCATCAGCGCACGCATGAAAAACCCGGAGACGACTTGTCTTCGGGTTAGGCGTGACGAGATGAGCGAAAACGATCGCTCGATGGCCGCCTTCTTTCATCCGGACTGTACCGTCGGCCCCGGAGTCTCACCGGGTCCTGCGCTCTTCGCGCTCGCGGGCTGTACCGCCGATCGGGAATAGGGCCCAGTGGCCCGCACCCTGCCCCGAAGGCTTGGTTCTCGATTTGCCCTGATTATACTCGATTCCGCACGCGAGGGGCTTGTTCTGGAACAACCCGGATTTCCGTCACGCCCCCTGCGATGACGAAACTCATGCGCAACCGCTCTTGTCTCGTCGTTAGCCCAGACGGCCCGTGATGTAGTCCTCGGTCTGTCGCTTACGGGGGCGTGTGAAGAGGCTGGTCGTCTCGTCGAACTCGATGAGCTCACCAAGCCAGAAGAGGCCGGTCTTGTGCGATACGCGTGCCGCCTGCTGCATGTTGTGCGTCACGATGACGATCGTGTAGTCGCGGGCAAGCTCGCGCATGAGAGCTTCGATACGCAGGGTGGCGATTGGGTCGAGGGCTGAGCACGGCTCGTCCATCAAGATCACCTCAGGCTCGACAGCCAGGACACGGGCGATGCACAACCGCTGTTGTTCGCCCAAGGAAAGCTGCAGGGCGTCCTGATGCAGATCGTCCTTCACCTCATCCCAAAGTGCAGCCTGACGGAGCGATCGTTCTACGCGTTCCTCCAGCTCTACGCGTCCGTCCACCATCCCCAGCACTCGCGGCCCAAAGGCGACGTTGTCGAAAACGCTCTGCGGGAACGGATTGGGCTTCTGGTACACCATCCCTACTCGCCGCCGAAGATCTGCTAGATCGACTTCGGAGGCGTAGATGTCCTCGCCGTCGAGAAGGATTTGGCCCTCCGCCCTTGTTCCGGAGATCGTATCGTTCATCCGGTTTAGGCAGCGCAGGAAAGTCGACTTGCCGCAACCGGAGGGGCCGATCAAGGCCGTGATCCGTCGGGCGAGGATATCGAGCGAGACCTGGCTCAAGGCCCTGGTTTCAGCGTAGTAGAAGTCAAGATCGCGCACTGCGACCTTCACCCTCGGACTGGCCTCGTCCATCACTCGCATTGTACCCCACATCGCCGCAGCAGCTTGAAAGCCGCCACCCGGCAAACTATAATCTCGCCGATGGCCCTCCCACTCTCTCCGATCAACCGCGCTCTCATCGTGATCCTCATGGCCGCATGGGGTACGCGTTGCGCGCCATCCACGACCGCTGGGACTCCTCCCACCACCACCGGGGCGATCATCGTCAACAAAGGCTCCGATACCATGGTCAATCTGGCCCTCGCCTGGGCGGAGGCCTACCAGGAACAGAGGCCAGACGTGCAGATTTCCGTGACGGGCGGCGGTTCAGGCACTGGCATCGCCGCGCTGATCAATGGCACCGTCGACATTGCCAATGCATCCCGCCAGATGAAGGCCGATGAAATCGCCGAGGCCGAGGCGAACGGCGTCCGGCCGGTCGAGTTCGTCGTCGCGCGCGACGCGATCGCCATCGTCGTAAATCCGGCCAACCCTGTGAGCCAGCTCACGATCGATCGTCTCTCCGATATCTACAGTGGCCTGATCAACAACTGGGCCGAGCTAGGTGGGGAGGATCGCCCCATCGTGAGGCTATCGCGCGAGACCAACTCTGGCACCCACGTCTACTTTCTCGAGCAAGTGCTGCGGAAGGGGGAATCGGCGGACAAGACCCTCTTCGCACCAGAGACGCTGCTGCTCCCGTCCTCCGAGGGCATCAGCGCCGAGATCCGGCAAAACCCCAACGCCATCGGCTACGATGGGCTTGGTTATGTCACCGAGGGGATGAAGGTGGTCGCCGTGGGGAGGATCGAGGGTGGGCCGTTCGTCTTGCCATCGGCCGAGACAGTGGACAGCCTCGCCTACCCCATCGCGCGTGATCTTTACATGTACACAGCAGGCGAACCGCAAGGCGAAGTCAAGGCCTACCTCTCCTGGATCCTCGGCCGCCGTGCACAGGAGATCGTCAGCGAGCTGGGCTTCGTTCCGGCCTTGCCCTGAGGAAGTGATGAAGACGGGTACCTGGAGCGAGTTCATCCTCACACGCCTGATCAAGATCGCCGGCTACTCCGCGGTCTTGTTCGTGATCCTGATCTTTGTCTTCCTGCTGCGCGAGGGCGGCCCAGGCGTGTTGGAAGTCCCCCTGACGACGCTGTTCAGCGCTCGCTGGTATCCCATCGAGGGTTTCTACGGTCTTCTCCCGCTGATCGGCGGCACCTTGCTGGTGACTGCTGGGGCTGCACTGGTCGCCGTGCCTCTCGGCGTCGCAACGGCGGTCTATATTGCCGAGATTGCGCCGCGCTGGGCCCGGGAAGTGCTCAAGCCGCTTGTCGAAGTGCTGGGCGGATTACCCTCCGTTCTACTCGGTTTCCTGGGCATCCTCATTTTCGCCCCTCTCGTTCGGAGCGTTCTCGATCTGCCGACAGGGCTGACTGCCTTCACCGGCGCCGTTCTGTTGGGTGCGATCTCGATCCCTACCGTCGTCAGCGTGGCCGAAGACGCGCTGGACTCGGTGCCCCGCACGTATCGCGACGCGGCTCTGGCTCTGGGCGCCACCGAGTGGCAGACGATTTGGCGCGTCACGGTTCCCGCGGCGCGCTCAGGCATCCTCACGGGCATCATGCTCGGCATCGGCCGGGCGATCGGCGAGACGATGACCGTGATGATGGTCACGGGAAACGCGCCCGTGCTGCCGAAGGGCCTCGCCGCGCTGTTCCATCCGACGCGCACGATGACGGCCACCATCGCCGCAGAGATGGGCGAAGTGGCCAACGGTAGCACTCATTACCATGTGCTCTTCCTGATCGGCGCGGTCCTGTTCCTGATATCGCTCGCTGTGAACCTGGCTGCGGCCGCAGTCGTTTTCCGCCAGCGCAAACGGGCGGAGAGGATTCTGTCCTAGCCGCGGATTGCGCGGATTGCCGACATGCCAAGACCGGGCGAGCATCTCCTACTGAGCGGCGAAACGCGAGAGGTCATTGGCGCCGCGATGGAGGTGCACAGGCGCCTTGGGCCGGGATATCTTGAGTCCGTTTACGAGTCCGCACTCGCCCATGAACTGGGGCTGCGCGGCATCCAATTCGTGGAACAGGGCCGACTCGAAGTCCGGTACAAGGGTATGGTCGTGGGTGATTTCAAGTACGACTTCTTGGTCGAGAAGAGCGTGATCGTCGAACTCAAGGCAGTTCGTGCCCTCTCGGACGCCGACGACGCCCAGCTACAGAACTATCTGCGCGGCACAGGCATACAGGTTGGCCTACTCATCAACTTCGGAGCTCCTAGTTTGGAATGGAGGCGCCGCGTTTGGACGAAGATCACCCGTTCCGAAAGCGATCAAGGCGAATCATCGAAATCCGCGTAATCCGCGGCTAGGTGGAGATTCCCATGCGCGTGACGAATTCCCGTAGACTCAGGGTGCAACGCCTCGGGTTTGCCGCGTTGACGGCAGCCTCTGTTCTGACAGTAGCCCCGATCGTCCTGGTCGTCGCCTACATCATTGTTAGAGGCGCGCCGGCGATCCGCTGGGAGTTCCTGACCGCCTTTCCGAGCCAGGGCATGAAGGGCGGCGGGATCCTGCCGGCAATCGTCGGAACCTTCTGGCTCACACTCGGGACGGCCGCAGTGGCCGTGCCTCTGGGCGTTGGCGCAGCGATCTACCTCTCCGAATACGCGCCTGACAACCGCTGGACGCGCGCCATCCGGGTGGCGATCATCAACCTGGCGGGCATCCCTTCCGTCGTCTACGGCCTCTTCGGGTTGGGCCTCTTCGTCTTGTTCCTGCACTTCGGGACCAGCCTGCTCGCCGGCTCGCTGACGCTCTCCATCATGACGGTTCCGGTCATTATCAGCACGGCCGAAGAGGCACTGCGCGCCGTTCCCAACAGCTTTCGCGTCGTCAGTATCTCGTTGGGCGGGACACAATGGCAGACCGTCCGGCGGATTGTCCTGCCCCAGGCTCTCCCTGGAATCCTCACCGGCGTCATCCTGGGTTTGGAGCGCGCAGCTGGAGAGACCGCACCGATCCTGTTCACGGCCGCGGCCTTCTTCCTGCCCCGCTTGCCGACCTCGGCCTTTGACGCGACGATGGCTCTCCCCTACCACTTGTTCGTGATTTCGACCCAGGTGCCCGGAATGCCGGTGCACATCCAGTATGGGACGGCAGTCGTCTTGCTGGCCTTCGTGCTAGGGATGAACCTACTGGCCACACTCATCCGCTCCCGCGCCCGGGCGAGGAGGCAGTGGTGAGCGAGGTCTCCAGCCCATCACACCAACCCTCGGCGGTCAGCTTCCCTACGGCCAAGATCATCGTCGAGAACTTGACCGTCGCCTACTCGGACGGGACCGAGTCCCTGCGCGGCGTCCAACTGAGCATGCCGGCAAACGCGATCACGGTGCTATTCGGGCCAGCGGGCGGAGGCAAATCCACTCTGCTGCGCACTCTGAATCGACTCAACGACCTTGCAGACGTCGTTCAGCTATCCGGTCGTGTCCTCATCGACGGGATCGACATTCTCGACCCCAAGACAGACACCGTCGCATTGCGGCGCAGGGTCGGGATCGTGTTCGCCAGGCCCGTCGTCCTGCCCATGACCATCCGCCAGAATCTCACCTATGGCCTCGAACTTGCCGGCGAGCGGCGGCGGACTCGTCTCGATGAAGCCGTCGAACGGGGCCTCAAGCAGGCTGCGCTGTGGGATGAGGTCGCCAATCGGCTGCACGAACCCGCGACGTCGCTATCCGGTGGACAGCAGCAGCGCCTGTGCCTAGCCCGTGTGTTGGCGCTCGAGCCGGAGGTGATTCTTCTCGACGAGCCGACTTCCGGTCTGGACCCGATTTCAACGGGAAAGGTCGAGGAATCCCTCCAGGAGCTGAAGCAGCACTATACGATCGTGCTCGTGCCGCATTCGATCCAACAGGCCGCTCGAACGGCAGACTTGGCGGCCTTCTTTCTCGGGGGGGAGTTGGTGGAGGCGGCCCCAGGCAAGACGATCTTCACCAACCCCAAGGATCAGCGGACCGAAGACTATGTGGAAGGGCGGTTCGGCTGACCATACGGCCGGCAACATGTGCAGCCGAATCCTTGACTTCTCTCTCGGGGCTGAATACAATGCGGGTAACAGGCGCCCCCGTCTTCCTGTGACTCGTTCGCAGGCGGACGGGGTCTTCTTTTTGTCAGGGTTCTTGCTCCCCCTTGTCCTCGTCGCCTGCGCCACTACAAGACCGCCCCAAGCGACTGGCGGGCCACTCCCCACGCCCTCCCCCACCCTTCTCCAGAATAGCACTCCGCGCCTAGCTCTTCCGAACGCCTCGCCACAGGCGACGGCGCCGTCTGAGAGTACGCCGGGTTGCTGGCTGAGAGGCGGCTCCATCTCACGCGGCGAGGTTCAGAATCCCGAACTCGCCCGCGCCTTTCCGTACCTGGTCTACCTCCCTCCCTGTTACGAGGCATCCGGTTCCATCAAATACCCCGTCCTCTATCTGCTCCACGGTCTGACCTACGACGAGAACCAGTGGGATGACCTAGGCATCCGCCAAGCGGCGGATCGCCTTATCCTGGCTGGCGCGACGCCGGCGTTCGTGATCGTAATGCCCGCCGAGCGGACAGGTCTCGATCTCGAGGCGGCGATTCTTGACGGGCTCCTGCCTCATGTCCAGGATCAGCTTCGCGTGAGGAGCGATGGCAAAGGAAGGGCCATCGGCGGCATCTCGCGCGGGGCCGGATGGGCGCTGCGTATCGGGCTCAAGCATCCGGAGCTGTTTGGCGCGATCGGCCTTCACAGCCCAGCTGTGCTGCCGCCCGACCTGTTCTCCGTTGAGCAATGGCTTGAAGAGAGTGAACCCGATCTTTGGCCCCGGCTTTGGATCGACATCGGGGATCGTGACCCGCTGCGTTTTTCGACCCTCGAACTGCGAGACAAGCTCGAGGAAACTGGCGTCGTCCTCACCTGGAGCCTCCATCCCGGCGAGCATGCGGCGACATTCTGGCGCGAGCACCTTGAAGAATACTTGACCTGGTATTCGGCCGAGTGGTGATTCACAACTTGCAAGGACTCGAAATGGCATTGCAGAACTGAGACTGGGCGGTGCAGCGCGAAGGCGACGCGTTGCTGACCATCGGCGACAGGCTCGATCAGGCGCTTGGCGCACTGGGTGGGACCCGCCGCGGGTGCTGCACTCCGGAGATGGAACAGAGAGTTGTTGATGAGGCGGATCGCAGCCACTCGCGTGTGATCTTGCGCGACCCAGCCTTAAGCATGATCCGCGCCGTGGAACTTGCTCAAGGCTCCAGCGCGCGGATTCAAGAGGAGAATGCGAATTCCATTATCCTCGCGACGATAAACCCTGAATGAGCGCGAGCTTAGAGTTCGCTAAGCTCCATGCGACAATGCCGCCAGGATCTCTTCCACGGATATTGGCCCCTCGCGAAGCACTTGGGGCGCCTCCCCGCTCAAGTCGACGATGGTCGAGGCTCTACCTCCTGGGGCGACGCCGCCATCGATCAGCAGATCGACTCGGCCTCCCAATGCACTCATCACCTCGTCGGACGTACTTGGGCTACGCCCGCCAGAGAGATTCGCCGAAGTCACAGCCATCGGCCCTGCCTCGCGGAGAAGCGCCAGCGCGAACGGGTGAGCTGGCACACGAATCCCTACCGTCGGTAGGCTGCTGACCGCGCCGGACACCCATGGGGATTTGCGCAGGATCAGCGTCAGCGGTCCGGGCCAGAATCGCTCTGCAAGCCACAAAGCTTGGGGCGGGACATCGGCGGCAAGCTGGCCCAGCTCCTTCGCGCTGTGAAGAAGGATCGGCAGGGCGTTCTCCGCGCCTCGACCTTTGACCTTATAGATGCTCCGCACGGCTTCTTCCGCGTCGGCCAGAGCCCCGAGCCCGTAGACAGTGTCTGTAGGAAACGCGACCAAGCCACCTCGGCGCAACACCGTCAGGGCCGCGGCGATGGTCCCGGATCCGGCCGCCCGCAGAACCTGGGTTCGCACTCAGCCCTCCTCGCCTCGTTCGATGATCAACAACCGGTCTCTGCCGCTCAGGTCATGTTCCACGCGTGCGCTGCAACCCGGGAGCTGCGATTGAGCATCTCGTCTCGCCTCATCCGCCTGGCCTTCATCGATCTCGAGCAATGCCCAGCCGCCTGGCGCCAGGTGATTGGGCAACTGGGCGAGCAGACGGCGGATCGACGCCACGCCCTTCTCACCACCGTCGAGCGCTAATCTCGGTTCGTGCTTGCTGACTTCCAAGCTGGGCAGGCGATCCCGTGGCAGGTACGGGAGGTTGGCGCAGATGAGGTCGAAGCGACCTACGAAGGGCGCCATGAGGTCTGCCTGTAGCCAGTGAATGCGATGATTCACATCAAGCGCCCGCGCGTTCTCGCGCGCGATGCGCAGCGCTTTGCGGGAGATATCCGTGGCCGCGAGTTTGAGGTCCTCCACGTGCACGGCGAGGGTCAGACCGATGCACCCGGCGCCGATGCCGACGTCGATAGCCTGCCGGCGAGAGGGCCTGGCCCAGAGGAAGGCGAGCGCGTGCTCGACAAGCGTCTCCGTTTCGGGCCGAGGGATCATCACCGAAGGCTCAACACGGAAGCGCAATCCGTAGAACTCCCACCATCCAAGGATGTAGGCCAACGGCTCACCGGCAGCGAGCCGTGAGATCCGCTCAAGGAAGGAGTCCGCTTCGCTCGCCGTTAAGCGCGCCTCGCCATGCGCCAAGATCCACGGGCGTGGGACATGCAACACTTCCGCCAGGAGGACCTGAGCCTCGAGGGAGCCGGAGATTGCGTGCCCCGAAAGAGCCGCAGCCGCGTGGCGGAGCGCGGCTTCCACCGTCTCGGGTTTGTCGTTCGTCAGCCCCCCACCGATTGCAGTCGTTCGGCTTCCTCCCGGGTGGCCAGCTCGTCGATGAAGAAATCCAGCTCGCCGTCGAGTATGGCGGGCAGGTTGTGGCTCGAGAGAGAGAGTCGGTGATCCGTCACGCGAGACTGTGGGTAGTTATACGTGCGGATCTTCTCCGATCGTTCGCCGCTTCCCACTTGCGCGCGCCGAGTGGCGTCAACTTCTGCCTGCTGTTCCGCAAGCGCGATCTCGTAGAGGCGGGCGCGCAAGATACTCATCGCCCGCGTGCGGTTCTGCAACTGTGAACGCTCATCCTGACACTGAACGACGATCCCAGAGGGTACGTGGATCAGGCGGACCGCAGTGGCGTTCTTCTGTACGTTCTGGCCGCCGGCGCCCGCCGAGCGAAACACTTCCATCTTCACATCCTTCTCCGGGATGTCGATCTCGACCTCGTCGACTTCCGCCAGCACGGCTACTGTGGCCGTGGAGGTGTGGATGCGGCCCTGGGCTTCCGTGATCGGGACGCGCTGCACCCGATGCACGCCGGACTCGTACTTCAGCCGTGAGTAGGCGCCCCCTCCCTTGACGAGGAAGATGATCTCCTTGAAACCCCCGATCCCGGTATCGTTTTGAGAAAGGATCTCCACCGCCCAGCGGCGCGTCTCGGCGTAACGGCTGTACATGCGAAAGAGGTTTGCAGCAAAGAGGCCGGCTTCATCGCCGCCGGTGCCCGCGCGTATCTCCACAATCACATTGCGCCGGTCGCGCGCGTCCCGAGGCAAGAGCAATGTCTTCAGCTCTTCCCTCAGCGTCCGCAACTGCGGCTCGAGCTGGGCGATCTCAGACAAAGCTAGCTGCTCGATTTCCTCGTCGCCGCTCCCGCGCAGGGCTAGGGCCTGCTGAAGCTGATCTTCCATCGCGCGATAGCGGCGGTAGACCGTCACGATCGGTTCCAGGTCGGCCCGCTCGCGCCCCAGTTGCGCTATCCGCTGATGGTCGGCTATGGCGCGGATCAATTCCTGTTCAAGAGTTTGGAAGCGCTCTTCGATCACAGCCAGCTTGTCAAACATGGTCGATACACAAGAAACTCCCACGGCAGGGGTGGGAGGGATGTGCGATTATACCATTGCCTGCCGCCATCGAAGGGAGCGGACACGGATCGATGCCTGCCACCCTCGAAGTGATTGGTGCATGGTGACTGGTGATTGGGCACTTGGGCGCTTGGGCGCGTGGGCAGCCGGGCGCATGGGGAGCTAGGAGCTTGGGCACCTTGGCACTTGGGCACCTGGGCGCGTGGGATTCATCTCCCTGCCGGCACGGATTCGCTGAGGCGCCAAGGTGCCGAGGCGCCTAGGCACTAGGCACCCAGTCAACCGACTACCACCCGCCGTCCGCCGTCCATGGTCCGACGTCCGGGAACTCCGCCGCCCCCTTCATCGTCCTATACTCAGGCGAGCTTGCTCGCCGGGAGGTGTCCCATGAGACGCATGAAGCCCGTCATCTTGACCCTTCTCATTCTACTCGCGGCGCTGCTTTTGGCTTCGCCGGCGCGGGCCGATGGCATCATCATCCCCGACCCGCCGATCTGTGATCTGGCGCCCTGCCCGCCGCCTTTCCCGTTCCCACACCCGATCTCGCAACTGGCCATCGAGTACCACCGCGTTGAGGTAACCATTCAGGATCAGGTTGCCGTCACGCGTGTCGATCAGGTCTTCCGCAACGACAACAGTTGGGTCGTCGAAGGCATGTACATCTTCCCCTTGCCTGCCGAGGCGGCCGTCGACAGCTTCTCCTTGTGGATGGACAACGAGCCGGTGGAAGGCAAGGTCCTTACACGCGAGGAAGCACGCCGCATCTATGAGGAGATCGTGCGCACCTTGCGTGACCCTGCGCTGCTCGAATACGTCGACCGGGGCGCCGTGCAGGCCTCGATCTTCCCCATTCAGCCCGGCGAATCGCGTCGTATCGAGCTCGAATACACCCAAGTGCTGGCGGCCGATCAGGGGCTGATCCATTATCGCTATCCCCTCAACACCGAGAAGTTCTCGACGGATCCCCTCGAGGAAGTGAGCATCTCGATCGAAGTCAGCTCTGACCAACCGGTGCGGGCCATCTATTCGCCCAGCCACCAAGTTTCCATCGATCGCGCCGACGACCAGAATTTCAGCGTCGGCTACGAGGATCTTGACGTCAAGCCGGACAAGGACTTCGATCTCTTCTACTCGATCTCTCAAGAGGACTTCGGGTTGAACCTGCTCACCTTCCGAGACCGGCGTGGCGATGACGGCGACGGGTTCTTCCTGCTCCTGGCCGCGCCGAGCATCGAGGTCAGCCAAGATGAGCGGATCGCCAAGGACCTCCTCTTCGTGCTCGACCGATCGGGAAGCATGGAGGGCGAGAAGTTCCGCCAGGCCCAAGCCGCTCTGCGCTATGTCTTGGACCATCTGAACGACGAGGACCGATTCAACATCATCGCCTTCAGCAATGGCACCGAACCGTACGCTAATCGACTGCGCCCCGCTTCCGAGGCTGGCGAGGCGAAGCGGTGGGTGGATTCCCTCGCCGCCGAAGGCTCGACCGACATTCATCGCGCTCTGCTGGAGGCGATCGCGATGGTCGATGAGGAGCGGGCGACGATTCTGATCTTCCTGACCGATGGGTTGCCCACAGCCGGCGTTACCGAAACCGACATGATCCTGAAGGAGGTCCTACGCGAGGCGCCCTCCAGCGTCCGCCTGTTCGCTTTCGGTGTCGGATACGACGTGGACACGTTCTTGCTCGACTCGTTAGCCCAAGCCCAGCACGGGACGACAACCTACGTCACGCCGGATCAGGCCATCGACGAGTCGGTCTCGGGCTTCTACGCCAAAGTCAGCACGCCCGTCTTGACGGACATCGAGTTGGACTTCGGCGACCTCGTGACATACGATCTCCACCCCGAACCGCTCCCCGATCTCTTCGCCGGCGGACAACTCGTGCTCGTCGGTCGCTATCGTTCTTCTGGGACGACCACGATCCGGCTGGCAGGCAATGTAGAGGGGAGGAGGGTGACCTTCGAGTATGACGGGCGACACTTCATCTCCTCCGGGGGACCCGACTTCCTGCCCAGGCTGTGGGCGACGCGCAAGATCGGCTCCCTGCTCAATCAGATTCGGCTTGAAGGCCCCAACCAGGAGCTGGTGGAGCAGATCGTCGAGCTTAGCATTCGCTACGGGATCGTGACCCCCTACACGTCGTACCTGGTCACGGAGCCGGAGGCGCTCTCGGCGAGCGCTCGTGAGGCTATCGCCGGAGAGGCCTTCAAGGCATTGCAAGACTCGACGGCTCCGGCCTTCGGGCAGGAGGCCGTGGAGCGCGCGGCGGCCGAGTCGGACTACGCTGGGGCGGGAGTGGCGCTGGAGCCTTCGGGCGAGGCGGCGGAGGTCGTGCGCGTGGTGGGTTCCCGCACGTTCCGCCTGTCCGATGGGGTATGGGTCGACACAGGCTTCGACCGGGAGCAGATGTCCACGAGCAAGGTACCTTTCCTTTCGGACGACTACTTCGCCCTGGCCACTTCGCGCCCAGATGTCGCCGCCGCTCTGGCCCTTGGGGAGCGGGTGATCGTCATCGTCGAGGGTGAGCCATTCGAGGTTGTGGGGGCGGAGGAGGATGGAGACTCGATCACCTTGCCGCCCGCGCGACCCCAGGACGAAGGGTCTTCAGGAGATTCCGATCCGGGCCTGGGCCCTGACGGCCCCGTGGAAAACCCTCGCCGCCCGGCCAGGCCCAGGTTGGCGTGCCCCGGCGCGGCGCTGGCGCTTGGGTTAATGGCGCTCTCCACGGGCATTCGTAGGCCGAGGGCCGAGTGACAAGAGCCTAGGCCGATGGCGTAGGGGCGGCTCGTGAGCCGCCCAGACCCGTGAGCCGCCCAGGCCCGCCACGAAATCGTAGGGGCGGCTCGTGAGCCGCCCCAGGCTCGTGCCGCCGCCCAGACCCGCCACGGGACCGTAGGGGCGGCTCGTGAGCCGCCCAGGCCCGCCTCGAAATCGTAGGGGCGGCTCGTGAGCCGTCCAGGCCCGCCACGAAATCGTAGGGGCGGCTCGTGAGCCGTCCAGGCCCGCCTCGAGATCGTAGGGCGGCTCGTGGGCCGCCCCATTCGTTGTTCAAAGCTATCCCTGGCTCTCCGTAGGGGTGATACTCGTCCAGCTCCCACTTCAGCGGATTCTGGACGATATACGTTCTCAGACGGTCGATCTCCCGAGGCTTCCGAACAACGTGCTCGTAGAATCCGCGTTGCCATAGCTGGGCCCCCGGCGAACCACGGAGGAGGTTCACCTGTTTCGTGGAGACCGTCTTGAACGCCCCGACGAGTTCGCCCATCGGCTTCACCTTGATCATGTCCGAGATTGGGTCGTCCCCGAGCTCGAGTGGCGCCATGCTATCCGTCGCGGGGGCGGCTCGCGAGCCGCCCCTACCAGCAACGTCGTGGATCATGATCAGCCCGTGGAGATGATTGGGCATGATCACGTATTCATGAAGCTCAACATAGAGATATTGGGACCCCAGCCACATCCAGGTATCTTGAGCGATCTGTCCGGACTTGCTTAGTCGGACAACGCCTTCACTAACATCCCCAAGCACACACGATCGCCCTCGCGTGCAGATCGTCACAAAATACGCACCCGGCTGCGAGTAATCGTATCCTGGCAGCCGGATGGAGCGGCGATGGCGCAGGAGGGAGGCGTTCATGGGCTCGTCGTCCCACTAGTTGCCGCCCACGCAGCCTACGTTCGTAAACCCGAAGTCGCGGCCGGCGAACTTGCCAGCGTTGTCTCGAACTTCAACCCAGATCGTGATCACCGAAGTCGAAATCACGCCCCCCAGAATTGATGAGCCCCTGTAGTCGCCAGACCAGGCGCCATAAGGCCCCCCGACCCAACCGCCGCCGACGAGATCTCGCTGGCAGGCTCCACCTGTGTCCGAGGTGCAGATCAACCTCACGTATCCGCTGCGATCCCCTACTCCGGCCGCACCAATTCCATGCGATATGGCAGCGTCCTCGACGATAGCGCGCTCTACACTGATGCTGCACTGGTCCCCATTAAGGTTGTATACCACCACGAGAACCACCAGGTTGGGGTCTGCGCTATCCGCCGGGATAGGCGTGGGCGTCACGGACGGGGAAGGCGTCTCGCTCGGCGTCGGGGTGTCGGACGGAGTCGGCGTGTCGGAAGGCGTGGTGGTGTGCGAGGGCGTGGGTGTGCTGGTCGGCGCGGGAGGCGCCTCCGAAGGCGTCCAACTCGGGCTCGGGGTGCGCGTGATACTCGGCGCGGGAGAGAAACCCTGCGTTGGGGTCCGGGTGGGGGTGGACGTGGGCTGGATCGTGCCGCTCGGCGTGCCAGTGAATGTCACGC
>Ga0209642_10000587_pt1 | contig 23496 bp, 17 predicted proteins | sample RifCSP19_2_FD_184025 | JGI IMG/M metagenome (GOLD analysis project Ga0209642, IMG submission 184025) | Soil microbial communities from Rifle, Colorado - Rifle CSP2_sed 19_2 (SPAdes) (version 2) | ecosystem: Environmental > Terrestrial > Deep subsurface > Rock core/Sediment | place: Rifle... | reverse complement strand
TTGCCCCCCACAAGGGGATGCGGTGGCAAGTCGATTAACCTGGCCTCACACAACCCCCTCCTCCCGCAGCCTGGCAATCGTCGCATCGTCATAGCCCAGCAGCTCGCGCAACACCTCATCCGTGTGCTGGCCGAGCAGCGGCGGGGGCCGACGCACGGTCGCCGGCGCGTTCGGGATGTTGAGCGGCGAAGCCACCATCGGCAGCGCGCCCGCCGTCGGATGCGACACCTCAAGACGCATCCCGCGCGCCTGAACCTGAGGGTCGGCGAAGACGCGATCCATGGTGTTGACTGGCGCGGCCGGGATGCCGATCTCCTCGCACAGTGCAAGCCACTGCTCGAGATCTCGCTCGGCGAATAGCTCGTCCAGCAGTGCCACCAAAGCCTGGCGGTTTTCGTTGCGGCGGGGATTGGTGGCGAAGCGCTCATCCTCGGCCCATTCCGCATGACCGACCGCCCGGCAGAAACGCGCCCACTGCGGATCGTTGCCGGCGGCGAACGCCAGGTGGCCGTCGCGGGCGCGGAAAGCCTGATAGGGGACGATGTTGGGGTGGGCGTTGCCGTAGCGCCGGGGGGGTTGGCCCGAGATCAGGTAGTTGCTGGCGACGTACGACATCATCGCCAGCTGCGAGTCCAGCAGTGAGATGTCGATGCGCTGCCCTGCGCCCGTGCGCTGGCGTGCAAACAGCGCCGCTAGCACCGCGTTGCAGGCGAAGAGGCCGGCCGCCAGGTCGGCGATCGCCACCCCGGCGCGCATCGGCTCACCGTCCACCGGGCCGGTGACGCTCATGAACCCGCCCAGGGCCTGGACGATGAAATCGTAACCCGGCCGCTCGCGGTAGGGGCCGCTGTAGCCGTATCCGGTGACCGTGCAGTAGATCAAGCCGGGGCGCAGGCGCTGCAACGCCTCGTCGTCGAGACCCATGCGCTCCAGCGTGCCCGGCCGGAAGTTCTCCACGAGGATGTCCCCTTGTCCGATCAACCCTCGCAGGATCTCCAGGCCGCGCTCCGATTTCAGGTTCAAGGTCAGGCTGCGCTTGTTGCGGTTGGTGCACAGGAAGTAGGCCGACTCTCCGCCTTGGGCGAAGGGCGGTCCCCACTGGCGGGTGTCGTCGCCCTGCCCCGGCGCCTCGATCTTGATCACGTCGGCGCCCAGGTCGCCCAGGATCATCGTGCAGGTTGGTCCGGCGAGGATGCGCGTCAGGTCGATGACGCGCACCCCGTCGAGCAGCGCGTTCGTCTCGTTCACCGTGTTCGTCTCCATGGCCTCTGAGGGCGGTTCGATTTCTTGATCCTGTCCGATTCGTACTACAATGGTAGTCTTCCGCCGCGTCAAAGGGAAGCCGCATGAAACCTGCCCCATTCCGGTACATAGCGCCCGATTCGCTGGAAGCTGCCTTGCAGGCTGCCGCCGAGAGCGGCGACGACGCCAAACTCATGGCCGGGGGGCAAAGCCTCATCCCGGCCATGAACTTCCGCGTCGTGCAGCCCTCGGTCCTGATCGATCTCAACGACCTGTCGGAGCTAAGCGGCATCGCCCAGGACGATGGAGGCGAGCTGCGCATCGGCGCCATGACGCGTCAGCGCCAGTTGGAGACCGACGCGCAAGTGGCGCGACAGGCGCCGCTGCTGCACGAGGCCATGCCCTTGATCGCCCACCCCCAGATCCGCAACCGCGGCACGCTCGGTGGCAGCCTAGCCCACGCGGATCCCGCCTCCGAGCTGCCGGTCGTCGCCGTGGCTTGCCGGGCGCGCCTGCGCCTCAAGAGCCGGGGAGCCGAGCGCTGGGTCGCGGCCGAGGACTTCTTCCAGGGCATGTTCATGACCGCACTAAGCCCGGACGAGATCTTGGTCGAAGTGGCGTTCCCACCCCTGCCCCGCCGGACGGGCTGGTCGTTCCTGGAGGTTGCCCGGCGCCGCGGCGACTACGCCATGATGGGCGTGGCGGCGCTGATTTCGTTGGACGAGGGCGGCGCTTGCTCCGAGGCCCGCCTGGTGTACCTGAACGCCGGCGATCGGCCGATCGAAGCCCGGCAGGCCGCCGGACTGCTCCACGGTCAAACCTTCAACCCAGAAGCAGCCGAGGCTGCGGCGCAACTCGCATCGGAAAAGGAGATCGACCCCTTCGGCAACCTCCACGCCACCGCCGTCTACCAGCGCCACCTGGCGCGGGTGTTGACGCAGCGCGCGCTGGAGCAGGCCTTCCAGCGAGCGCAGGCGTGACCTCGGGCGAATCCACGGCCGCGCACCGCGCGCCGCACGAGCAGTCCTGTACGTTGCGACCGGAACCACGGATCGACCCAAAGGATTCTTAGGGACGAGGACAGCCATGACCTCCTTGCACGCGATCACCGTTACCGTCAACGACCAGGAGTATCAACGACAGGTCGAACCACGCCTGCTGCTCTCCGACTTCCTGCGCCATGAGCTGGGCCTGACCGGCACGCACGTGGGTTGCGAGCACGGGGTATGCGGCGCATGCACGGTGCTCTTCGACGGCCAGCCCATCCGCTCTTGCCTGACCCTGGCCGTGCAGGCCCGCGGCCATCGCATCACCACGGTCGAGGGCTTGACCGCGGGCCGGGGCGGGTTGCACCCGCTGCAAGAGGCCTTCTGGGAAGCGCACGGCCTGCAGTGCGGGTTTTGCACGCCGGGATTTCTGATGACGCTGATTCCTTTCTTGGAGCAGAACCCCGCGCCGACCGAGGAGCAGGTGCGCCAGGCGATCTCGGGCAACCTGTGCCGCTGCACCGGCTACCAGAACATCGTGAAGGCGACGCTCCTGGCGTCGCGCAAGGTTTCGGCGAGCGCGTGAGCGCCACGGCGCAGCAGTCCATGACTGCCCGGAGCACAGCGCAAACGGCGTGAACATGGAGAAGGGAATCCTGACCCAACACTCGCCGGCCGGTCTCACCGGGACCCTCGCGTCCTTGGCTCAGGCGTTGCGGACCGGCGCGCTGCCCCTGCTGGCTTACCTCGAGGCGCTCCAGGCGCGGGTGGAGGCGCGCGAACCGCAGTTGCTGGCTTTGGTCCCCGAAGAAGGCCGCTTCGACCGCCTGCGACGCCAGGCCCAGGCCCTGCTCGACCGTTACCCCGAGCCGGGCGCGCGCCCGCCGCTCTTCGGCGTCCCGCTGGGCGTGAAGGATGTCTTTCACGCCCAGGGCTTCGAGACCCGCGCCGGCAGCCAGCTCCCGCCCGAGCGACTGCGCGGGCCGGAGGCGGAATCCGTCGCCCGGCTGAAAGGCGCCGGGGCGCTCATCCTGGGCAAGACCGTCACCACCGAGTTCGCCTACTTCGCCTCCGGCCCGACGCGCAACCCGCATCACCCTGAACACACTCCCGGCGGGTCGAGCAGCGGCTCGGCGGCCGCCGTCGCCGCCGGCATGGCGCCCGTCGCACTGGGCACCCAAACCATCGGCTCCATCACCCGACCGGCGGCCTTTTGTGGCGTCGTGGGGACCAAGCCCAGCTTCGGCCGCCTCTCGACTCTGGGTGTGATCCCCCTGGCTCCGTCGCTCGATCACATCGGCTTCTTCACCGCCGAGGCGAGCGCCGCGGGGCTGATCGCCTCCCTGCTCATCCCCGATTGGCGGCCGGAGCCGGCCGGGCCTCCTTGGCCCGGCACCCCCTCCGCTTCGCTTCGGAGACCTGCGGCGGCGAATGCGCCTAGCAAGGATGTCGGCGCTTCGCCGACCCGCCCGAAGCCCGTCCTCGGCGTGCCGGAAGGCCCTTACCTTGCCCACACCGCCGCCGAGGGCCTGGAGGCCTTCGAGGAGGCCTGCGACCGGCTCTCAAAAGCGGGCTACCGCCTCCAGCGCCTGCCGGCCATGGCCGACTTCGAGCAGATCGTGGAACGGCACCAGCGCATCCTCGCCGCCGAGGCGGCCAGGGTGCATGCCGCCTGGTTCGTCGAGTTTGGCGATCGCTACCACCCCAAGACGGCGGATCTCATCCGGCGCGGTCAGGGCATATCGGCCGAAGCCCTGGCGCAAGACTTGCGCGGCCGCGCCGCGCTGCGTCAAGAACTGCTGGCGCTCATGGAGGAAAACGGGCTCGACCTATGGATCTCCCCCGCCGCGCCCGGCGCCGCGCCGCACGGGCTGGACAGCACCGGCGACCCCATCATGAACCTGCCCTGGACTCACAGCGGCCTGCCCACGATCGGTCTCCCCTGCGGCTTCAACCGGGCCGGCCTGCCCTTTGGCTTGCAACTGACCGGCCGTTGGAGGGCCGACGAAGCGCTGCTGGCCTGGGCGGTCGACCTCGAGCGCGCCCTGCAAGAGGCGCCCGCCATGGAGCGAACGTGAGCGTCGTCCGCCACGAGGTGCGTCCCGGCGCCTACTACGACTCGGTGGTGCTCATGCAGCTCCAGCGCGCGCTGGCTGCCCTGCCGGGCGTGCTCGACGCCGGCGTCGTGATGGCCACCACGGCCAATCTCGAGCTGCTGGCGCAGAGCAAGATGCTGCCCGGATCGCTCCAAGCCCACGCGGACGATCTTCTGCTGGTTGTTCGGGCGGAGGGGGATAAGGCCGCCCATGCGGCGCTGGCCCAGGTGGACGAACTGTTGGCCCGTCGTCGGCCAACCTCGGAGCAGGGCTTCCGCCCGCACAGCCTGGAGAGCGCCTTGCGTATTTTGCCCGAGGCTGGCTGGGTGCTGGTTTCGGTGCCTGGGCGCTACGCCGCCGGCGTGGCGCGTCAGGCGCTTCAGATGGACCGCCACGTCTTCCTTTATAGTGACAACGTGCCGCTGGAGGAAGAGGTCGCCCTGAAAAAGGCCGCCGAGGTGCAGGGCCTGCTGGTCATGGGGCCAGACTGCGGCACGGCGGTGGTCAACGGCGTGGGCTTGGGGTTCGCCAACCGCGTGCGGCGCGGGCCGATCGGCCTGGTGGGCGCCTCCGGAACCGGTCTGCAAGCCGTGCTCGCCCGCATCCACAATCTAGGTGGGGGCGTGTCGCACGCCCTGGGGACCGGCGGCCACGACCTGGGGGCGGAGGTCGGCGGCCGGACGGCCCGCCAGGCGATCGACCTGCTTGGCCGCGACCCCCAAACGCGGGTCGTCGTCCTGGTATCCAAACCGCCCGATCCCCAGGTGGCGGGCCGGGTTCTCTCCGCGGCCTTGGCGACCGACAAACCTACGGTCGTGGCGTTCATCGGCTACCCACCCCCGGCCCGGCGAGTTGGGCAGCTGCACTTCGCCGCCAGCCTGAGCGAAGCGGCCGAGATGGCCGTCGAGATGGCCGGCAGTCACGGCCCGACGGGCCAGCCCGAGGCGCCCTCCGAAGAAAAGCCCGTCCGGGCCGTCCAGCCAGACGGGCAGGCGGGCTACCTGCGCGGGCTGTTCTCTGGCGGGACGCTGGCCAGCGAGACGCTGCGCGGGTTGCAAGCCTTCCTCGACCCGCTCTACTCCAACGTCCCCCTCCATCCCCGGCAACGCCTGACCGATTCCCTGCACAGCCAAGCGCATAGCGTGCTGGACCTGGGGGCGGACGAGTTCACGGTCGGCCGGCTGCACCCGATGATCGACAACGACCTGCGCCTGCGGCGGCTGCGCCAGGAGGCGGCCGATCCGCAAGTGGCGCTGATCTTGCTCGACGTCGTCCTCGGCGACGGCGCCCACCCCGATCCGGCGGCGGAGCTGGCGCCGGCCATCGCTCAGGCCCGCCAGTCGGGCGGCGCCGAAGTGGTCGTGCTGCTGATCGGCACCGACGAGGACCCCCAAGACCTCGACCGCCAGCGCCAGCAACTGGCCGAAGCCGGGGCCCAAGTATTCCAGGATGCGAGCCAGGCCCTGACGCATGTCGTGCAGCGTCTGGCCCCCGCACCGCAGCCGCCGGCGCCCGTGCCGCTCAGCAGCCTCAGCGAACCGCTGGCGGCGATTAACGTCGGGCTGGAGGCCTTTTACGAGAGCTTGATCGCCCAGGGCGCGACGGCCGTGCAGATGGACTGGCGCCCCCCGGCCGGCGGGGACGAACGGTTGGCGGGGATACTCGAGAGGTTGAGGGCGAAGGGCGGGAGTAAGGAAAGACATGATGCGTGATGATCCGGGAGTGAGTGGTTGTTAGTTGTTGGTGATTGGTGATTGGTTATTAGTCCACAGGATTCTGATTGGACCGATAACTAATAACCAACAACCAATCACTAGCAACCAATCACCAATAGCCAATCACCGACCAGATCGAGGATTCGAGGACGACCATGACCATCGACATCCAGAGCGCCAACCAGACCGCCGTGGCACGCATGATCGAGGCCCGGCCCATGCTGAAGGGGATCGCCGCCGCACGTGAGGCCATCCCCGGCATGCGCGAGAACCTCCTGCTGCACGCCGGCCCACCGATCGAATGGGAGCGCATGTCTGGACCTTTGCGCGGCGCAGTGATCGGCGCCCTGCTCTATGAGGGTCTGGCGAAAGACGAGAAGAAGGCCGTGGGCATGATCGAGGCCGGCGAGGTCTCCTTTGCCCCCTGCCACCACCACCAGACCGTCGGGCCGATGGCCGGGGTCACCTCGGCCTCGATGGCGGTCTATGTGATCGAGAACACGACGCATGGCAACCACGCCTACTCCGTCCTGAACGAAGGCTACGGCAAGGTCCTGCGTTACGGCGCGTATGCCCCAGAGGTGCTGGACAAGCTGCGCTGGATGAACGGCGTCATGGCCCCGGCGCTGAAGGAGGCCATCGCTCAAAGTGATGGGCTCGACCTGCGCGCGCTGTTGGCCGAGGCGCTGCACATGGGCGACGAAGGCCACAACCGCAACAAGGCCGGCTCGCTGCTCTTCTTGAAGTGGCTGGCGCCTTTGCTGGCGCGGACGGCGCACGATAGCGCCACGGCGGAGCGCGTTGTGGCGTTTATCGCCGACAACGCCCTCAGCGTGCTCAACCCAGTCATGGCCGCCTGCAAGGCGATGGCCGATGCGGCACACGGCGTGGAGGGCAGCACGCTGGTCACGACCATGGCCCGCAACGGCACTGACTTCGGCATCCGCGTCAGCGGGCTGGGCGAGGCCTGGTTCACCGCTCCCGCCGAGATCCCCGACGGGCTGTACTTCCCCGGGTTCAGCCTGCAGGACGCCAACGCCGACATCGGCGACAGCACGATCACGGAGACGGCTGGCATCGGAGGCTTCGCCATGGCCGCCGCGCCGGCGATCGTCACCTTCGTCAGCGGGACGCCGCGCGACGCCCTCAACACGACCTTGGAAATGTACGAGATCACTGTCGCCGAGCACAAGCATTTCACCATCCCCGCCCTCGACTTCCGCGGCACGCCGACCGGCATCGACATCCGCAAAGTGGTCGAGCTCGGCCTCCTGCCGCGCATCAACACCGGCATCGCCCATCGCGAGCCGGGCGTAGGCCAGGTGGGCGCCGGGCTGGTCCGTCCGCCGCTGGCGGTTTTCGAGCAGGCGCTGGTGGCGTTTGCGGAGAAATATCGACTGTAGAAAAGGAGTCTTCCATGCGAATCTACGACCTCTCCCAACCCCTCAACCAAGACGCCTCGTTTTGGCCTTTCTACCCCCCCTTCGAGGTCAAGTACATCAAGCGTAAGTCCGAGCACGGCGTCAACGCCCAATACATCATGACCTCCAATCACATGGGCACCCATCTAGACGCCCCGCGGCACTTCGTCACCAAAGGCAAGACGATCGACCAAATCCCCATCGAGTGGTGCTTCGGGCCGGGGGTCATCGTGGATTTGAGCGATACTTTGGATGACCTGGATATCTTCACCCCGGCCATGATCGAGGAGCGCGCCGAGGTGCGCCAAGGCGACATCCTTTTTATCCACACCGGCTGGCACCGCTACTCCTTCTTCAGCGAGGAGGCCGACGAGGAGCGCTATATCCAGCGCCACCCCGGCCCGCACTTCAGCATTTGCGACTGGCTGCTGGAGAAGAAGGTGCACATCTGGGGGGTCGACATGATCTCCACCGACCATCCCATGAACCTGCCCATCGGCCGCTTCCTCGGCAAGGGGGGGCTGGAGCACTGGCAGAAAGTCCGCGCCAAGTGCGAGCAGAAATACGGGGCCGACAAGATGGACGAGCTGTTCCCGGAGTCCGCCTATCAACTGACCCACAATGCCCTCTTTCCGCACGACTGCATCCACGTCGAGAACATGGGCGGGGACATGGGCCTGAAGGAGCTGCACAACCGGCGTCTGCTGCTGGGCGCATTCCCCTGGAAGTTCAAGGGCGGCGAAGCCGCCTTCTGTCGCGCCGTGGCATTCGTGGAAGACTAGGGGCCGATGCGTATAGGCGCACCTTGTGTGTGCCCTTCCCCCCATGGTCCCCCAGAAGAGAGAGCAGGGATGCGCCCGGCAACCTTACCATTTAGGAGTTGTCAGCCGCTGGCTGGCAACTGAGGAGGAGAAGGCCGCATGACCACACGCACCTTCGGCGAGCCGATCAAGCGCAACGAAGACCCGCGCCTGCTGACGGGTCAGGCGCTGTTTGTGGACGACGTGCACCTCCCCGGCATGCTGCACGTCGCCTTTCTGCGCAGCCCCTACGCGCACGCCCGCATCCGCCGCATCGACATCACGGCGGCGCTGCAGCGGGAGGGCGTGGCGGCAATCTACACCGGAGAGAGTCTCGGAGAGTATTGGCGCCGCGGGCCGCTGCTCGTCTCACCGCCTCCGATCGAGCGCCTGACGTTCAACGAGCGCACGCAACCGATCCTGGCCAAGGACAAGGTGCGGCACGCCGGTGAACCGCTGGCGGCGGTAGTGGCCGAGAGCCGCTACTTGGCGGAGGACGCCCTGGCCGACATCATCGTGGACTACGACCCACTCCCGGCGGTGGTGGACCTGGAGAAGGCCCTCAGCCCCGAATCGGCGCGGGTGCACGAGGACGTCGGCTCGAACGTGGCCGCCCACGTCATCCAGGAGCGAGGGAACTACGAGAAAGCCAAACGCAAGGCGGGCCTTGTCCTGCGGCGGCGTCTGAGCTACGACCGGGGCACGGCGGCCGCCATGGAGAACCGCGGCGTGGTGGCGGCCTGGGACGGGCGCGCCGGGCGCCTGACGATCTGGGACACCACCCAGGCGCCCATCCCGATCCGCAACGGCCTGGCCGACATGCTCGGCCTCTCCGAAAATCAGGTGCGCGTGATCGCGCCCTTCATCGGCGGCGGGTTCGGTCCGAAGATCATGATGTTCTATCCCGAGGAGATGCTCATCCCTTGGATCGCCTTGCGCCTCGATCGACCGGTCAAGTGGATCGAGGACCGCGCCGAGAACTTCTTCGCCACCACCCAGGAGCGGCTGCAGATCCACGACGCCGAAATCGCCCTCACGCGTGACGGCCGCATCCTCGGCGTGCACGACGTCTTCCTACACGACGATGGGGCCTACGACCCCTACGGGCTGACCGTGCCGATCAACTCCCAATGCACGCTGCTGGGGCCGTACAACGTGCCGAACTACTACTCCGAGTTCACGGCCGTCTTCACCAACAAGCCCCTCGTCACCCCCTATCGCGGCGCCGGCCGACAGCACGGCGTGTTCGTCATCGAGCGACTGCTCGACGCCGCGGCGCGCGAGCTGGACATCGACCGAGGCGAGATCCGCCGGCGCAACTTCCTGCCCCCGGAGGCCTTCCCTCACAACAACGAGATCATCTTCCAGGATTTCGCGCCCTTGGTCTACGACTCCGGGAACTACGCCGCCTCGCTCGACGAGGCGCTGAAGCTGATCGACTATGAGAACTTCGTGGGGCAGGAGCAGCCCAAGCTGCGCGCCGAGGGCAAACAGGTAGGCATCGGCCTCGTGGCGTATGTCGAGGGCACGGGCATCGGGCCTTACGAGGGCGCCCGCGTGCAGGTGCAGAACAGCGGGAAGGTCTCGCTGGCGACGGGGGTTGGCACGCAGGGCCAGGGGCACTTCACCGTCTTCGCCCAGATTGCCGCTGACCAGTTGGGGGTCGAGGTGGGGCAGGTGGAGGTGATCACCGGCGACACCGACCAGTTCCATTGGGGCACAGGGACCTTCGCCAGCCGCGGCGCGGTGGTGGCGGGCAACGCCGTGCACGGCGCGGCGAGCGAGGTGCGGCGCAAGGTGTTGAAGCTCGCCAGCGAGCTGCTCGAGGCGGACGCCGAAGACCTGGAGCTGGCGCAGGGTCAGGTGCGCGTGAAGGGCGCGCCGGGACGCGCCATCGCTCTGGGCGAGCTGGCGCGCCAGGCCAATCCGCTGCGCGGCGCCGTCCGCCCCGGCACCGAGCCCGGGCTGGAAGCGACTTGTTACTTCGGACCCGCCCGCGGCGCCACGGCCAACGGCGTCCACGCCATGATCGTCGAGGTCGATCCCGAAACCCTGTTGGTGAAGGTCCACAAGTACGTCGTCGTGCATGACTGCGGCCGGGTGATCAACCCCATGATCCTCGAGGGACAGGTGCATGGCGGCGTCGCCCAGGGGCTGGGCAACGCCTTCTACGAGCAACTGGTTTGGGACGAGAACGGGCAGCTGCTCAACGGCTCGTTCATGGACTTCTTGCTGCCCACCTCGCTGGACGTACCCCCGATCGAGGTCGGCCACGTGGAGACGCCTTCGCCGCTCAATCCGCTGGGCATCAAAGGGGCCGGCGAGGCGGGGGCCATCCCCGTCGCCCCGCTCTTCGCCCAGGCGGTGGAGGACGCCCTGGGCGTCGAGGGGCTGGAGATCTGCGAGATCCCGCTCAGCCCGAACCGGCTGTGGGAGCTGGTGCAGGAAGCACGCTCGCGCAGCGCCTCGCCGGCCGCGGCGTGACCGACGAGGCGGTATTCGGGGCGCGGGCGGGGTTTGTCTTGGTGCTGGAGTGGCTTGGAGGGGGATAGGTGGCCGCCCAATGCGGCACGATCGTCACCTACAACAAGAACGACTTCAAGGGAGCCGAGGAGTTCGGTGTACGTGCTCGGAACGCGCAGGAGTTCCTGCAGGAGATCGGTGAATTGCCATGAGCGCCTTGAGTATTCGGTTGCCCGAGTCATTGCATCGTAAGTTGCGCGAGCTGGCGGAGAGAGAGAACGTTTCCATGAACCAGCTCATCACGCTCGCGCTCGCCGAGAAGATCTCGGCCCTGACAACGGAGGACTACCTGGGGGAGCGTGCTCGGCGAGGGGGCCGAAAGAAGTTCGAACGAGCGCTGGCGAATGTACCCGACGCAGAAGCCGAGGAACGAGATCGCTGGCGCGACGCGGCTGGCTAGGCGGCGCGGGCACCCGACCCGCCACTTTCCGTCTTCGTCTCCCCCTTGCGCCGGCTGCGGCTTGCCCTACAATGATCCCGGGCACACTCCAGGGGGATCGTTCCTTCCTCGCCTTTTCTCCGCAGTCCCCTTCAGCATTGGCGTGCAGGATCGATAACAGGCGTATGCAAACTCAGCGGGAGCAACGGATCTCTCTGATTGATAGGCGGATCGCGTCGGTGTAATCGTAGTTAGGCGGGCACCGCCACATCGGGAACGCATCTGTCATGGAAACCCCCGTACAGCCTCAGTGGATCGCCGAGTTACAGCAAAAGATCCCCCAAGACTGGATCCCCAGGCTCGGCCAGCCCGGAGGTGCTCCATGGCTCGCTACGGAACTCCCAAAGGCTTACCCCGCTCAGGACGTAGCCAAGTCCGCATCGGACGGCCGCCGAGTCTGGGAGTTGATTGGCCTGTTCTACCGTAATCAGGGACTCTGGTACGACGCACTTCTCATCTACGAGACAATGTACCGTCACTTCATCCAGAATCAGGATGGGACAGGGGTCAGAATCCACAAAGGCATGCCCCTGGTCTGGATGTCCGACTGCTACGAGTCCATTGCAAATGCGCCCCTAGCAAAGCGCTACCGAATGCTTACACTGTGCGAAGATGCCATTCAACTGTCAGGCAATCTGGACCCGGTCGAAACCGGTTCATACTTCAGGCTCGCTTGGAGACACGGGTTGTCCCACAGCGAGGTGAACCGCTACTCTACCGAGGCATATGCGATTGCCACCGCCCATCCTGAGGACGCCCTATACCCGGAATACGTCCTTCAAGAGCTCGACACCCATTGGCTAGTGGAGGTTCCTTCCGCAAATGACGCTGCCCTCTACGTCGCGAACACACTCTACGTCAACCACCTACTTACTCGCCTGGGCGATCCCACCGGTAAGACCCTTGAGCGCCTCGCAGACTACGCACTCAGCTGTATCCCAGGATGCCGAACAGCACGTCGCAGGAGGAGTAGTTCCACAGATTACGACATCATCTGCTCGCTTCAGGGACCAGTCGTGGACTTCCGCGAAGAGGTCGGCCGATACTTCGTCTGTGAGTGTAAGGACTGGGCCTCTCCCGCCGATTTCTCAGCATTCGCGAAATTCTGCCGCGTGTTGGATTCTGTCAAGGCACGATTCGGTGTGATTTTCTCGCGAGAAGGAATCACCGGAGCAACCGGAACCACCGACGCCTACCTAGAGCAGATCAAGGTCTTCCAGGACCGAGGCCTCGTGATCGCCGTGGTCGACAAGGCAGACTTGGAAGCACTCGCCCGTGGTGCCAACTTCGTGTCCATCCTCCGAGAGAAGTACGAGCGCGTCCGCCTGGAACTTCGCGACTAGCGCCCTTGTCACACTCGTGACCTCCTCACAAGTGGCTACACTGGATGGCCAGGCTTCTTTGGTTGCGAGGCTGACGCCCGGCGTCGGGATCTCGACCCATGTGAAGCCCAGCGCTCTCGCTTTCCTACGCACGTTGGCCACGATGCGCTAGCGTAAGCGCGGCTTCTACTCCTGCTCACCCATCTCGGCTTATTGTGAACGCTCACCCCTCAAACCACGTGCGGCCCAGCGCCCGCGCCTGATGCTCGAAGAAGGCCTTGATCTCTTCCCACGAACCATCGATCCATCGCTCCGGTTGGAGATCACGATCGGCGTTCTCGAACTAGATGAGGCTTTCGACGGCCATCCGCTCGAAGTCGCGCGCGGAGGGGATCTTGGCCTTGGCCAGCGTTAGGAGAAGCGATAGAGGGGCTTCTCCGGCGATGAAGAACAGATCGTAGGAATCCTTGCGGCAGCCGCGACTGATGAGAGCATCGAGCTTCTTCAGGCCAAAGTCGACCGGGGGCGCGATGGCGAAACCGCCAACATTCTCGGCTGGCTCGATCAGCCTATGGCCGTAGCTGAAGAAGCCAATTCGCTGATCGGCTACCTGCAGAACCAGATTCCCGTCGGCTCCCTCGAGGGCCTTCGGCTTGAGTTCGGCCAGGGCATGGAGGACCCGCCGACCGCAATTGCGGTCTACTGAGTATATGCTCCAGATTGACGTACCGTTGAAGGAAGCAAATCAGAAAAGCTTCTAAGATTGGCGATGGCCTCTGCTTGCAATGACATGGCCGGGACGTAAAACGAGACCGTGTCACTCCCACATACGACATTGTTGGCTATTTGCCATTTGCCAATCCTTATCCACTCCGGTGGTATGTTTCCTTCGAACCAATCGTCATAGATGACCACAATCTCCACGTTGTTCATAGAAACTAGATCGCTGATCATTTCCCTGCTATACAAACTATTTCGTCTAGCCCGAGCAACTTCCACGTTTCCTATTCCATACAAGTCAAGAGTTTCTATGTTTGCCAAATAGTTTATTGCGCCCATGTCATTGGCTGCAACGGTTTTTCCAGAGTAGTATTTTTGCAAGAAGATCCCCATCTGATATTGTTGCTCGTAAATATTGGTTACGGCAATCGGGTATTCCTTGATTGCCTTTCCTGCCCTCCATGCCAAAGGAGTAATGAATAGAATCCCTAGGGTAATTACGATGATGCGATCAAGAGTTTCGCCGACTTCGGCAAGACGATCCGCAATCACCGAACCTAATGTCTCTACCAAGATCACACTGCCGGCCAATACAAGATAGGATTCGTATCTGTAGAACCAACCTATGTCGGCAAACAGCATATGCAGAAGCGCCATTGGGAGAAATATGGCTATTAGGCTTCGTTCCTTTTCACCAGAAGTTCTTTGCTTTTCGCTCCATAAAAATATAGCTAGGCATGCAATGATCAATACTAGAACGTGCGGAGCGACAACCAAGTTGATTAGTAAATGCTTCAGGAAACCAGCCATTCCTTCCCATGTAAGAACAGGCGCATTGCCTTTTAGCAATACAGAATTGGGCAAGAAATACCATCCCTGGGCCATTGAATAGACACCATACACTGTGATAGGCAATACGCCTGCTCCACCGATCAGAAACGCGGCCCAAAAGCGTCTCTTGATCGAGAATAGCAGCACAATTGAGAAGACTAGAAACAACCCCTCATAGCGAGTGATTGTCAGCAAACCTGCCAAAAGCAATAGCAAAGTGAATTGACCAGAACTACGAGTAGCCCTGGTTGAATACGTTGCCGCACAGTATGTCAGCCATATTGTGAGAAGACTATGAAGGACATGTTCCATGCCTGTAAGGGTCAACACGGGTAAAGGGGCGAGTAATACGATGAGTACCAGGAAAGCTGTAAGCCTAAGGGGGTTGGCAATCCTTCGAAGCCAGTAATAGCAAGAGAGAACAAGGAAACTCCCCGATAGCAGAGAAAGAACGAAAGGCGTCCAATCGCTCATACCAAGAGACTTGTAAGTGATCGCGATTAAGAATGTCCAAAGAGGGGATGAAGTACTTGAGGAAAAGCCAGTTTGTGATATGCCCCAGAAACCATCATTTGCAAAGTGCTTGCCAATTGCCATGTGAATATATGTGTCATCCAAAGGGTACCCAAGATGCCCATTGTTCTTCAGGAGAGAAGTGCCTAACATGACAAATGTGAGCAACCAATAGACAATCAGCGCAAGCAATAGAGCATATCTGGCTTTCACGGCTGTTCTCATTGTCAATCCCTTTGTGGGTGCCAACCAACGGAAGCTTCACTGAATGACTTGTAGAACTAGGCTTCTCTCTTGGAAACAGTCAATTACTCCTCCGGACTCCGAAGATGGCCCGTTCCTCTGATCGTTCTCGCTTACTCCCTTCTCAGGCCTCTGACCGTCGCTGCAACGATCGCCGCGCCCCATGCCAGCAGCAATCCTGGTTCTAGCTGTACGGCGGACACGGGCACTCGCCAGCGCAAGTAGACCAACCCCCAGCCAACAAGAGATCCAACGAAGAACCATTTCCGCCCCAGCCCCGCCAGCATCGTTGCCATCCAGGATTGCACCGCGACGTAGGGTGAGAAGTACGGGCCGGCGGCAAGCGCCAGCTTTCCGTTGTGCCGTCGAACCGCCAGGTAGAGAAGCGGCAAAGCGACGATCAATCCCCATGGCCATGGTGTCAGGTTCCACGGCACGTCCTGCAGAGCCACTGATGGCCAAAGCCCGACAAACTTAGAGACGAGCAACACAATGACGACCGGTCCAAAGATGCGAGGCAACGAGCGCAGGTCCCGCCTTGCCCCGGTGTAGGCCCAATAGAGAAGGATTCCCAAGGCCATCTGAGGCTTGAGCATCACCAGCCAGACACCCCACGCCGGCGACAGCGTTGCGCCTAGCAGGACGTAGGCATCGATGTTCCCGTACCAAAGGGAATAGAACACGAAGGGAGAGAAAAAGAACAACCAGACCTCGGTCAAGGTAGCGCCTAGTCGACGCAGCGCCGCGAGGTAGGCGAAGACCGATAGCGAGCTGAACACTCCCCATGCGACGCGTTCTGGTAGTACGGACAGTAGGGCCAGGGGCGGCGTGAGCCAGATTGGGCTGTAGAACCCCGACACGGAATAGGGCGAGCGCCCCTCCAGCACCGCCCGTCCCGCGGGCAGGAAGTTGGTCTTGAAATCCCAACCGGGGGAGACGATCCAAGTCAAGAAGACGCTGAGGAAGATACACGTCGCGAATCCAAGGACTGCGTCGCGCCTCCCGGTTGGGTACAGTGTGTCGGCAGGTGGTGAGGAGCTCATCGCTGTATCTCAGCATGAAGAGGGAGGCGCACGGCGCCGCAACAGAATGGCCGAGCGGCAACCCGACACACCAAGCAAGAGGGAGTGGGATCGTCAGGCATGACGTCAATGATGGGTAGCCCGGTCGGCTCTTTTCAGGCGACGATGTGGCGGTGACTCTCAGTGCAGCAGGCGGTAGACGACATTGTCACCGACCCTGGCAAGGCGCTCGAGGCCCGCTGATTGATTCAGTTTCTCTTCCGGAGAGGGGCCTCCGGAAGAGTCACCTAGATTCAGGAGACCGAAGTCGACCCCCCATCGGCGCAGCCGAGCCAGGCAATCGGACGCTGGGCAGCGCTCGAGCTCGGAGTATTGCTGACGGTACCAGTAGGGAATGAACGTTCCGTAAGCGAAGGCAATCGGCTTCTGATGGTATCGGGTGTACAGCATCTGAGGGGCGCTCAAAGCGCTCGTCGGCGGAAGCTCCATGATGCTTCCCTGCTCCGGTTGAGCGGCGAGCCACAGGTCCACGGGACGAGGGGCAATCGGTTGGAGAAAAGGCAGAAGCGCGAGCGGAGAGAGCGCCCAGGCGAAAGGCAGGGGCGAGTAGAAACCACTCACCGAGTAAGGCGAGCGTCCCTCCAGGACCGCCCTTGCGGCCTGCCAAAACAGCGCGAAGTCGAGACCGATCACTTCAGCGGCAAGTCCTCTCCCGATACAGGCCACGTGCCGTGAGACGGAAGGCGATCGGTGCTTCCCTCAAAGCGCCCACAAGCGAACTTGAAGGACGACGGACCGCGGACGATAGACGGCCGCTCGTCCCGCGAGCGCAGCGAGACGGGATTGGCGTCGTCGTCGTATCGGTTCCAATACATGTTTCCCGCGGGGTCGGTGACGCTCATCAGCGAGTTGGCCAGCAGCTGAGACTGTGGGAGACGTGAATTACTGTCTTGAGTATCGCCTCATCCCTCCCCGGCTCGGTTTCGCCTCCGCGGAAGGGTGCTTCATTACTATTGTTGCGGTCAGGATGCCGGTAGGCCGGGCTCCTCCCGCGGTAGATGGTGAAGCACTTCCTCCTCCTTCCTTGTAGGGAAGAAGCGCGGATCGCATGGGCTCCCAGTGAGATGCAGAGTTCCATGAATTCCTTGAACGCTTCTCTTGTCGAGGCGATTGGCGTACACATCCTGCCAAAGGCGCTCGTCACCCCTCTCCAGGAACACGCGCTCTATGTCCTCAAGGAATGCGACATCATTCCCATTTGGGAACATAAGGTTGAAGACATCATCGACCACTGCATATAACTCGAATACGCTGTTCGCCCCACCATCAACGACTTGGACGTTTTTCATCGCTCGAGCTCCACACGAATAGTGTACATCAAGGCAGCCTGGGTGGAACATTGTAGTGGCCGCCTCTTCCGCCGTTGATCTGGACATCCCAATGTGGTCCACCATGAGCCTCACTTGGCTTCGATGGAACCCATACGTCTCCATTCGCGTCAAGCCATCCGGACCTGCCACTGTAGGGACCGTGCTGCACGGTCACTCTCCTCTGCCCTCCTCTGGGTGGCTGATAGGTTTCCGGAAGGTCTTCGCGACCAAGCGGCCGCCATTCCTCTCCCCGCCTACCGCCACCTCCCCCGCCTCCCGTCGCCGCAAACGCGAGCGGTGGCAACGGATCGAGGGTATTGTGGCCTGCCACGGCGACAAGCACAAGCGCCCCGTGCCCTCCAAGCGCGATGCTGCCCGCAAGCGTGGGAATCCCAATCGCAGCGCCGACGCCAGAAAGGCTGATCGTCGTCCCGCCCCCCACACCAACCAGGGCCAGCCCAATCTCGGCCGCGCCCATCGCGGCGGCTGTCCCCCTCCCGATCCAGCGCCCTGCGTTGTAGTAGGGGTTGCGCTCGTTGAGAAACTGCGAATAGGTGTATTCGGACCCGCGGATGGACTCGAGCAGACAGCGGGAGAGGGAGATCACGGGTATGACCGCGAGCACATCCACGAACTCTCGGAAGAACCCTGCCGCGAAGTTCGCCGTCGCTTGGGTCGTCGGGCCACCCAGTGTGCCGAAGAGGTCGGCTGCGGCCTGGTAGTTCCTCGCCCAGTGCTCGATCTCTTCTGGTGTGCAGCTGCGCCCTGGCCCCCACGAGAAGCCTGCCACGCAGAGGAGGCCGCTCGGGTCCGTGTTGAGGAGGGGATTGTTGTGCGCGTAGGCGTAACGGTGCAGCGATGCAGGCGAAGTCGGGGCGCCAGCCCACGCATCTCGCGTCAGGAAGCGCGCCACGACGGGGTCCAGGTAGCGCGCTCGTAGATGAACAAGCCCCGTGGCATCGGTCCACTCACCTACAAAGGCGTAGGCCGTCGAGGCGTCGCCGCGGGAGGCGAGGGCGGTTCCAAATGGCTCGTAGCTCCGAGCGAGGGTGACGCCTGCCGAAGGATCGGCCAGCTGCCTCACGCTCCCCAGCGCATCGCCCAGGTGGTACTGCCAGCCGCCCGGCTGCTCCTCCCCGATCCGACCCAAGCCATACAAGTAGGTATTTGCGCCGTCGGCGAGAACCTGTGTCAGCCCCGCATTGAGATCGAGGGTGTAGCTCGTGGCGACGCCGCCGTTCGCCCCGCCGTTCTGAGCGGGGTCCACGGTCTGGCGCAGGCGGTCGCCAAGGCCATTGTAGGCGAAGGCGTACGTCGTCGGACCGTGGACTACGGACGATAGACGGTTGGCGTGGTCGTAGGTGTATACGCTCGCGCCGTCGCTGAGCAGGTTGCCCTTCGCGTCCCAGACGTAAGCCACGCCATCCACGCTCGTCAGGCGGTTGGCGGCGTCATAGGTATAGCGGTTGACGCCCTTGCGCGTCTCCTGCGTCAGTCGGTTGCCCACCGCGTCATAGCTGTAGTGGAAGAACTCACCCGAAGAGTAGTCCGCCGTGACCAGCCGGCCGAGCGGGTCGTAGGCGTAGTCGATCGTGGCGGCCTCGGCGGGCGCCGCGCCGGAGGGGGCAAGCCCAGGCCCGGCGTTTTGCAGGACGAGCGGCAGATAGACCTTGTAGGGCAGGTCCGGCGCCCAGCCGGCCGGGACGAGGCTCTCGACCGCTTGGGTCCGATTCCCGCGGCGGTCGTAGGCGTAGTCGTACGAGGCGATCGTCTGCGAGCCGAAGGCGTGGTCGAGCGCGGTCAAGCGGCCGGCCGCGTCGTAGGTGGCGCCCGTGGCGACGCCGTTCGGCCGCCCAACGCTCACCAGCTGGTCCGCCGCGTCGTACGTGTAGCTGGTCGCCTGGCCGTCCCAGTCGCTGACCCGCATCAGCCGGTCGGCGGGATCGTAGGCGTAGCTCACCACCTTGCCGTCCGGGTACATCAGGCGTGCCCGATTCCCGACGCGATCGTAGCTGTAACGCACCATCCCGCCGAAGGGGTCGGTCACGGCGATCACACGGTTCAGGGCGTCATACTCGGACCAGAGCGTCGCGCCCATCCCATCCTGCATCGTGGCCCGGTTGCCGAGCGCGTCATAGGTGAAGGTCACGTCGGGATCCGGCGCCGGGTAGTCGACGGTGAGCAGGCGGTTCGCCTCGTCGTAGGCATAGGTCGTGGTGAAGCCGGCGGCGTCGCGGAGCGAGAGGCGGTTGCCGACGGCGTCATAGCCGTAGGCCGTGGCATTCCCCAGCGGGTCGACCTCGCGCTCGAGTCGGTTGAGTTCGTCGTACTCGAAGCGGGTCACGTTCCCGTTCCCATCACGGATCGTGAGCCGATTCCCGACGGCGTCGTAGCTGTACTCGGTGCGCACGTTGGTCTCGGCGTTGGGCAGGAAGCCAGGCCGGTAGTTCTCCAGCACCGCGGTCAGTCGGTTCAAGTCGTCGTACTCGAAGTGCGTCACCACACCCGCGGCGTCGATCCAGTCGCTGCGGTTGCCCAGCGCGTCGTAGGCGTAGCGGGTGACGCCTGCGAGGGGGTCGGTCTGGCGCACGAGACGGTTGAGCTCGTCGTAGCCGTAGCGCGTCGTGTTCCCCAGCCCGTCGGTCGTGGCGCTGACGTCCCCGACCTTGTCGTACTCGGTGGTCGTGACGTCCCCGTTGGCGTCGGTGACCTTCACCGGACGGTTGAGGTCGTCGTACTCGGTCGTCGTCGTGTGGCCGTTGGGATCGGTGACCGTCCGTTGATTGCCGACGGCGTCATAGGTGGTGCGTGTCACGCCGTTCAGGGCGTCGGTTTGGCGCACGAGGCGGTTGAGGATGTCGTACTCGAAGGTCGTGCGGTTGCCGTTCGCATCGACCGTCGCGGTCACGTTCCCCAGCGCGTCGTACTCGGTGATCGAGCGGTTGCCGAGCGGATCGACGGTCTCGACCAGGCGGTTGAGCGCGTCATAGCGGTAGGTCGTGGTGTGGCGGTTGGGATCGCTGACCGTCAGGCGATTGCCAAGGGCGTCGTAGGTGGTGCTCGTCACGCCGTTGAGAGCGTCGGCCGTCGAGAGCAAGCGGTTGAGCTCGTCGTAGCCGTAGAGGGTTTCATGGAGATTAGGGTCGATGGTGCGAATGCGGTTTCCGGCGGCGTCGTAGAAGTGCTCGGTCACGCCGCCGAGGGGGTCGGTCTGGCGCACCAGGCGGTTGAGCTCATCGTACTCGTAGCGTGTCACGCGGCCGAGGGCGTCGGTCGTGGAGAGGACGTTGCCGTTCGGGTCGTACGTGGTCGACGTGTGACCATCCAACTCGTCGATCACATCCAGCGGGCGGTTCAGCGCGTCGTACTCGTAACGCGTCGTGTGACCCAGGGGGTCGGCTGTGGAGGCGACGTTGCCATTCGCGTCGTAGCTGGTCAGGGTCGCGCCGTCAAGGGGATCGACGGTGCGCTCCAGCCGGTTCAACGCATCGTATTCGTAAGCCGTGACGCGGCCCAGCGGGTCCGTCGCCGCGATGCGGTTGCCGGCCGCGTCGTAGCGGTATTGTGTGACCTTGAGCAGCGGATCGATAACCCGGACCAGCCTGTTGGCGTCGTCGTACTCGTAGCGCGTGACGCGGCCGAAGGTATCCGTGACCGCGCTCTGGTTCCCGACGGCGTCATAGGCGTATTCGGTGACGATGTTGGCCACGCCCCCGTCGTTCTGCGGGCGAGAGGGGTCGTGGTTGCGCGTGAGGCGTGTGAGCCTGCCGGCGGCGTCGTACTCGTTCTTCGTCACGTGGCCGAGCGGGTCGGTCGTCTCGACCAGGCGGCCCAGATCGTCGTAGCGATAGGTCCATGCCTTGCCCAAGGCGTCCGTCATCGATACGCGTTGGCCGCGGGCGTCGTAGCTGTAGCGCGTGGTGCGCCCCAGGGGGTCCCTGACCGATTCGAGCAGGCCGGGCGGGGGCCGGATCGTCGGCGGCTGCGCCTCCTGGCGCAGCACGCCGAATGCCGTTTCTGGGGAGAAACGGCTCGGCGACGTCGGTATAAGTGTAGGTCGTGGCCTGTTGCAGGGCGTCGGTGGAGGAGGTGAGCAGCGCCCCGGAGTAGGTGTAGGAGGTGATGTTGTCCCGGGCGTCCGTGACCTGGGTGAGATTGTGCAGGGCGTCGTAGGCCATCTCGGCCTGCCCGCCGGCGGCGTCGGTCAGCTGCGTCAGGTCGGCGCCGTCGGCGCTCCAGGTCATCTGCGTCGTATGGCCGGCGGGGTCGGTGACCGAGGCCGGGCGGAAGTTGGCGTCGTAGGTTTTACTCGAGAGGCCGCCCAGGGCGTCGGTCTCGCCGGTGAGCGTGTTGCGCAGGTCGTAGTCGTCGAGCGAGGCGTTGCCGCGGGCGTCGACGACCGTGGCGGCGCCGTCCGGGCCGTAGCTGATCTCGACGACCCGCTCGTCGGCGCCGTTGAACTGGCGCACAGCGCGGCCGAGCCCGTCATAGTCGGTGCGCATGACCGCGACGCCGCGCGGGTCGCTGACCTGCGTCAGGCGGTGGGCGGAGTCGTAGGTGTAGGTCCAGACGCCGCCGAGCACGTCCGTCGCCGAGGTCAGGTCGCCGGCGGCGTCGCCGCTCGCCCCGCCGTTGTTAGCGGGGTAGCCGAATGAGACGGATCGCCCACCTTGGTCCTCGACGGAAACGATCCGGCCTTGGGGATCATAGCCGAAGGAGAGGCTGCGGGCGCCGCCGTCGGCGGCGGCGCCTCCTGGCGCCGCACGCCGAATGCCGTTTCCGGGGAGAAACGGCTCGGCGGACACTCGTGTCAGCCGGCCGCCTTCATCATAAGAGTACGCCCAGGCGTGGCCTTGCGCATCCGACCAGGTCAACAGCCGGCCGGTCTCGCCGTTCGCCCCGCCGTTCTGAGCGGGGTCGCCGTTCGCTCCGCCGTTCTCAGCGGAGAAGGTGTAGGCGTTCTGCGAGGCGTCGACGAGCGTGAAGCGGGCAGGCGGGCCGGGGTCGCGCCGCAGGGAAGCCAGCAGGCCGGGCGCGGGGCGGTAGCTTCCGTCGCCGAGGTCGGTGAACGAATAGAGGTTCGAGCTATGGGCGCGGAAGAACACAAAGCCCGGACTACCGCCTGGGTCGTCGGGGAGGATCAAGCGCGTGTCGTGGTTGTGCGTCCAGCCGAAACCGAGCGGCGTCGTGTCGGTCGTCGTGGCGAGCGAGGAGTACGAGCGCTGGAAGACGAGCGGGCCAGCGGAGGTGGGGACGGAGAGGTCCTCGACCGGATAGTCCATGCCCCCGCTGCGGGTGTTGATCGGGTCGGCGACGGGCCCCTGGGTGCGGGCTTGGTTGGTGAAGCGGCACTCGCGCCGGTCGCCGAAGCCGCCGCCGCAATAGGAGCGCGTGGCGTCGTCCTGGACGGACGCCGCGTAGACGTCGACGATGGTCACCGACGCCATGCCGTAGCAGGTGCCGGGGGAGCCGTAGTAGTACGGCCCGATGGAGCTGAACCAGTCGCCGGTCTTATCCTGCCAGGTGTACCCGCTGTCGCTGGAGAATACTGCCACCGGACCGGAGGTGGACCAGCCATCGCCGCTGCGCGCCGTCAAAAGGCGGCTCGGATCGGAGGGCCACATCCAGACGGATGAGAGCCCGGCCGAGGTGCTATGGCGCCTCTCCCAGGTCAAGCCGCCGTCCGTCGAAGCCTGGAAGGACCAGTTGGCTCCGCAATCAACCGCAGTGTAGAAGACGTTTTGCGCGTTCGACGGGTCGCTGCCCAGCGTGCGGTTGAGTTGGCTAGGCGGCGCGCTAGGCAAAGTGACGATCGACCAGGATTTCCCGCCGTCCGACGAGCGCAAGACATCGGCAAGGTAGGTTGTGGTGCGGGCGATGGTGAACAGGATTTGGTCGTCCGGATTGCCGGCGGGAGGGGAGTAGATGTCCGAGAGAAACCAGAATTGGGGAAAGGTGTACACCTCGCGGAAGGTCACCCCGCCGTCTTCCGAGACGAGAATTCGCCATGGGCCAATCGTTCCCACCCACAGGCGGTCGGGGTCGTGATCGGAAAGCTCAAGAGGCACGGGGGCGTATGCGCCGCCGATGGACGCCGACCAGGTCCAGCTCTCGCCGTAGTCCGCGGAGCGGCCGACATACAGGCGCCCCTCGGCGCTCACCGCGACGAAGAGCAGGCCGGGCTGCAAGCGGCTGGCGACGACGCGCATCACGGTCGCATACGCCTTGCCGGCCGGGCCTCCTTGGCCCGGCA